>JGI11705J14877_10002194_pt1 | contig 10680 bp, 11 predicted proteins | sample Etolaghawater15m_FD_14877 | JGI IMG/M metagenome (IMG submission 14877) | reverse complement strand
AACCCAGCACACAACCCAGCACACAACCCAGCACACAACCCAGCACTAAAAGAACTATTTTGTTTTATGCTGACTGCCTGACCATGTTTTTTCGCTGTCCTCCCAGGGTTTTTTCAATCTGATTCCACGAATAAGCCGTCCAGAAGCGGACCTGCCGTGGCCGGCATCAAATCCCAAGGTTTTGCAGGTATCTATCGCCAAATCACGAAACCGCACAGCGGAAACCGGGTGGCGCACATTGCGCTGTGACCACTGTAAATAGTTCGGGTACAGCCGTTCATCTGCACCTTCGAATGTGGTTTCGATGCCTGGCTCTTTGATTTCTATTTTTGAGCCCACTTGCGTGGTGGCTTCGGCATCCGGCATGCAGCAATCGACCAACCAACCGGCAACCGGGTTGCTGGCTATCATGGCCTCGAAATTGGCGTCTTTTGTTCGCTGTGGTGGGTTTCTGATGATGCGGCTTATGTCATCCTGAGAAAGTTCTAGCAACCAATTGACAAGGCCCGGCAATTCACTATGCAACACGGCTTCTTCGCCGCCCATCGCTTGCCAATTCTGCTTTTCGTCTTCGGTTGCTCGGCGGTCAAATACGACCGTCACGCGGCGTCGTCCTAATGCGCTACTACTATTGTCAGAGCTGACAATATTCTCATTACTGGTTACGGCAACCATGCCGCCAAAGACAAAACCGCCCGTGCTTTGTTGATGTTTGCGTTCTAGCGGTATTTCATCTTGGCCAGTCAGTGCTTTGAATGTCTCAAGCGTTCCTCCATTGCGCTCAGAGTCAGTTATTTGAACCAGCCGCTTATTAAAGCAACGCGCATTTTCAAAATTACCCGCATCGAGTCTTTTAAATGTCGTTGACACTGAATTTTGTGATCCAATTAAGGCAGTTGACAACCTTAAAAACACGCCTTTACCAGTGCCACCGCTGCCGATCAGGTGTATAAATTTCTGCAAATCCGCTCTGCCGTGAATCAGTGCAGCCCACCAGGCACGCGCCAGCTCTACGGATTCCATGTCGCCATCAAGCGCTTGAATTAACCAACTTATGATGGTTGGACATTTCGCTTTATGGTCGTAATCATGTGGAATAAACCAAGTTTGTGCGTTGTCCGGTGTTATCGGTACCAATTCACCACGCTTATAATCAAGCAGCCCATTTTTAAAAGGCAACATGCCGTGATTTGTACACGGTAATGGCAAAAAGCAACCGTTTTCTATGATTTGGCGAATAGCATTCAGGTAACAATTGCGAAAACCCAACCAATCGGTACCGGCATACAGCATCTTAATCAACGCCCGTGATAGTTGATCACCATCAACAGCTGCCCAGCAAAAGCGGTTAAATTGGTGCCACGTTTTAGACTCCTGGCTATAACCGAATTTACCTTTCAATGCCTCGGCAATAATTAAGGCCGCCTCGGATTCTATGCGTAACCTGGCGCGGCCCTGGTCATCAAATGTTAAAAGGCTGCCAACAGTGAGCGAGGGTTCAGCGGTTGAACCATGGTTGCCAAAAATGGATAGTGCAGTGCTTGCCGGTGTTTTTGGCGAATTCTTGCGCAAGTACGCTTTGACTTCCCGATCTACATCAACGGCAACCCGCTTAGTCTTGAGGGTGTAGTAAATGCGTCGATATGCCTGCCGATCAGCTTCGTGAATGGTAGCGAAAGCGGTAATGTATTCATCTGTGTGCCATGCAGCCGGGTCTTTATCAAGAACAGTAGAATTTACTAAACTTTCGACCAAAGCCTGAGCGTCGGCAAAGTCTTTGGCCTTGGCTTGATCTGCATGTTCTGGCGCTAACTCTTCTTTGGCATTTTCGATCAATAAGGCGGTGGCATCGTCGCGGTCTAGTGGTTTTATGTCAATAGACTCAGGCATAAATTCAGGCAGCAACATGGTTACCGCCTGTTGGTCTGTGATAAATCCTAATCATCTCCCGACACTGCACCCAGCGTTCACCTAGTGGCTTGGTGTCGTCATAAGTGAATGCTGGCGACTTGTGATCTACAAAGCGCGGCCAGACAACGACCAACTCAGCCCCGGCCAGTAAAAGGCACTTCGCCAAATCTACAATCAGATTCGAATCAGGACCAGAATTCCATTCGATCAAACAATGGCAATTTGCGACTGGCCACCTAAAGTCTTGCGGTTTTAAATTGGCCGGCAACACCATGGCGCAATTTTCGCCACGCGCGTTCCAACGCTTGGCGCTATTATGTTTATCGTGCCCGACACAAATAACAGCAAAAAATGGCAGGTTTAAGTATTTTTGCCGCTCGGCAAGGCTTGATCCGTAAGGAGCTAATTTTTTATTAATTTTCATAAACTTAGGGCTTGAAATATTATTAAAATTGCCCTAAACTTTTTTTGGGTTTTATTTAGGGCTTTAAATAGGCAGGCGGGCTCCTCAACTCCGCCGGCCTTTTTTATGTTTTAAATTTTTGATTGCCTATGAAAAGCACTCACCGTAGCTTTGATATCGGCAAGTTCATCACCGACTGACCGCAGCGCGTAAAACATCTCGTCATCACTCGGCTTTATCTGGTCGTCATCCCCGGAATGCGCATTAAGCAACATCGATAAGACTGATCCGGCTTTGTTGGCCATCATATTGACCGAATCAACCATAGCCAACGTATTGTCAATGTCGCCAACCGGCGATAAGCGGTGGCTGAAATCAGCAAATCCTGCCTTGGCGCTGATAGGCGATAGTGCAACCTCCAAACCTTCCAACGCTTCCGGATCGCTTTCCCCGGCCAGCCATTCGACCGCACCGATAAAGTAAGCCGTCAACCTGACCAGCATCGCCAACCAGCCGTGCGTAAAGAAATTGTCGGAACTCCCCAAATTTTCGACATGCAGTATCAAGGCGTCCAGGCGGTGTGAAATTTCAGTGAACGACGGTTCGGCAATTTTTGGACAGTAATCCCACACCGATGGCTCTTTCCCAAAACGTAAGCGAAACACCGCGCACGCGGTTTCCTCTAACAGCTCGGCCATGGCCAGCAACTTGTGCAACTCGGCATCAAAGGCCGGTTTTCCTTGTGCGGCTTGCGTTGTGCAGCATTGGGTACCAAGATCGCCAATCATGACGGTTAATAGTCTGCGGTGTGCCGCTGGGGTTTGATTATTTTTACTCATGGCAAGCCTCCATTAAATCAATCACGCGCAATGCACCAATTGCCATCACGCCAGAGAGTTTGAAAAGTGTGTGCAAGTCATCTGGGATTGCTTCCCTGATAGGTTGCATCTGGGTTAATCGATCGACGTGTTGTTTTAAACTGTTGAACAAAGTCACGTAGTCAGCAAAGCCATTGAAGTTAGCGTCCCTGGCCAACATAACCATGCCTTCATCAAACCCTAAATTCAGTTCAAAAATGACATGCGCAACCCGATCAAAGTGATAAGCCGAATCCTTCACCGCTGCCATGGTGGATATATTCAATGCATTATTTTGATAATAAGTCAGTGCTGTTTGATGCAATGCTTCAAGGGCGTCGAATGATTCCTTGATAACTAAAAAATCTCTGTCCCTGAGATGCCAGAACCGGTTCTTTGTGGATAGGTTTGGGGTATCTTTGTTAATGACCACGGCATTCATTTCACACCTCCCGCCACATGTGCCCAGCGCTCGAACAGGTCGCCGCCTTTGTAAACGTACAAGTGAATTTCTTGAGCGGTCACTCTGGCGTCCAGCGTCAGAACCAAAAGGCAGTCATCAAACAGTGACTTATCAAGGCTGCGAAGTTTGACCAGGTTGAATGGAAATGCATAACCGTTGTAAAGGCCCAGCAAGAAAAGGCGCACGGTTTCAGATTGACCAGTATCCCGCTCGGCAACTCTGATCAAGCGCTCTAGCGCGGGAAGTCCGGCTTCGGTGGCGGCTTGGCGCTCGGTTTCGAATGCGGCTATCTGTTCGAGAAATGAAGCAACCGCGTCGGGTTTTTGGGTTGTGATTTGGGCAATCATTTCGCACCTCCCACAATCGCAACAATCGCTTGTTCGACACGGTACAGCTCGGCGTCATTCCAACCCGGCACATGGCGCATAAATAGTATTTGGTTGAACAGCCGCAAGTCTTCGGCGGTCATGTTGACGATCTGGAATAAACTTTGATTGAATGGAACATTCCGGTACGTGCTCAGAAAGGCGATTGCCAAAAAATAAGCAAAACCATCATCCGGAAATTCGACAAATCGTTTTACGCGATTGATTAGCACGTCGGCATCTAACCGCAGCGTGCCGCGCTTGCATTTTTTGCATAGCAGGTTCGATAGCTCAGCCTGTTCCCCGCGGGTAATTTGGCGCGATTGTGGCAGGGTTGAAGCGTTTGATGTTTGGTTTTCTGGGCGCATTTCGCCCATAAGATGAATGGTCATAACGGTGACTCCAGTTCTAACATGGAATAACCGCCGCCCATTGGTACTAATCGCCGGGCGACGGGATTGAGTGGGTTAGTACTACCGCGAACTGGTGCGGTCAGCCGTAAAGGCTGCCCAAACAATCCCGCCATAACAGAATAGGCACGTATTAAATCCGTGCTAAACGGGGGACATAAAAAAGCCGCTAAAGGCTGCGGCGATTTTTCGCCAGTTCTAAACGGGGTACTAATCCCGACTTTCGTTTTTTTCGAAAGCGGGATCAGAATAGCGCGGGTGCTTTTATCCGTCAACAACATTTTTAACCCCCCGCCATTTGGATATCGTCAACCAGCTGCGACAAACTGCGCTGATTTTGCGGATAAATGTTGACGGTGCCGATGCTGCGGGATTGATTTTTGTTGTCGTTCATCTGGCTGAATTTCTGCATCAAGCCGCCCTTGGGCGCACTGGTATTCATGCCTGACGGTGCCGCGATAGGTTTCGGTGCGCCGCCCATATCTATATTGATGCCGGGGATCATGTTGATTTTGCTGATCAGGAAATCGACGCCTTTTAGCAAAAAATCCCACAAATTGAAGTTGCTCAGCCAGTTTTTCAGGGCGTTGAACTTGGTCATGATGAAGTCGATAGCGTTGGTAACGGCCAGCGTAACAGCGTCCCATGTAGCAGCAATGTTCTCGAATACCTGCCATTCTGCCGACACGACGCGTAGATACTCGCTGAGTCGATACAAGGCCACGCCGACCGCAATAACAGCGACCACAACACCGGTAATCGGGCTCGTCATAATCGCCCAAATAGCCGTTAGGCCACCAAATGCGAGCTTTGAGATTCCCACAACGATCGCAAGCGTTGACACTGCTGCGGTCAGTCCGAGGAATCCAACGGTTATGAACCCAACCCACTGCGAGAGCACAGGGAACTGCTCGGTCCAGCGCCCCATGGTCTCGATGCCGCTGTTTACCCAATCATAGAACGCGATTATCTGCGGAAGCAGTTGTACACCAATCGCAATTTGCAGCGAATTAATGCCTTGGGATAATATGTCCCAAGGCTGTGTAAGGTCTTTAGCCATGGCAATGGCTTTTTCCATGCCTTTGTTTTGGCCAATCGCGGTAATGCCGTCGTTCAAACCGCCTATGTCTTGCGACAACAATTTCAGCAGGGCCACTGCCTCTTGGGTGCCGAAGGCCTTTTTAATCAAGTCCGATGTCGCCACTTTGTCGATTGCGCCGAACTTGCCTTGTATCTTGGTCAAAATATCCACCATCGGCAGCATGCGGCCGTGACTATCGGTAAACTGCAAACCAAGTTCTTTTTGTGCTTTGCCGACACCATCCAGGAACGCCCGATACTTGGTACCGGCCTCACTGCCGCTCATGGTCGCTTGCAATTTGCCTAAAATGGCGATTTGCTCATTCATCGGCACATTAAACGACGTAGCAGACGCGCCCAGCGTGGTGAAAGCCTCGGACATACCTTGACCAGTGGTTTTAAACATCTGCACCGCTGCGGCTGTTTGTCCTGCCAACTGTTCCACCCAGGCCGCCTTGCCAATGGTATCGGCGGTTTTTTGGAATATGCCGTACATGGTGCCGACATAGCTTGTGATCGTGCCGGTATCGGCTTTGGTGCCTTTGGCCAGGATCGCCGATGCGCGGGTAAATGCGGGCAGTTCGTTTCCGGATAAGCCGGCAATGGCTGACTGAATGTCGTATGACGAGCGCACGAAATCCACCGCCGACTCTCCATACTGGCGGCTGAATGTCAACGATGTTTTGGTTAAGCGGTTAAGGACGTCGTCAGTAACGTCTAGGCTTTTGACCTCTCCCATTGCGGCTTGCATTTGCTTGGTGGGCTCGATGAGTTTATCCAGTGCATAGCCGGCCCCGGCCACACCAGCCGCGCCGTAACCGATTTTTTGATAACCGGACTGAATGCGGGTGGTGACGTTGTCCAGGGTTTGCGCCATCTTGTTAGCCGGCCCGCTGGTTTTATCCAGCAGCGATACCATGAAGGTTAGGCCTTGCATTTGCATCATGATGCAGCCTCGCCGATCTCTTCGATCAACGCGCGAATGTCTTCAACGCGCCATGCTGTTGTGCGGGCTGATATTTTGATTGGTTTTGGATAAACACCATCTTTCACGCGGTTCAAAAAAGTTCGCCGGCTAATCGGAATTAGCGCAGGTTTATTCTTTTTATGATCGCCAATGATATCCCATATCCTAAGAAACCCGGTTTCTGGTAATTTTTGTGTGGACGTTTCGGCCATGTTTCCTCCTATTGCACATGGCTGCATGCTAAGCGCTGAGGGACAAGCCAGAAAGGAATGAAATTACCGGTAAAAAAAATCCTTGACTACCGGATGATTTTTTGTTAGCCGGTTGTTACAGTTATTCGTTCAGATATTTTTTCCATTAATAATTGCGCCTTTAGAGTTTCATTGGCTCTTTTTTTTAAAATAGATTCGGCTATACCAATAGTTCTATTTATTTTTTTATTTCCATTGTCATAATCCTGATCAGGAAAAAATAGCTTTGCCAAATCTGCCTTTATAATTGGCGATTTCCCTTCAAATTTTGCAACAATATCCAAATCAATGTATTGAATAACTCGATTATCTTTCCATATCTTGAAATCAGCACTATCAAACACATGTTTAATTTTCTTTGCTTTCTGATTCTTTGAATCAATAACTGTTGAACCAGCCAGTTTTCTATATTTTTCCAGCCAATACTCAAAATCTTGCTTAATCTGATCGTCAGTTGCCATTAGGTTTACTTTTACATACGCTTCTCTAACCGGCTGATCTGGATAATAAGCCTCATTAATGTTGATTTCGTAAGGATGCAGCGTCAGATTCATCTTGTCGTGTGTGCGGCCCATCTTGGACTTTAGCTGGCATAGATAGCTAAGTTGAGAGATATGCTCTTCATTTGGGTTCGGGTGATGTAATTCCCGGCTTAAATGCCATAAATCGTAAGTCGATATACTATTGACTGAAGCGGTTGAATGCGCCCTTTGAAAAGCTGGAGCTTTTGCCAACTCTTCCTGTAAATATGCCTGATATTTTGAGCTGTCAATTATTGGACGACCCGATTTAACCTGCTTAACAAAATCTTTTGTGAAAAAATCATAACTGGGATTGCTCGCCATTATTCTGGTTTCAATAACTTCAATCCAACCACCAATTTGCATGGATTTTAGTGCATCGTAATTCTTTAAATCAAACCAGCTAGTATCTAGTTTGTTATTGTTCATATTCACCCCGTCCAAGTGAAAGCCGTCAAGAAGGGTTAACCGGAAACAGGTTGACGAAACCTGCTTGTTGCCCCGTCGGGCTATCCGGTTAAAGGGATGATAATCAAATTTTCGCCAACGGCCAAACTTTACCGCCAGCAAGGCATAATGAGCGCTTTCGATCACGGACCAGGCCGCCATGACTGTTTATTGTCCAAACTGCGGACATAAAGCCCGCATCACCTCCCGCAATAATATGAACGCAGAAAAAACCGTTGCCGATTTGTATTGCAGCTGCACCAATAAAGATTGCTGCGCTACGTTCGTAACTACGCTGGGCTTTAAGCACTACCTCAACCCGCCGCGCCAATCGACCATGCAACTGGCGGTCAATTTGTTAAGCACGCTCAGCAAAGCCGAACGCTTGGCGTTGTTGCAAGGCATGCCGCCGAATTGATGCCACCAACCGGCCGGCCTTACATTCCACTACGTCTGACCTTGCGCGAGCCGCTGCCTTTTCTTGCGGCATGCCGGGCTGCAGGTGATCGCTGTTTTAATGCCCTCGAAACACTTTCCGCAAACCGCGCATCTGTGCGAATACAATGGCCGGCTATATGACATGTTGATAGTCTTGTGGTGAGTGGCCGTTCGACCGCGCGGCGCTTCCGCAATATCGGACAAGCGCTTTACCCGCGTTTCATGATATCGGTCATCGTGTACTTTCACTATTTCCATACGCCCTCCTAAAATGTCACGGTATCTTAGCACCAAGATACTGTGACAGCCAAATAAATCAAATCCGTTTTCGGGGTAAAAAGAAGTAACCAAATAAAGTTTTGTGCTGGGTTAGTGCTGGGTTGAATGCTGGGTTATATCCTCTGTAAGCCTTGGTAGTGCTGACTGTGCTGGGTATGCTGGGTTTTTTCACTATTCCAAGAAATTCTATAAAAAAAACCGTTTAGCCCGGCCGGGTTACGCCTGGCGAGGGAACTGGATCACTTGTGCGCCGGTTTTCAATGCGTCCAGATAATCGGCCCAGGCCTGCATCATCCGCCGGCGTTCGTCCAGATATTGAGCGCGATTGTAAGCGGCACGTACTTGGTCCTTGGGCATGTGGCACAGTTGGCGCTCGATCGCATCCGGCGACCAGCCTTGTTCGTTGAGTAAGGTAGACGCGGTGGTTCTGAATCCGTGGGCGCTCATCTGGTCGCTTTGGTATCCAAGGGTTTTTAGCGCCGTGCGGATCGTGCCGTCTGACATGGGCCTGCCGTCGCCACGGCTTGAAGGAAATACGTATTGACCGGTACCGGTTAGCGGTTTGATGGTTTCCAAAATCTCCGCCGCTTGGCGCGATATCGGGACAATGTGTTGTGTTTCGGTCTTGGTTACAAAATAGCGCCATTCTTTCGACTCAAGGTCTATGTCCTTCCATTCCATTTGCCTAATTTCGCCCGGGCGCTGGAACAAGTAAGGCGACAGCTTTAGCGCGCACTGCACTATGAATGTGCCTTGATAGTTTGATATGTCTCTCAGTAACTGACCGACTTGTTTGGGTTCTGTAATGGCTGCGTTGTGTTTTACTTTTTGTGCCGGTATTTGGGCGCCAACGGCTTGCGCTGGGTCGTAGTCGGTGTAACCGTGGGCGATGGCATAGGAAAAAGCGCCGCTAATGTCTGAGCGCACGCGGTGCGAGGTTTCCAGTTGGTTTTTAATGATTAGCGGCCGCACGATGGCGAAAACATCCGGCGACTTCACTTCGCCGATAGGCTTATGGCCAATTTTCGGAAATACATACAGCTCGAACCGGCGAAGTTTCTTTTGTTGGGTAATGTCGCGGACGGTATGCGCGGTCGATGCCAGCCATTCTCGGGTAACGTATTCGAAGCTGTTGATCAGCGGAAGCCCTGCATCAAGGCGTATTTGAGCCTCGACTGCCTGTTGGTTGTCGGCCTTTTCCTGTTTACGCGTTGCGCTGGGATCGATGCCGTTGGCAATTTGTTCTCGGGCTGCTTCGGCTTTGCGCCTGGCGCTTTCCAGTGATGTCTCCGGATAAGAGCCAAAACCAAGCCGATTTTGCTTGCCACCAAACCGGTAAATAAATCGCCAAAGCTTTGAACCGTTGGTTTTAACGAGTAACGCCAGACATTCGCCGTCGTTGATGGTGTAGTCTTTGTCTTTAGGCTTTGCCGCCCTGTAGACCGTGTCTTTATTGAGATTCTTAGCCATTGAGTGACACCGATAGTGATACGCAGTGATACGGGTAGGCGTAAATTTAACGCGTATCACTAAACGTGTCACTGTTTAAGGTGCATGCCCCTGCATTTCCTTGCACTTCTTTGCACAAAAAAAAACCCGCTAAGCCTTGTGGCTTGCGGGTTCTTGCTCTTCTTTGCATTTTATTGCATCAATAAATGGTACCGAGGGTCGGAATCGAAAATATATATAGGCACTTGTTTTATAACGTAATATATTAATACTTGTTGAACTGTGTCACTAATCGTATCACTCGACTTAATTGTAACTGTGTTTTATGCCGTGCGTTAAGACGAGATTTATTGCTAATTCTGATGGCTAAACGCGGCAACAATTTGAGATTGATTTGCCTAAACAAACCCGAACGGAATCCCGGCCAGCAAAAACCCGCTAGACTTCGCCAATCACTTTTAATGCAAGTCATTGATGTGTAATATGATTTGTTTTTTATCGATGTGCCGGAGTTGATTCAACAAAAAAACGTGAATTGCCGTAACCAATTGAATTAAAAGTATATTATTATTTTTCGTCGGCTTATCAGCTGAAATTTAACTTCTAAAACGTGCGTTTTCCGGCATATTTTTACAGACGGCAAATTTTCCCAGTCTTTTATCGAACATGCTATTTTCGGCAAAAACAACCATTTTTAAGCGTTTTTCATGCCGCTTCTGTGGCTTTTTCAAAAAAAGCACGCAATATTGTTTCATCTTTAGACTTCAACGCACAAAATTGGTGCAAAAACCCCGCAGGTGAGGAGGAGAGATCGGAAGAGCGTCGTGTAGGGAAAGAGT
>JGI11705J14877_10002192_pt1 | contig 10688 bp, 16 predicted proteins | sample Etolaghawater15m_FD_14877 | JGI IMG/M metagenome (IMG submission 14877) | reverse complement strand
TATGACGCACTTGTAAGTTTTACTTTTAATGTTGGTACAACTGCTTTTATTAATTCAACATTATTAAAATTACTTAATCAAAGAACTAGCCGAAAAATAGTTTCAGAAGAGTTTAAAAGGTGGGTAAAAGGAGGTGATGGTAAAGCTATTCCTGGACTTGTGCGTAGACGAGAAGAAGAGTGTAAGTTATTCTTGGCTCAGATTAAGCATCCTCTTTTGGGCCAATCAATCCTCGCCAAGCAGGACACTTGGTTAAAAAAACGACCTGCTGATTCTGGTTTACTTAAACCAGAAGAAAAAGTTTTTGTACCAAAAGGCTCCGCGTGGGAGTGGAATAGTATCACTATTTTTGCTGGTTCTGTCCATAGAGAAGTCAAGCTTTCCGCTAAACCTAATGAATCTTGGTATATCTACGAACCTCATTGGAAGATTATCAATGATGTCCCTGAGAATGCTGTTACTTATCAAAAATCTTCTGAAGTAAAGTTATCTGTTCCTTATTATTCTCAACGCGATAATTATCGTGATGCTAATAGGACTTGTTTTAGTAGTAGTTGCGCAATGCTTTTATCCGGCTTAAAACCGGAAGCCATTGATAGCGATGATGAGTATATAGAAACCGTATTTACTATTGGGGATACGGTCGATGCTTGGGTCCAATTGACTGCTCTTGAACAGTATGGAATCAGAGCTAAGTTCTACCAGGATGGAAACTGGAATTCTGTAGAAAAACTTTTAAGGAATGGCATTCCGGTTCCTCTTGGAATCCTTCATCACGGTCCTGTTAGTGCTCCGACAGGAGGCGGACACTGGATCTGCGCCGTGGGAATTACAGCAGACGACAAGAGCATCATCGTCCACGATCCTTGGGGCGATCTTGATCTCGTTGGCGGTAGTTATTTAAGTTCTAACGGTAAATATCTTAAGTACTCAAAGAAAAATCTCGGTCCTCGCTGGTGTGTCGAAGGATCTAATTCTGGATGGTATATTGGTGCCGTTAAGTGAGGCCCCGTGGACACTAGCTATCTCGAAGGTTGGAGCTGTGACGCTGAAAACCGTAAGGCTGAGTTTATGGAATATTTATATAAGCGATCAGGACGCACTAACGGTTTGTTGACTGATTTGTGGAGTAACTGGTGTATCGAAGCAGGTGAAAAAGCGAGAGACGATTATTTCGCTGTAAAATAGTTAAATGGCAAAGCGCGATTACGAAAAAGAATATCGCGAGCATGGCGGCACAGAGAAACAGAAGAAGAGACGCGCCGCTAGAAATAAAGCTCGCCGTTATATGGAGAGAAACGGACGAGTTCACAAAGGTGATGGTAAAGAAGTAGACCATAAAGACTACAACCCTGAAAATAACAGCCCTTCAAATCTCAGAGTCGTAGATAAGAAAACTAACCGCGAAAAACAACCTAAACGGAGTTAAACTGTATCTATGGAAAATCAAGAACTTCTTCAGCGACCTGGCGGCCTCGGTCCTGTCCCTGGTCTTAAACCTTTGGGGATGCCGAGTGCGTTTCCTGGAATGTATCTAAATAACGATATAAGTATTTCGGCCCGCCGAGCGGCTTACATGGATGATGTGAATCGAGTTTTTGCTCAGTACAATATTGACCAAGGTCAGTACGTGCGTCCTGCTGTAGAGCCACTTCCGTATGGTCTAGGAAACATTACTGAATCTGCACAGCAAACTGGTCCCGCTGGTTATAACCATCGTTCAGTCGCTCTTCCTGAGCGAGCTACTGATATGCCTGTTGAGGGATATCTGCAGGGTATGAATAACTCCATCAATCCGCAGATGCGAACAGATTTACAAACTCTGACTATGCTGCCGCAGCAAAAGTTCTACAACAAACTCACTACTGAGTCTTTACTCCCACCTCACGACTACAGGACTGTTGATAATCTGAGTCTTCAAGATCAAGTGGCAAATGTAGGTAGGTCTAATGCTAAAAAGTGAGCAAATGCAGCCTGTCCGTATGGCAGGAATGGCTTTTGGTTTAGGTCCGGCTGATATGGTGCGCGCCGTAAGCAACCCTCGCGAACTTACAGCTCGACTTCGTTACCAGCAGACTTTTCCCAGAAGTTGAGTTAGGCTTGTTCGAGCCGTGGAAGCATAGTGCACACAGTTAAGCTTGACTGGATTACTCCTGACGCAGAAAAAGTTATAGCTAGACACGCTCGCGTTTCGACATCAAATCCGGATCGAGAGGAGTATGCTCGCCTTCTCTCTTACTGCATTAGACACGGACATTGGTCGATCCTGGAACAAGCTAACGCCAGTTTTCAAATTCTTACATCTAGGGCTATTTCTGCTCAGATCCTGCGTCACCGTTCTTTCTCCTTTCAGGAGCTTTCTCAGAGATACTGCAATCCCTTTGAAATTATTGGTGATATTCACGACCACCCTGATGAATTTGAGTTAAGGCAGCAGTCGGAGAAGAATCGGCAGTCGAGCACCGAGCCGATTGATCGTGAGCTTATGAGGGACTTCCGCACTCGCATCACAGATCTTGACGTGGAAATACATGACTTGTATGCCGATATGCTTGAGGCCGGTGTGGCACAAGAATGTGCAAGAAACATCTTACCTTTGTATACACCTACACTTATGCACATGCAAGGCACTATTCGCTCTTGGGTGCATTATGTCGGACTTCGAGCCCAGGAGGACACTCAGCTAGAACATCGAAAGATCGCCCAGCAAGTCGCCCTGATACTTGGACTTGAAATCCCCACAGTAGTCAAAGCCGCTGTAAATTCAGCCACAGACAGTGATAACCCTGACTCTGCACTCAAGGGCTGGAAGTTTTTGGCTCAGTCTTCCTGAGCCTCTTCTTCCCACAAACCTAAGGAAGTTTCTTCCTCGATAAAACCCATCAGATTTTTAAGAGCTTGATCTAAAAGCTCTTGCTCTTCTTCCGAAAGTTCTTCGAAACGTTCGTCGATATCAAGCTGTTCAGACATCATCAAATCCTCGTAAGTAAGCTTTTCTAGCTTCCTCCTTAATTTTTTCTCGGAGGTATTTAACTTTTTCGTCAACCAAGTGCATGCTTGAGACGTAGCTGGCGACTTCGAACCCGTCTTCCTTGAGTGACACCCGATACATTGTTTGATCAGGTGTCATTTCAATGACGGGTTCACTCATTGTTGCCAGACGTCTTCGTTAGCTTGTCGCACTTGCTGCCTAGGACCCGCAGCTTGAGCGAGTTGGGCTGCGCGAAGCGCTTGTTGATGCAATTCTAACTGCTGACTCAATTGAGCAGTCCGGCTTTGCGCCCAGTTTTGCGCGTTTTTAGAAAGCTCTTCTAAAGCGTTCGCTGCGTGAGGGAAGTTAAAGACCACACCAACGCCTCCCTGCTGTGGTATCGAATTGCCGTTCGTTGATTCGGCTAGCGCGGTTAAAAATGCGTGACTTTGATCGACACCGACGTTGGCTACAAAAGACAGTTCAACAGGATCTACGAGACCGCGATTTTTTTCGTAAAGCGCACTAAAAGCACCGCTTACACGATTAGCAGTGTCTTTACTTTCCTGCCTTTTAGCAGCTCGTTTGTCTTGGATCGAGCTTCCAGCAAGGACACCACCCACAAAAGCGAGAGGAGCGCCTACAAATTGAGGAGCAGCAACAGCCGTGGCAATACCCACAGCACCACCAACAAGGACTGTCAGCGGGACGAGTTTAAGTGTCGGCATCGTGTTTGTTGAAATTGTTTTCCCACTTAGAGAAGTCAGGTTCCTGTGCAAACTCCACTGGGTTCGGGAGTCTGTCCGGGCCGTGAGAGGCGCGATCCGATGTTAGGTCATAAGGCTTAAGTCGTAAACCTTTAATAGCGGGAAGTCCATTCTTCATTGTTGCTTTACAACCAGGAAGCTTCAAGATGTTGTTTAGAGTTTCTAGAGTTCTCTCTACAAAACGAGGCTTTGCAGCAGGCTTATAACCACACGCTTTACAGAAGTTCGCGTAGCTCGCGAACAGTTCTGAGTAAGCGTTCTTGACAAACATACCTTTTTCAGATTCGTCAGTGTTAGGTCTGGCCGCACCTCTACCGACCACCGTGGCTGTATTAGGTGCGTAAAGACAGCACTCAGCCATCCAAGCAACAAACTGATTGTTGAAAACAAGAGCCTCGATGTTTGTTTGAGAGAGCGATGGAGCATGCTTAACAGGGTTGGCAAGCACGTCTCTCATTTCGTCATAAGACATCGACAGAGCCCAGGCGACGATACCAGGAAGCTCTTCTACGAACTCGCCCTCCAAGCGGTCTTCATAAACATCCAGAAGCTGTTTACGCTGGCTCGCAGGGACAACTTTGTCCATGACAATCGTTAGTCGACGCCTTTCTAAACCGCTGGTTGAATCGTTTGAGCTGATGTGCTCGTTTGATGCGATACAGACTAAACATTCAGGTTTGAACTGAATCATCTCTTTGCCGTACTTTCGTTCAGCTCGCAAAGTATCCGAAGCAGAAGTGAGCTTCTTCAACGTATCCATTCTTTTGTTGTAGTTAGCTTCGTCAGTAAGCAGCAAGAGCTTTTTACCGATGATGTTAAAGGTCTCAAATTTATTACCCTCGATCTGATCGAGACTGGTCGTGTGGGTGCTGTTAAAGCCCGCCAGTGCAATCATTAACTGCTGCATGGTCGACTTGCCCGTTCCACCTGGACCGACAAGGTGTAGGAACTTTTCACCTGATGTGTAACCTGTTAAGAGAGCCCTGCAGAAAGCTCTGATCAGAACGGCTTGATTATTTCGTAGTGCAGTGTTTAGCCACACGAGAAACTTAGGACACTTACCGTTTTTATCCCAGTCGTAATTGAGTCGACTGCGGAAGTACAGCTCTTTGTTCTTACCAGGAATGAACTCAAGTGTTTCGCTGTTAAGTGCGCCGTTATTAAAAGGTATATATCCTCTTCCTTTGGCAAAGATATTTGATCGTCCACCGTCGACTGACTTCAACATCTTTGCTTGAAGGATTGCATAGACGCTGTTAACAGTTGAAGATTGGTACTTTGCAAGTACACCTGCGGTGACAAATGTGTCTAGTGCGTTCGTTATTCTCCTTTTTACGTGTTGTTCGTCTTGTTTGTACCAGACACCTTTATCATCATCGTATGTATAAAACATATCTTGCTGGCTTTCATAGAAGTAATTGTCACCTTGACTGGTAGCAATAATATCTGCGACGTCATTCTCAGCAAATGCTCTCTGTTGCTGTTGAGCGTTTTGAAGATTTACCAATTGAGTCGGCGTGGTTGGAGTTGTCATAGGTTGTGTTGTTGTTAGTGTTGTTGATGTCTCTTTACTTTCTGTTGAGAAATCATCAAAAGAAAGGATCGAGTTCTTTGGTTTTGGTTTTGTTGTTTTTATAGACTCCTTGACCTCATCTGACGCAGCCGCATTGAACAATTCGGAATCGATTGACTTAAGTCTCTTCCAAGCCGCAATTTGGTCGTGTTCGGACGCCATCACGATGGACGGCTCGATCGAGTCGACATCGCGGATGCTTTCAACGATGCGGGTGAACTTGCTGTCTACCTCAGGGGGATACGCATAGACAGCATAGAACGCACTGTGTGCTACTGTCAATGGTGAGACGCATGTAGAGATGCTGTTCGATCGCAGCCAGTTGACCCAACCAAGAACCTCTTTAACAGCTCTCGTTACCGCAGCAGACCTGTCATCAACTGGTTCACCGTCAATAATATTTTTAACTGATCTTGATAAGAGTTTCTTAATATCGACACCCTCATCACTTATATCAATATCGGTAAGAGCGGCAACTACATCAGCTTTGTCTCCTTTATCTTCAGGCGGTAACGATGAGTAAACTTTAAGCGCTTCATCTATTTTCTTAACAGGGATAAATTTGTTTGAAACGTACAGAATATCTTTGTCGTCTTTCGCACCGTAGAAAAGATTAACAGCCGCCGTAGCACGAATATCTGAGCCAGGTATGTCTTTCGCTATTGCTCGAACAAACCATTGATAAAAATCAGGATCGATAATTGGCTTCTCTAAACCAAAGACAAGCCTGAAACGAGGCCATGTCTCTGTTCCTGATGGAGAGTTGTAAGCTATTGACAGATATTTTTTACTGATTTCAAGTTGTTTAGCCTGTTCCCACGTAAGCTCTTGTTTTTGGATTTTATTACCGTCTTTATCTTTACCGTCTGCTTGATTGTCAATGTCAATAATTATGAGGCCAGCTTCGACTGGATGAGTATTATCTTTCTCTCGTTTGCCATCTACAAGATGCCACGCACAAAGACCCTTTCTTTCTTTGATTTGTTCTGCTATTTCTTGAGCAGATAATTTTTCATGCTGCCAACCAGAATTAAAAGCCGAAAAGTCTCCACCTGCTTCTATCTTTCCTGTTTTTTTATCTAGAGCACCTACGACCTTAGCGTTGATGGAGCAAATGAAGTTCATAGGTCTTGCACGGTCCTAACATTATGCCTGAGTTGGCCGCGCTGACAACTTCTTTGAGGGAAGCTTTACGCAGTCTTCAGGCTGCTTGAGCTGGTCGCACCTCGGTAAAGAATTTATCAACGAGTTGCAGCCAGGCCGCTTCGTCCTTCTCTACTTCAGTTTCACCAAATGTAAACACTTGTGTCTCGTATTCATCGAGAGCGGTGCTCACAATAATTTGAGTCTTGTTAATCTTAATCCCTAAACATGCTTCAGCCGCTAATTTATAAGCAGCTAATTGTAGTCTAGTTTTTTTAACTTTAAACACTCCAGATATAAGCGCCTTCTTAGTCTTCTCGTCTACATCTAGATCTTTTTTAGGGAAGCGCGCACTGTACGGACCTGCCGAAGTTTTAAAGTCGGCAAGAATAATTTCAGCATTGTTATCCATATAAATAAGGTCACAGCAACCGGCGTACCCATGACCGGAGCTGGAATCGTAGTAAAAGATTCGTCCTACGCCGTCGTCACCAACATACTTAGACCAGCGTGGTTGGTTGTAAGGCCGTTCAGACCAGAGAACCCTGCCTCCTTCAAGGAGGTTATCTAAACGTTCTGGAACACCTTTCCAGAAAGGTGCGTACTTTTCGGGTGGGACTACTCTTAAGCCTCGAATGTGATTTTCAGTCGCTTCGTGTATCCATGTTCCCCGTGCCGCAGCAGCGTCCGCCGCACCAGGGTTCATGACATTCCAATGCGCTAGTTTTTGTTGAGTTTTTGCAGATTGTGTAGCACTTAAAATTGATGTGACTGAAGGAAGATAGTCAGGTACTCCTGGACACTTATAGTGACGTAATCCGTTTATAGTCTTTCTAGTGTCCAAGATATCCTCTTAGTTTCGTTTATTCTAGAACGAACTTAATGCTGTATTTTCGTCGTCTCCATCTTCTTGGTCGTCGACGAAGAATTCTCGCTTATGGTAATCGTAGTCTTTGTTTCTTTGCTCTAGTTCGTTTAGCAAGCACAGACCTGCTGAGAACGAGTCAGCTACGAGTTCTGCTATAACATCCGCTTCGCGAGTATTTCCCTGATGGTCGACGCACTCCTGCAGTAGCTGATTGCTGATCATGAGCGCAGCGATCTTTTCGAGATTCCTGTTTGTTTCTCGTTGTGCTTCTATGTACTCCGTCATTAGGAGCTGCAGTCGGCCTTTCATTTTCAAGTAAATGATCTTGGTCGCTGCCAGCTTACCTCGTATTCAATGTTTGTCCCATCTTTACAGTCGTGAGTTTTGCTAAACACAAACCACGCAGAAGTTACAGAGTCTTTTGATTTTGTTTGGTCCGCACGAAATTTCGGTCGCGGATTCAAAATGATCAGATTCGATAAAGGTTTTGACGTTAAGAAGTCTGAACGATCCCGTGTGGGCTCTAAGAAAGTCAATCGATCTAGGATTACTAGACCTTCTTTTGCAAGCTCATAACTGGGTTCTAAGACCCAGTCGACTGTTTTACCAACCCCTTGAGTTACGGCCACTGCCCAGTCGAATTCCGGGAGCTTGCTCCACCAGTCGCGATCCATGTAAGAAGTCTCGTCGCTTGCACTGATTATGTTGGTGAGTCCACACTTGTTTAGTTGTTCTTTTAGTTCTCCTGTTGTGTCAAGAGGTAGTACAACTCGCCCTTCGCAGATATTCCGGTCGGCAATAGGATTGAAGATATAGTTTGGGACTGTGTAAAAACTCATGGAATCTAATCTTGTCGATCGTTTACGGAATTATATGTCAGTTGACACAGAGTTCTACCATACGAAGTTTATGAATAAAGCTAAAGAACTAAAAGATATAGAGGAGTTGTATGAAGTGCTGGATTTAGTACATGCTAATTATTTGATACAAAAGACGCTTTTTAAAAATCTTGCTTATCGTGTGTCGTCTGATGGTTACGAGTTGCCTCCCTTGCATGAACTTTTTACAAAATAAAAGGGCCGCCGAAGCGACCCCGTCTGGCAGGTTTGCCCTTCCGATACCAGTTTAGATCTCTAAACCAGCAGCTTTGAGGGCGTCCTTTTGCTCCTGAGTCAGCTCTTTGGGCTTGTCTGATTTGGGTGCTGGCGGCTCTGATTTGGGGTCACCAGCGCCTGCAGGCAGAGCAGCGAGCCCCACAGCCTTGTCGCCTTCAAGCTTTGGATGCTGTTCGTCAAAAGCAGCTTTAATCGCTCCGTGATCCGATCCGAGAGGTAGCTCAACCAAATTCGCACCGGAGATATGAGAACGAAGTGCAGCCGATACCAGCTCTCCTCCATCATCATTGAGCCACGTCGAAATATCCTTAACAAGTGATTCTTCATCTTTGCCGTTAACTGGCCTGTCTAAAAATTCTAAGACGTTGTAGTTAACCTTACCTGTATCAGCTCCAGTTGCAGGATCTGTTTGAGTAAAGCTACGCTGCACGAACTTGGTAGTTGTCACCACCTCCGCAACGTTGATGCGGTTGTTGTAGAGCGTCTGGAAGTAGGAAATAAAGTTTTTTTGACTGCTCTTACCGCTAATAACGCTAGTCGAAACGCATCGAGGAGGAAGCAAACGATGTGAAGGAGACACACCAATGTAAGCAATCCGAATGAATTCCTCGTGGTTTCGCATACCGAGGTTCCCATAAAAGGGAGTAAACCCGAGCAACACGAATTCAATAGGGATGCCGTTGTCGTTCGCGTCGGTGATCGCGGAATCCGGATCGTTATCGGATTTCCAACGACGCTGTTGAAGATCGATGCGGAGAGTGTGGGGCGGGACCTGACAAAGAATTTCATCAGCCGCAAATTGACCTGCAATAAAGACCATGATTGATCACAGAGAGAAGTTGATTGAACCGAGAGCCGCTGCAGAGACTTGACCTTTTTCGGGGTCTGCTGCTTTCTTGGGCGCGGACTTCGTGCCCTTAGGTAGATACAGAATTTGATCTACTGAGTAATTCAGATACTGTTTTTCGTCCTTTTCGCTTGTGCTTACACGACCCACGGCGATCGTGGGAGTACCGTTGGGTAGCTCAGAAAGTTGTTTAGAATTCTCATTCCAAGCTGTGAGTTTGAACCAGTTTGTTTCTTTGTCGTCCGGAGCTTGCCAGGCAATAGAGCGATTAGTGACTGTTGAGTCGCCAACTTCGTTCTCTTCCTGTTTAGGTCCAAGACCACCACAAGCCATGAACGTATTGACGGCGAGGATGTCAGAGAAGTTGTCGCGAGTCACGACAAGCATCGGCTGCATTTGAATCACACCGTCTGGCGTGGCTTTAGTTGGACCGATCGCAAGAACTTCATCTTTCTGCTTGAGGTCGCTCAAGAGTTTGCCGACATAGTGGTCGGCTTTCTGGATTAGCTGGACCTTTGTCGCGATTCTCTTATTAGACGCAGGAAGAGACTCCGCGATAACGTTGACTTTGCCGTCTTCAGTGATCGCTTCATCAGTGATCCTGATCCCCAATAGGAACACATTCATTTTTTAGAGTCCGGTAGATCGTTGTTCGATGGACGTTGAGTGCTTTGGCGATTTGCTGAATGCTCGCGCCTTGGCTTCGGAATGCTAACGCCATCTGGACGTCGCCGCCACTGAGTTTTGAGTTTTTGTTGTTTAAATAATGATTATGATATGGATTTATGCACCTAGGATTTTTGCAAGTATTTTTTACTACTTTGTCTTTATCTAGATTTAAATAACCTTGTATTAACGGGCGCACGTAAAACCGTTTACCAACCGCATACACAGAAGGCACTTGATTAGTTACAGGACCTTTCCACTCGAAGCACTCTTGATGTTTGAAATCGCTGTAGGCGAGTCTTCTGTATAGATCACTAAGTCTGCTTACTTTATTTAGACCGTAAACAAGCTCAAACTTATCCGCTTCTAAACTTCTAGCGATGTCTAAAGCTTGCGCCTGCGCGTGGGCAGCGTCGTGTGCGCAGACGCTTAGCTTTGTTTTGTTATTTGATTTAAAGACTACTAAGTTGTAGCTCTCGATCATTGAGCGAAACTAAGGTCTCCGCGCATGATCTTCTCATAAAATTCTCCACCTGGCGCCATACCCATACGAGTCTTGCCTTGTTCTGAATATGCTTTAGTAGCTTTCTGGATATCTTCAATTGTTGCACCTTCACTTAAGGCTTGCCTGATATCAGCACCCCCGAACCAATCTTTGCCTTCAGGATTGGTTTCGACTGTAGCGCTTAATCCAATTGGCGTTCCTTTGTAATTCATCGGTGCTGAGCTATCACCACC
>JGI11705J14877_10002191_pt1 | contig 10691 bp, 7 predicted proteins | sample Etolaghawater15m_FD_14877 | JGI IMG/M metagenome (IMG submission 14877) | reverse complement strand
TTTTAGTACTTTAAAAAAGGCAAACAATGGTAAATTTTATAAAACGCGACAAAAATGATTTATATTCAAAACCGATACTTGGTTTTTTATTTAAAAATCAAAAGTTCTTACTCACTCTAAAATTAGTAGTTTTAGGACTTTTTTTATATGCTCTTTATTTCGGATTTGCACATACAGGTAAAGATAACACATTTACGTATGCACTGTTTTGGGGTATTTTCTGGTCTTTGTTTATGGTTGTTACTCTTCCAACATTTGGACGTGTCTTCTGCGGCATATGTCCTCATGGTTTTATGGGTAAATATATCACAAAATTTGGCTTAAAAAAGAAGATGCCAAAATGGATGCAAAATAGATTTATAGGTCTCTCTTTACTTGTGATAGGTTGGTGGGGAGTTTACTATATGTTTCCAGGTATATATAGAACACCTTTTGGTACTGCAATGATGTTTACTGTTATGACTCTTGTGTCCTTTGTTGTATATTTTATATATAAAGAGATGAGTTACTGTAAATATATCTGTCCTATCGGTGTTCTGACTAGAGCCTATTCTAAACTATCATTTACGTGGTTGGGTACATACAAAAGTGCATGTGATGAGTGTAAAACATTTGAATGTGCAACGGCTTGTTCTCATGGCTTAAAACCATTTACATTTGATAGTAGAAACTCTATGACAGACTGTACCCTTTGCATGGATTGTAGTAGTGCGTGTGAAGCTGTAAGTTTTAAAGTTACAAAACCATCATTTTCTATGTTCTCAAAATTCCAAACTTCTAAAGCAGAAGTGTGGGCCTTTGTTCTCATCTTGGCATCGATTTCTATCACTATGTCATTTCATCATGGAATTGGGAGAAGTAATGCTGCTGGTGATATGATATGGTCAACAACTGCTGAGTTTTTCAAAGACTATATCAGTTTTGGTTCTATTGATCCAGTAGGACTGTTTGCTTTTCTTTATGCGGTGTTATTCACTATTGCTGCAGCTCATATCGGTATGTATATAGCTTCTAAAATACTTCAAAAAGATTTTAAAAGTACATTTTATAACCTAGGCTACTCATATGCTCCACTTTTTATATTAGGTTCTATCGCCCATTCTCTTGAAACATTTTTTATGAAAGGATATGAACAAATAGTAGAAGGATTTGCTCATGGCTTTGGATTTGAAGTAGATGTAACTTCATTAGCTCAAAGGGGTGATAGCTGGCTCCATGTTTTTGATTTGTTAAAATGGGTTGCTATTTTTTGGGCTTTACTTATTCTCTACAAAAGAATGAGACTTTTAGATATCACCAAAACAAGAAAAATATTAGCGTATCCATTTGCAGCCTCTCTTGTAATTTTCTTTTTAAGTGTTAATCTATACAGTGGCTATATTATGAAAACGTATGGCAGAGCAGCCGGTGGTCATGGAAGTCATGGTGGCGGGGCAATGTTTCAAAGTGTCTCAAAAGATCAAGCAACTCTTTTACAAGCTGATGAGTCATGTGTTGCTTGTGGTATGAATTTACCTAAGTTTTATAAAACTAATCATGCTGCAGTTTTAAATGAAACGCAAAGACAGTATTGTTCAATCCACTGTTTAGCAGAGGAAAAAAACCTTAAAAAAATGCCTCTAGCTGATTTAAAAGTAGTTGATGTAACAAGTTTAAAATTCATAGATGCTCACACTGCTTTTTATGTTGTTGGAAGTAAGAAAAAACCAACCATGAGTGAAGTTAGTAAATATGCATTTTTAACAAAAGAAGATGCCTTTAAATTCTCAAAACGCAATGGTGGTAATGTTGTAAACTTTGAAGAAGCCATCAAAATTGCCATGAAAGATTTTGATACTCCTGAGAAAAGAATGGCAAAAAAAGCTTCTGCTACAGATATCATTTATTTTACAGATAAAACTCCAGTACCTCAAAAAGCTAAAGGTGGTCATGGTGGACATATGCATGGTGGCTCTTATGGTCAAGTTCCCTCCAAAAAAGTATGGCCTGTCTTTACAAATGATTCTGGACAAATGAATTGTATCGATAATATACATGCTGAGCTTTACCTTCTCGATACAAATTTAGAGCTTACAAAAGCTAAACAATCAAGAGAAAGAGGATGTAAAACAGTAAGTTTTAAAATGCCTGAAAATGGATACTATAACCTTTTTTATAGTGATGAGAATGTTAAAGACAATACTCTCTACCATACAACTGCAAAATACGAATATATGCGATTTGACCACAGCAATGATGCCATTTATGATGAACAAAAAATGGTAGCACACACCATAAAAGAAGTTCCATTTGACATATTGAGACTCAGAGAGGATGGTGAAACTTTTTATCATCGTCTTTATACTGGTGATAGCATGAGAATTAAGGCAGTGTTAAACTCTAAACCTGTAGAAGGAGCAAGTGTAACACTCTCTACAAAAACTGGCTGGTCAAAAACTATTAAAACAGACAAAAATGGAATTGCAACATTTGTACTTTTACAAGATTATTTTCCTGAGTGGAATAAGTTTGACAAAAGAAATGAAAGTAAGTTTTCACTTACTGCAACTTATACAGAAGATATTGATGGTGAGTTTCTAGGTGATAAATATACAACTATAAAACACATTGTCACTTATCAATCCTCATATTATCCAAACAGCAGTGCATATCGCTCTTATGCATATGGTCTTTTAGCAGCCATCGTTACAATGCTTCTATCCGGATTTGTGATTTACTGGTATAGAAAACGCAAAGAAGTACCCTTTAAAGAGGTAAGATTTGATGAAAAAGATTAGAGACTTCATTAACAGAGCGGATATCAGCAAATTTCGTTTTTGGGTACAACTTTTTTTCTTTATACTCTTTGTATATGGAGGGTATTTTTCTATAAATCTAGGAAACAGCATCCCTGTATTTTCCTGTGGGTACGATAAAGAAGTTGGTGGAATGTGTTATTTTCTGCCTCTACAGCATCAACTTGCCCGTCCTCTAGATGTACTATTAAGTGTTGCTAGTATCTCTGTGCTCATAGGTTTTGTAACCTTTTTACTTTGGTTTATTGTGTTTAACAAAGCATGGTGTGGTTATGCTTGTCCTTTAGGAACTATGCAAGACTGGATGACAGGTCTAAGAAAAAGAATGGGTATCAGGTACAGCACTTACACGCAACCTCAGTTTGATAAACTGAAAAAAATAAAATATATTTTACTTGCTCTCGTTATACTGGCACCAATAGGTGTTGGTTTGGGACTTCTTGGTGGTGAATGGAGAACTGCATTTTGTGAGATTTGTCCGGGTAGAATGATTACACCTCTTTTTGTTGGTGATACTTCACAATGGAGTCTTGATTTCTCAACTAAAAGTGCAATGATACTCACAACAATAGGACTTATATTTACAGGACTATTTATAATTGGTTCGTTTATTAAAAAAAGATTTTTCTGCTTTTTCTGTCCAATGAGTGCTATGCATTACATTTTCAGTGACGCTGCACTTTTAAAACTTAAAAAAGATGGTGACAAGTGTACAAAATGTGGTGATTGCTATAATGTTTGTGATATGCAAATAAAAGATATAGCTGATGATGTAGAGAGTACAAACATCCTAAGAGATGACTGTATATTATGCTTAAAATGTGTTGCAGCCTGTCCTGAAGATGATGTTCTGCATCTAGACTTAGTAAACTATCCAATATTCAAATCAACAAAAGGTGGCTTTACAAAGAGAATGCAAATGGATAATTGGGAGAAAAAAGATGACTAAAACTTTTAGAGAACATAAACTCGAAACGCCTAAAGAGAAACAAAATCGTCATAAAGCGATGGAGGCAATATCACTATTAGAAAAAATAAAACATGATTTTAAAGAACCTCCAAAGGCGATGGATTATTTTTATGACTTATTTGAAAAAGTACACTGTAGACACGAATCTCTACATGATGATAAAGTAAAGGTTGGTACAATGTGTATTCAAGTACCTTCTGAAATCGTCTATGCACTCGGTGCTGTTCCTATTAGATTGTGTAATGGCTTTTATACGGATGATGAAATAGGTAGTGATTTACTACCTTCTAAATCTTGCCCTCTTGTAAAAGCAACTGTCGGACAGTTCGTTTCCGGTAACTTCTCTGATAAACCGGATTTGGTTATCTCTCCTACTACATGTGATCAAAAAGCAAAATCAGGTGCCATAATCGAAGAGATGGGATACAAGCTATTTGATATGGAATTCCCAAGAACAAAAGAGAGTGCAGAGAGCCGTGAGTACTGGAGAAGAAGTGTTAGAAAATTTACAAAAGAGTTATCAACCGATCTTAATAAAAAACTTACAAAAAAGAATTTAAAAGAAGCTATACAAAAAGTTGGTTACGCTCAGAATCTTTACCATAAACTTAATATTCTAAGAAAAAATGAAAACTCCCCCATTTTAGGTTTAGATATGTTTTTAGTTACAAATGCTTTCTTCTTTGACAATTTGGATAGTTGGATAGAAGGTACAGCAAAACTTGTAAAAGAGTGTGAACAAAGAGCAAAAGATGAAATAAACGCAGCCACTAAAAAAAGTCCTAAAATTGTTTATACTGGCTCACCTCCAATATTTCCCAACTTAAAAATTCCATTCATAATAGAAGATTCAGATGCTATTATTGTTGCAGATGAGACATGCTCATCAAATAGAATGTTTAATGACATGGTAAGTGTTGATGAGTGGTTTGTAAATGATATGGTTGATTCAGTCGCAGATAGATATTTAAAAGGATGTACCTGCCCTATTTTTACAAAAAACAATGATAGGATAAGACGAATCACTGATTTAGTTAAAGATTACAAAGCGGATGGCGTTGTTTATCAGGCCTTTGCAGGATGTCAAGTTTACGAAATGGAACAAAGATCTGTTCTGCAGGCAATGGAAAAAGAAGGCATACCAATTCTTTATTTGGAAAGTGATTACTCTCCTAGCCATTTAGGACAACTTACAACTAGAATTGAAGCGTTTGTAGAATCCCTTAAAAATAGACGGAGAAAAAAATTATGAAATATTTTGTAGGAATAGATATCGGTTCTACTGCCATTAAAGTTGCGCTTGTAGATGAAAATGAAGAGTTAATTGGACACAAAATAAGTGCTAGTGGAAGTATGTTTTATAAATATGCTAAACAAAGCCTTAATGAGCTTCTGCAAGAACTAAACATAGACGAAAAAGATGTCGTATATACAGTCGCAACTGGATACGGAAGAAAACTTTTTAAAGAAGCTGATGAAAATATTAGTGAAATAACAGCAAACGCTATGGGTGCGATAGCTGCTGCCAAAGGTGAGTGTGAAATCAAGACAATTATTAATATTGGTGGTCAAGATTCAAAGGTTATTTCACTCGATAATGATGGTAATGTAGTGAATTTTGCTATGAATGACAGATGTGCAGCAGGAACAGGAAAGTTTCTTGATGTTGTTGCTATGAATTTAGAGCTTGAAGTGAGTGAATTGGGTGATTATCACTTTAAATCCGAGGGAGCTCCTTTGTCCATAAATAGTACCTGTGCAGTCTTTGCTGAGTCAGAAATAATTGGACTCTTAGGTAACAACAACAGTGTTGAAGATATTGTTGCCGGAGTTCACTACTCCATTGCAAAAAGAATTATAAAACTTGTAAAAAGAGTTGGGATACAAGAGGGTATCTATTTTGATGGAGGTCCTGCTCTGAATGCCGGTTTAGTTTATGCAATAGAAAATGAACTCTCTAAAGAGATATTTATTCCTAAATTTCCTCAAATAACCACAGCATATGGAGCTGCTATTTTAGCACATGAATCATATGGGTATGAGAACTAGGAATAATTAATGTTTGAAAAGATTTTAAAGTTTTTTATTGATAATTATAAAATAAATTACACCCTATTTTTTCTACTATTTGCCATGGGAATATTTGCTTATTCACATATTCCAAAAGAGATATCTCCAACTATAGAACCTAATTCTTTAACTATCAGAGGCTCATACAGCGGTGCTTCTGTAGATGCCTTAAATAAAATGGCAGTCCAAGAGATTGAAGATGAAGTTAAAAACATTACTGGAGTTGATACAGTAACATCTGTTATCTCTCCGGGTTCATTCACGATAGTGCTCGAACTTGAAGATGGAGCAGATAAAACAGAAGCTATACGTGATACAGAAGATGCTATAGCTCTGATTAGAGATAATCTTCCAAGTGATATGGATGATCCTGTAATCAGAGGTGTCGCACACTCAAGAAGTATTATGCATGTTTCAATTCGTTCTTCTAGTGTTCCTAGAGATAAACTAAAAGCCTTATCCAAAAAATTTAAAAGCAGACTGCTGTCAATCAAAGATGTATCTGATGTTACTATCTTTGGGGACTCAGATTTATTTTATGAAATTTTAATAGATGAAAAAAAAGTGAATGCTTACAATCTCTCTTTAGATGACACTATGCAAATATTCTCAGAATTATCATATATCTTCCCTTTAGGAAAAATAGATAACACCAAAGAGCAATACTATATATCTACACAAAATGATAAAAAATTCTCTGATGAACTCAAAAATACTATTATAAATATAAATGACCAACAAATTATGCTAAAAGATATAGCTAAAATAGAAAAAAAATATGAAGATTCATCAACACTTGCAAGTATGGATGGAAAGAATTCAATTACCTTGGCTATCTCTCAAAATCCAAGTGGTGACGCAATTACAATCGCAAACAATATTAATAAACTCATTTCTGAAGTAAGTGTTGATGGTGTTGAGTTTAGTGTTAGAATGGACAATTCAACTATCATAAAAGATAGACTTAATATTGTTATTTCAAATATTTTACTTGGTATTATTCTCATCACACTCCTAACTGCTATTTTAATAAATATTCGTATAGCTTTTATAATTGCCTTAGGTATTCCAACATCTTTTGTTATAGGTGCAATATATTTTTATTTTACAGGTTACAGCATTAATGTAAACTCGCTAATAGGTGTTCTCATTGCCATTGGTATAATTGTTGATGATGCCATAGTTGTAAGTGAAAATATCCAGCAGTACATTGAAAAAGGATATAGTGCTAAAGAGGCGGCTTTTTTAGGAACAAAAGAGGTGGTAAAACCCGTTACAATTGCCTCACTTACAACACTCTTTTCCTTTATACCCTTACTAATGTTAAGTGGAAAACTTGGTGAAATTATACAACTTATACCCATCGCATTTAGTGCCCTTGTAATCGCCTCACTGATTGAATCATTTGTTTTTTTACCTATTCATGCAGCTCATACTCTCTCTCAAAACTCAAAGACATTATCATGGGAAAAGATAAATTTACTTTACTTTAAAGCTTTAACACAACTTGTTAAATACCAAAAGAGTTTTTTGTTGACTTTTATAATTATCGTGCCTCTGTTGATATTTTATGGCGCTAAAAATTCAAAGTTTCAAATGTTTAAATCATTTGACGCATCATCCATAAATATAACATTTAAAGCAAAGCCTACCACTACTCTTGAAGAGTCTCTCATAATTGTGCAAACTTTAGAAAAAGATATTTTAAAAAATAGAGATAGATTCTCTGTTAAACATGTAAGTTCAACTGCTGGATATAGAAGAAGTGCAACAGGATCTGCTGAAATCTATCCTTATGTAGGTTATATCTCAATAGAACTTCATAAAATGAAAGCTATAAACTTTGTAGATAAATTTATAACACCCTATCTCAGTTTTTATTATGATGATAAGGACATGATACGAGAAAAATCATCACAAGCTATTTCAAAAGACTTAAGAGAGTGGCTAAAAGAACAAGGATACAAAAAGGAATTTATGTTGAATAACCTTATGGTTGTAGAGAATAACATGGAGCATACAAAAGCTGATATCTATATAGGTGTCATAAGCGATGATCATCAAAAAGCTTTAAAGGCTATCAGAGATATTGAAGATAGTTTTTCTAAGATTGAGGGAATCAAATACTTTGGTGATAATGTTCTAATTGGCTCTGATGAGATAAAGCTAAAATTAAATTCTTATGCTGAAGAACTAGGTATTACAGAAAAATACTTAGGTAATTATATCTCTGGACTATACTTATCAAAAAAGATTGGAACTATGTTTGATGGTAACGAACTTCTAGATATCAAAGTAAAATCACTCAATGTTGAAGATGATTTAGAAAGTTTTAAAAGACTTGAGATACCTGCAAAAAACGATACTCTTATAAAATTAAAAGATATTTGTGAATTTGAAAAGGTAGAATCTTTAGAGAGACTTGTTAAAGATGATGGTGAAACTACCTTTTATGTTTTTGCAAATGTCGAGCCATCTGAGATTACTGCAACTGAAGTCTTAGAGCAAATCTCTCCGACTATAGAAAAACTCAAACAAACAAAAGGCGTAAAAATAAAATTTAAAGGTGAAGCAGAACAAAAAAAGATTATGCAAACTGAAATGCTTTTAGCTTCAATATTAGCTATCATTCTTATTTTTATTGCAATACTTTATCTTTTCAACTCTATTAGAGAGACTTTTATTGTTATGTCCGTTATACCTTTTTCTTTTCTTGGTGTATATATAGGGCACTACATAATGGGACTGAACATATCCCTTCCCTCTTTAATAGGAGCACTTGGACTTGCTGGTGTTATTGTTAATGATGGAATTATAATGATGTCAACTCTAAGGATTGCACAGAGTAAAGATGATATTCTAGCACTTGCAAAAAGACGATTAAGACCTATTCTTATTACTTCAATTACAACAATCATAGGTCTTTCATCATTGATTTTCTTTGCTACGGGTCAATCTGTTACATTTCAACCTTTAGCTGTAACTATTGGTTTTGGATTATTATGGGGAACTATTTTAAACCTTTTTTATCTTCCGGTTATGTATAATTACTCAAAAAGTTATAAAAATGCATAGATATCTATCCTCTTTTATCATAAGCACACTCTTTTATATAGCTATAATTACGACAATGTTTTATCTTTTTAGCAAAAATGATTATTCTACAAAAAGAGTTCAAAAAGAAAATCCTAAATGTGTACACTTTTCTATCATTGCGCCTGCAAAAGTACAAGAGATAAAACCTGTACAAAAACCTAAACCTAAACCTAAACCCAAACCTAAGCCTAAGAAAAAGCCTAAGCCTAAGCCTAAGCCTATTATAAAACCAAAACCTATTGTTACTCCCGAACCTATAGTTAAACAAGAAGAACCAATTATCGAAGAAATAGTTGAAGAAGAATTAATTGAAGAAGAACCAGTTGAAGAAGAATTAGAACAAGAGATAGTTCAGACAGACACAATTTCTGAAGCTCAACAACAGATAAATCAAGATATAAAAGAGGCAAAACAAAGAGAGTTTATTGAGAGATTAATCAAAAAAATAAACAATAATAAATCCTATCCTAATATGGCAAGAAGAAGATGTATAGAAGGGGTTGTTGAAATTCAGTTTAAAATCTTATCAGATGGTAATGTAGCAGATATTAAAATCATGTCGGGAAAAAGTATTTTCAAAAAAGCAACTACTCAAGCTATTGAGAGTAGTTTTCCAGTAGAAGTAGATTCTTCTTTGTTTGAGTTTCCTGAAATATTCAAAGTGAAAATTGCATATACTTTAAAATAATTGTTTGTTTCAAGCCTTTCTAAATCTAAGCATTTTAAAACGCTCTCCTAAAAAGTTAGGCATAATGAGCATCTTTGCTTTTTCTAATTCTTGCTTATAAATTTTCTCTTCAACATTATCTTTTAATATCTCTAAAAGATCTAAAATACCCATATCCACCAAAGCTACCATTTGAGCTTTAAGTTCTACAAATTTAACTCCAGCTTCTTCATAGGCATCTTTGACGTGGGCAAATGTAACATCGTAAGTTATATCAGATTTGCCAAATAGCTCGTTGCGTTTAATACTCTCATCAAAAAATGGAATCACTTCGTGTTTTACATAAACTCTTAAAGAAAAATCAGGACGAGCTTGCATCTCACCATAATCAAAGGTCATAAACTCAAATTTATCACATGATTCAGCCATCTCTTTAGCGAATTCTTCATAACCAACAGCTATCTCTCCTCTGTCTTTATGGTATTTTTTTGCTTTAGCTTTTACCCATTCATTATCTACATCAAACGCAACTTCATGATCTTGCATCTGAGCAGTTTTACCCTTAAAATAAAGTTCACAAGGAAATGCATCAAAAATTTCATTTGCTATAAAAAAAGCATTTTTACATTTTAGTTCACTGAGTGATTTGTAATGAGTTAAGGATACAACATCTCCAAACGACTCTTTAAAGTAGTTTGTCTGATGTTCTTGCAAATCATCAAATCTCTCAATGATTACAAATTTCAAAGTTGATAACAGTTCTGGACGAAGCGTGTAAACAAATTCTATAACATCCGCTAAAAAATAACCATGATGCGCACCTATTTCACAAATAGTTGCGTTTTGCTCCAAAAAACCTTCATCCACTAATGAGATTATATGCTTGGCAACACTTCCACCAAAAAATTTACTTGTACTGACTGCAGTGTAAAAATCACCACTCTTACCTATATTTTTATACGTTGCATAGTAACCATCTTTACCATACAGCCAATCTGTCATATATTCACTAAATTTCAACTATTCTCCATTGTTTATAACTTGATATTTAAACTTAATTGTATACTCTGAACAATTAGCAAGTAGATTCCAA
>JGI11705J14877_10002184_pt1 | contig 10725 bp, 12 predicted proteins | sample Etolaghawater15m_FD_14877 | JGI IMG/M metagenome (IMG submission 14877) | reverse complement strand
GCCTTCAGCAATCATAATCTCTGTGACAGGTTTCCAACTATCTGTACTACTATCATAAACATCAAAATCACCTAGGATACGTCCAAACTTACCTTTCATATCCTCGCCATCTTTGTTAATTTGTGTTTTAAGTGTACAAGTTTTACCTAGCAATGATTTTAGCCTTGCTTTGGCTGCAAGTCCAAACTTCTTTTCCACAGTATCACTAGTTCTTGACTCTGGAGTGTCTATACCCATTATACGAACACGTTCGTCTTTTAGTACTACTCCGAAACCTAAATCTATATCAACATCTACTGTGTCGCCATCAACTACTTTAATTACTTTTGCTCTGTATTCATACATTGATTTTTCTCCTCAATGTATTTACCAGTATTTCTCTTATAAGAGCCTTTACCTTTTTTAGGTGCAACAACACGTGGCTTTAGTGTTCTAACCAATCTTGCTATAGGATTACGTATTTTAGGTTTATTCTTCATAGTAATTTATTTATATACTAAGATGGACAACCTGTCAAGGCAAAAGATATAGTCGGTTCACAGCGAGGGTAACGCACAATTGAAAATACTATATCTTTTAAATATTTATTAGAAACTTATTTGCACACCTGCAGAAATGGTATTAGAATTTCCCAAATCTGTCATTGATCTGTTTGCTTCAACACTAAAAGTTATATTTTCATTAACTTTCTCAAGTCCAATAGCAATATCATTTACACCATCTGTGTGATGCATTACTGTAAAATCAACTGGGCCTAGATCTCCTTTTAAACCTACAGTTGCATAGCCATAATTATCAGTATCATTTGCTACTGTTCTAAGACTTTGGACTGATCCTGTTTCAGTATATCCACTTATTTTTTTCTTTCCTTTTGTTAATCCTACAACTGGACGTATCTTTTCATTTGTGGGACTAAAACTTACACTAATTGAAGTATCTGTTCCTTTTGTATCTGCTAAATTTGCAAAATCACCAATAGTACGAGATACATCATAGTCTGTCATTGCATGTTTTAAGCCTATTATTATGTCGCCTTGTGTAACTTTTTTACCTACATTTACACCTATTACATTTGTTTTAGCAGTTACAGTATCATCATTTCCTTTTAAACTAGTGCTAAGTTTTGCAGCACCTAGTGCTATTGCATATCCTGTATCATTGTTTATCTTACTACCACCTAATACTGCACCTTTTGTAGTACCAGTTAGTCCACCACTCATTTTACTATCCATACCAATTGCTTTTGGACCATCAAAAGTTAGGTTACGTACTGCAGTACTTGTTACATCCTGTGCTGATGCGATTTGATCTATACGTCCTGTAAATGGTGTAAGAGTTTCAACTGTCGTACCTGTTAATATGTTTGTTCCATCAGAATAAACATCAAATGTACTAGTTGTTTTTTCTCTTGCAATCGTTTGTATTTTTATAGTTTCTGTGGCAGTATGACTTGTAACACTAGATGTTGCAGTACCTATTTTTTTAGGTCCACTTGCCGCATCTGTAGCTGAACCTTCGTCTGTAACATCACCCCAGTCACTAGGTGTTTCGCCTGGAGTTCCACCGCCTGCACCACCTTCAATAGCTGAGTCTGCAGCACCAAAAGCACTAGGACCAAAAATATAAGCATACTCTGCAGTTAAAATATCACCTGAACTTACGCCTGACCAATGCCAAGTTAAACCAATAGTATGATCACCATTGCCATAATTTACACTATTACCATCACTGTCTGTATAGGGCGAACCTGTGTAACCATCAGCATTTGTTGTCCAACCATTGCTTATACCAGCATCAACATTAGAGTTTGTTGAATACAGACCCAGTGCATAACGACTTGTTGTTGCCTCACTGAACGCAACATTACTATCAGGAATACCAGAGTAACCTAAAACGTTATCAGTAGCACTTGTATCACCTGCCGCTGGCATAGCATCTGGATCAATATAGCGTCCAAAGTAAACATCATCTGCAGCACTACCTGCAGTAATATTTGTTGTGATATCAATGTATTCACTTGTAGTACCTAAACTATAGATGTTTTCTATTTCCCAACCTGTATGTGTGGTGTTTGTACCATTCCAAGTTAATGTGTTAGAACCATCTGTAAGTCCGTCACTATCTGTCCATGCATTGGACCCTGAGTTGTTGTTTGTACTATTTGTTCCATCAATTTTTAAAGCAAAGCCATCAAACGGTGATCCTGGTGTTAAGTAATCACCTTGCTCACTGTCTCCAGGAAATGTTCCTGTGCCTGTTGAATCATACTGTAGTCCTGGTCTTGTACCACCACCTGAGCCAAATGTGCCCGATGTTCCGTTTACGCCTGCTTTTACATAATCATTTTCAAGTATACCCATACCTGTTACACTGGTATTCATACTTGATGTATCTGACAACGCGGTTGTTGTCATTAATGCAGTCAAGACTGCACTAACTAATAAAGTTCTTTTCATTATTTGTTACCCTCTCCATGAACATAAATGCTCACAACTATTTAACAAATAACAAATATTTTAATATAATATACTAAAATAAATAGTTGATGCTTGAAAAAATAAAAAAACGTTGGCGTGAGTGGCGTGAAAAATGGACAGTAGATCATACTATTGACGTTATAGTAGACATTACATTATTGCTGATAGATGTAATTGCTTCGCCAGTGTTAATTGTAGTAAGACTTGTAAGATATGTTTTTGGAGAATGGATTGCAGATCGACTAAAATGGATAGTCAAGGCAATTGTACATTGGTATCAAAGACAACACCCTCTTGTGAAAAGATTAATTATTATACTTTTCCTTTTTGCTCTTCCGTTTTTGTTAATTATACTGTGGAGTTTTACTAGTGTATGGACTATGTATTGGGAGTACACTTGGGGAGACAAATAAGTTTACAAGTCTAACTCTGCTCGCCATCTTATATCAAAATCATTAGCAACTTCTTTGTTTTCTAACTCTTTTAGATATGCTCTCAAATATTCTCCACCTACGTCACCGTCTTTAATTGCTTGGTTTATCATACCTGTGATAATAGATTTTTTGCCATCATCATTGATTGTTCCACGTAATCCCATTATGAAATTAAGTGCATTATCACTGAAATCAGTTCTAATATCATAATTCATATCAATACGACTTTGGAAATCTTTTTCATCAAATATTTTTTTAAGTAATGTATCCCAACTATCAATTGCAGTTTGTATATCTTCGTTTACATTACGTCTACTCATTAAGTTAGCACAGTCTGTTTCTATTTGTCCTATCTTAGCAGACTGATAACTAGCATACACATCAGCTTCTGGACCTTGTGCAATACTAATACCACTTGGGTCAGTTATAGATATTTCTGCTGGAGGACCAACAACAACAACTGTTGTATATGCACCACCCATTCCAGCAGCAAATTGTGTCAGGTGTGTTTGTATTGTTGTCAATTCACCAGCATCATATAGTGCTTTCATTGCAGTTCTATAATTACTTGCAGGTGTGGTCAATCCTACTGCACCAAGTGAACCTATCATATCAACAAGTGTAATATTTTCATTAGGGCCTGTGCCACCTAAGAACTTTGCTACTAAACTATCAATATAGTCTCTTCTAACAAAATTTGTTATATTATCTATGGTGGGCAAATCTACTGTAGTTACACGACTTATATAGTTTGCTAATTGTGTAAGGTTTTCCATTCTTCCAAGCTCTATTGCTTGAAGTTTTAAACGAAACTCTTTCATACTACTAAAGGTTATTATGTCTTTACTATTTTTAAAAATTTTATCAAAGTCTGTATAGTCACCTAGTTTTTCTAAATCAATATTAGTAACTAACAATGATTGTGCATTTGTAAGTAATGCAGGCACTGTGATCATATCTAATATTTGTTGCACAAGTACATTGTATTGAGGATCAGCAATATTATAGATAGCACTAGGATCTATACCTACACCAGCTAATACTTGATCTAAACCAGTTACTGCAACTGCATCTTTTGTGTTAAGTGCTTGAATTATTTGTCCTGGATTTCCAAAGTTTGCTATATCTTGTAAATTAAATACAATGCCTAGATTTGTAATATCCTGTGCTAGTAATGTAAAATTTTCCTGTGATGCTTCAGTTACTAGTGTGCTGACTCCGTTTGTTACTACTGCTTGTAAATCTGGATATCCTTCACCTAAATAATAAGGAAACACACCATCTTCAGGGTATTCAAGTGTATCTGCATTAGGCAACTTACCAAATTCTATTCCGTTTCTAAGTTGTAACAAACTTGGTGCTACACGTTTACTACTTTGTACCAAACTATTCGCAATAAAAAAAGTTTGTGCCATTTGTATTGGACCTGTACCGAACATTAAATTTGCATGGGCACTTATTCTATCCATGCCTAAACCAGCACCAACTGTGCTTGTGTATATTGCAGGTACTGTGCCAGTAAATGCACCAGATCCACTTATATCACGATTACATAATGTGTCTACTGAGCCTCCAGCCGCTTTTACATCAGCAGTCAATTGAATATGTCCGTTTGCCTCTGCTTTTGTAAGTGCTACTAGTTCTTTTGTGCCTTCTGTTAGCCCATTACCATCTTCTAAGGCACCTGTTGCCATGCTACCCAAATAACTAATTTGACTACTTGAACCGTATGCCATTATGTACTAAAACTCGCTGTTCCTAAACCAGTATCTACCTGTTGTCCGTTTACACTATCTCTTGTGCCACCACCAACTAAAACATTAAAAACACCTGTTACTCTAGGATGACCACAGATATCTATATCACTTACTCTATGCACAGGAAATCCTTCTGCAAGTACTGTAGTTGAACCGCCTCCTATAGCTGCCGTACAATGGATTTCACAACCAGGTGAACCACAACAAGGATGTGAGCTCACAGAACTTAAAAAAGCTGCTAATGGTCTACCTGCCGCCCATACTGTTGGTCTGGGCGCCATTGCTAAACCACCGCCTGCATTTGCATCACCTACGCATACTACTGGAAAACTCATACTGTATTTACCTTTATTATTATATGCTATTATAATTTATATGATATGTCAAAATCAAAATCTTCTAGTTTAAAAGATTGCATTCTATCTTCTATTTCTTGTTTGGATAAATTAAGTAATCCGTGACAACCACCTTCGACGAGTATGCTTCCACTATAGTATATCTGTGGGCAAGTTTTGTGCCCACTTGTTTTAAGAAATTCTTTAGCTTCTGGATCATTATCAATGTTAATCTCCTCAAACTCTAGTTCATTTTCGTTTAGATAGTCTTTTGCTGCTACACAAAATCCACATCTATTTTTTGTATATAATGTTATCATCTTAAATAGTCCTCTACACATGCATATGATATACCAGGAGGAGAAACACTTTTACGATTAAGTCCTTCCAGCATACATTCTTCATAAGTTTTAAAATAGTCTAATGTTCTTCCTTCAACGTCTCCGCTGACATCTATACTAACTACTACTAATATATATCCTAATATTAGCATATTATTCTTTGTAAGGTTTCAATAAACTATGCAATTGTTTTGTATCCGAAAAATATTCTAATCCTTCTGCACGTAAATTTAAATTATGTTTTTTCATCAATATATGTAGAATAACACATTCTTGCAAAAAATCCAACTTAAATCTTGTTAAGTCAATATATTTATTTGTTACAATGCCATCTATTATTTCATCTAAATACCAATGAAATTTAAATCGCTTCATATTAATTTTACGCCATGTATTATAAATCGTAAACCAATGATCAAAACGTGATTCATCTAATTTATATCCTATCCAAGGTATTAAATTTTCCATAACATCATCTAAATACTGCCACAAGTCTGCAACATCTATGTAATACATAGTTTCATCATAATTTTTTATAAAATTACTAACATCCATATCTTCGTGTGAGTTTTTAAAATATTCCGCAATAAATTCTCTCTTGTCCCATGTAGTTGATAAGTTTAAATTAGATAAGTCTAAACCTCTTAATATTACTGGCAATCTAGATTGCCCGGTACGCCTTCTTGTATCTGTCCAGTTCCAATAACGAACAGTATTATTTGTAACAATAATATTCTTATCTGTCATACTTACCAAATGATCAAATGCTTCCTGGTTATTTTCTTTTGTATAATTATCCCCTAATTGATGTACATAAAATATGTCTAACCGATCCTTTGGGCTCTTAGGCAGTTCTAGAATATACCTTAAATGCAAAGGATGATTAGCTCTATGACCATGACTATTATACTTGGTAAGTGGATTATCTACTAGTGGTTCGTAAATTTTAGCAGCTACGTTAAAAAATTCTTTATGTCCTGTAAGATAATATAAACTCCAGCTTATAAAGGTGCCTCCCACATCTGGGTCTGTCAAAATGTTAACTTGCATCTGGATAATCTCTTATTGTATATACATTCATTTATATAAAAATCCTAGTCTATAATTTTCTATTTTATCTGTTGCGTTTTCAGGTCTATCTATAAACCTATAACCATGGACTTTATGTTGATCGATAAATTCTTTTGTAGTACTTTTCCAAACAGGAATAATAGTCTGTGCATCTCCTAACCCATACCAGTCACCTGCTAAGTTTCCAAGTCTTAAATGTACTTCTATTATTTTACTATCTTTAAATTCAATATTCAAGACTTTTACGTCTTTTAATTTATCTAACATAGGATGTAATTCTATATGAGGTGGTTCAATCCTATCCCATCTTGTAAAATGTATAAGGTCATCACTATTATTGTAGCCTTGTGTGGCGTGTACGGGTTTCCACTTATTGTCCCATTCATAATCTATACTATAATGCGGTCCATCAAACCATTCACAATAAAAACTACCAGGATGTTGTAGATTCATTACTTTAGCTTTATCATCAATATCTAGCCAAACTTTACTTGCATTCAACCCCATTCCATATAAATTGTATATAGGTCTAATACAATAGTAACCAGCCTCACTTGGTAATGTAGGACAAGGGCCTGCACGGTAACCTAGATCTAATGCTAGTTGTAATTTATTAAATATCCATCTATGTTCTGGATACTTATTCCAAAGGTCCCAGTCCTCGATTTCGTGATCCAAATTCTTTAAATCCATCAATGCTTCTCTTATAATTATGTGCTTCGCCTAATATAATTATTTTATAACCTAAGTCTTTATATATAGCACATTCTGTTTTCATACTTTCAATTCCCAATTTGAGTTTAGGATTTTTATAGTCCCAAGCAAATTGAATTGCTTCTACTGCTTCTGCATTTATTTTATAAATCATACTCCAGGCCACTAATCTGTTTTTTTCATCATAGTAACCTATAATATCATTTTGTTTTGCAGTAAACTCTTCTGGATAAATTGGCCATACACTTTTAAACTTTTTATAATCTGCATACTGTTGATAAATTTGTAACATTCGTTCTACAGGAACTTTTTCATAATCTGCAAAAAGTTTATAGTCTGTAACCCATGCATTATAATTTGTTTCAGACAAATCTATATAACAATTCATCTATACTGCACTGCTTTCTTATATTCAGGATCCCAATTTTTATAGTAGCCTTTGGCTTCTAATTCAGTACGTGCTTTATTTAATTTATTACGAGATTGAACTAATAATAAACACTGGTCACCAAAGTTTAAATTGAAGTTTTGTACTTGTTCTATTTCGTCTGGATGATCTTCCAAAACAACAATCCAATCTCTTTGCCAACTTTTAGTTAACCTATCTAATATAGAAGTTAATTGATATGAAGTAATATCTTCTTTAGGAAAAGCAAATATATATACATCTTTTTCATCGAATTTATATTCTGTTGTTATAAGACAATTATAAGTATCTACCCAATTATCAAAAGCATTTACCTCTACTTTATTTTCAGCCCATGCTTGTTTTGCATAAGGACATGCAGGCAGGTTATTGAAAATAGAATTTGGTTTACTAAGTACTTCTTTAATCCAAGTTTCTAAATTATAATGTAAATCCTTGGAATGTATCTTTTTCGACATCTTGTTTTGTGCCACCAATAATGTAACTTGATATTTCTGTTTCCTGTGGTGCTACTTGCACTTCACCACCGGCAATCCACTTACTAGTCCATGGTAAAGGGTTTGCTTGAGGAACACTGTATGGACTTTTTAAACCTACTGCATTCATGCGTTTGTTTGCAATCCATTCTATGTACTGATCTAATAATGCCTTATTTAATCCAATCATACTACCATCTTTAAATAAGTATTCTGCCCAAGCCTTTTCTTGATCCACCGCGTCTACAAACATCTGTACGCATTCTTCACGTGTTTCTTCTGCAATCTTTGCAAAATCTTTATCATCTTTAGGCAGTAACTTTAGTAATTGTTGTGTAGAACCTAAATGTACATTTTCATCACGAGCAATAAACTTAATAATCTTAGCATTACCCTCCATCTTTTTAAGCTCTGCAAAAGCCCAAGAACAAGCGAATGAAACATAGAAACGTACTCCTTCTAATATATTCACACTCATTAATGTTTTCCATAATAGTGTTTTAAGTTCATACAAGTCAATCTTAATTTTTTTACCGTTAACTGTATGTGTGCCTACACCTAGCAAATTGTAGTATGCTGACTTCTCAATAAGTTCATCATAACATTCTGTAATACTATCAGCACAGTCTACTATTTCTTTAATGTCCATCATCTCATCAAAGATTTTACTAGGATCACTATAAACATTACGAATGATATGTGTATAACTGCGACTGTGGATTGTCTCACTAAATGTCCATGTTGTAATCCAGTTCTCTAATTCTGGTAAACTTGTAATAGGATTAAATGCTTCTGCTGGTGCTCTGCCCTGTACACTATCTAAAAGTATTTGTCTTTTTAGATTACTTGTAAACACATGTCTTTCATTATCAGTTAGCTCTTTAAAGTCTTTAGCATCTTTAAGTATATCTACTTCTTCGGGACGCCAGAAGAATCCTAACTGCTTGTCTGTAAGTTTATCAAATGCACGATACTTTAGTGTATCATATCTTTGCATGCCTAGTTCGCCATCAAAGAAGCACATTTTCTCTGTGTGATTGTGTTTAGTCGTATTTAATATTGCCATTGTTTCTCTCTATATCGTACATGCTTCGCAATCTTCCTCAACCATTTCGCCTTGAGGAAGTTCTAAGTTTATAGTGTCAACACGTTCGCTCATGTCGTCCCCACTACCATCATATGTGTTAAAATAATATAGTTGTTTAGTACCATACTTATAAGCCATTAATACATGTTGTAACATAGTACTCATTGGAATCTTTTCGTCTTCAAAATGTTGAGGATTGTAACTGGTGTTTACACTTATTCCTTGATCGATATATTTTTGTAAAACTGCCATAATCTTCAAGTAACCTTCTGGAGACTTTTGATCCCATAATAATTCATATTTGTTTTTGTATCTGTGAAAGCCTGGTACTACTTGTTTCAGTACACCGTCTTTACTTTGTTTTACACTCACAAATGCACGTGGTGGTTCAATGCCATTTGTTGCATTACTTATCTGTGCAGATGTTTCACTAGGCATTAGTGCCATTAGTGTACTGTTACGTATACCAGTTTCACTTAACTGCCTACGTAAACCTGTCCAGTCCATACGTTCATTATGTGCTACTAAATCATCTACATCTTTTTTGTATGTTTGATTAGGAGTTATACCATCACCATATTTTGTCTCGTCTGTACCAGGACATGCACCTAGTTCTACTGCTAGGTCTGCACTTGCTTTTATTAGATAGTAACTCCATGCTTCTGCATATTCATCTATTAGATCTAAATTAGGATTACTGTAAGTTGTATCATTCTTAGCAAGGAAAAATGCAAGATTAATTATCCCTATACCCAATGGTCTACGTTTCATTGTACTACGTTCTGCAGCTTTAACCGGATAATCCTGATATGTAAGCAATGCATCTAATCCACGTACTGCAAGTTCACAAGGCTTTTTAAAATCTTCTGGTTTACGAATATTACCCCAGTTCACTGCACTTAAAGTACACAATGCAATTTCACCTTCTTCATCATTAAAATCATTTAATGGCTTTGTAGGTAAATCTATTTCACAACACAAATTACTCTGCTTAATAGGAGCAACATCTGTTTTAAAACTACTGTGTTCATTTGCATGGTCAACATTCTGTAAGTAAATACGTCCTGTATTTTTACGTTCTTCCATAAAACTTGCAAACAACTGACTCGCTGGTATAGTCTTTTTACGTATACTTGTCTTACGTTCTGCTGCTTCATACAATTCTTTAAACTTATCTTGATCTGCAAAGAAAGCATCATACAATCCAGGTACATCATGTGGACTAAACAATGTAATGTTACCACCACTAATTAATCTTTCATAGAATAATTTACTAAACTGTACACCATAATCCATGTGTCTTACACGATTATCTTCTGTACCTTTGTTATTCTTTAGCACCAGTAAGTCTTCAACCTCAAAGTGCCAAATAGGATAATACAACGTAGCGGCTCCATTTCGCACACCTCCTTGACTACAGGATCTAGTGGCGGACTGGAACATTTTGTAGAATGGGATGACTCCGGTGTGGTACGCATCTCCGTTTCGTATGGGAGATCCAAGTGCCCTAATACTTCCAGCTCCGATCCCGATACCTGCTTTTTGGGATACATACTTAACGATACTGCTAGTAGTAGCATTAATACTGTCCAAACTATCTGCAGTT
>JGI11705J14877_10002182_pt1 | contig 10733 bp, 17 predicted proteins | sample Etolaghawater15m_FD_14877 | JGI IMG/M metagenome (IMG submission 14877) | reverse complement strand
CCCAATAAACTCTATTGACTACTGCTTTATTTTCTATAAATGCTCTAAATAAAATCACGACACTGCTCCATAAATTGTTCCTGTTGCTGTATATGTTACTGAATTACCATTTAGATTGATAGCTTTTCCACCAGCACCACCTGTACCACCAGCACCTAAACTATTTCCAGATACTCCATTTGCACCATTAGCTCCAGCACTTGCTGTATTAGCACCACCATTACCACCAGCTCCTGCTGTTACTGTACTTCCAGCACCAGATGTACTGCCACCAGCTCCACCAGTACCTAACGCTGTAATACTTGAAGCATTACCAGCAGAGCCATTTACAGCACTTCCACTTCCAGAAAATGAAACAGAACCACCAGCACCACCACTAGCAGAAGCACGACCAGCACCAGCACCACCGCCACCAGCAACTAAATTTTCTGAGCCACCTTTGATAGGTATATTTGAATATGCACCACCGCCACCGCCACCACCGCCAGAACCACCTGAGATAGTTCCACCTGTGTTGTTTAAAGTAATACTATACTGTAAATTAAATGCTGTACTTCCAGCTCCACCATTTGCACCATTACCAGCAGAATTAAATCCACCGCCACCAGCTCCACCATCTCCACCGTGTCCAACAATCAAAGCATTATTGTCAATGGTAATAGTATCACCAGCAGTCCAACCTGTTCCTGTATCTAAAGCAACACCTGATGTGCTATAAATATTTGCATTATTTACTAAGGTTACATCAGAAATACCAGCAACATATGTACCACCTCTGTTATTAAAGATGTTATAGCCATTAGTATTAGCACTTATAGTTAAGGTAATAGATACTCTATTTGACGAACCATAAAAATCACCAATAGATATTTCACCAGATGTAGGTATAGCACCACCAGTACCTGTTGTACCAGATGGAACATTAGCACCACCAGCATAATATTCTGATAATGATATAGGATTGCTACCACCAAACTCTGTTTGGATATCTGATAATGATAATGCTCCTGAACTTGGTATTGCCATCTATTTTTCCTTTTTAAGTTCGTCTACTTCGGCTTTTAAATCTTTTATCGCTTCTATAAGAACACCTACTAAGTTACCATACGCCACAGACATATACTCACCTTCATCATGCACAACTTGTGGCATAACTTTTTGCATCTCTTGAGCTATTACACCTGTGCCTTCTCTACCTTCTCTAGTAAAAGTGACACCTCTCATATTCATTACTTTATCTAAAGCATCCGTGATTGTTTCTATATCACTTTTCAAACGTTCATCAGAAAATGCGGTTACATCATTATTAAAAGTTGCTGCACCTGCAGCGGACATATCTAAAGTCAAAGCAGTTATAGTTGAACCACCATCATTACCTTTAAAAATCATATCTTTATCACTAACAGCACTTTGAATTACAAAATCACTAGTACTATTTGATAATCTACCAATTTCAGTACCTGCATCTTTAAAGATAACATCTCCGCCATCAGCATCTAAATTAATATCTCCAGCTACATCTATTGTTAAGTTACCACTTGATAAGTCAATTTCTGTGCCATCTATTGTGATGTTGTCTACTGTTACTCCACCATTAGCTGTTACTGAAGTGGCTGTCACAGAATTATTAAAAGTAGCAGCTCCTGCAGCACTCATATCTAATGTTAATGCTGTTATTGGACTACCACCATCGTTTCCTTGAAAGATGACATCCTTGTCGCTAACCAAAGATTTTATGGTTAGGTTATCGCTATCCATGCTTACATGACCAACATTCGTACTACCATCTTTAAAAATAACTTCATCACCAGCAGCATCTAAGATAATATCTCCTGCTACATCTAATGTTAAATCACCTGAAGATAAGTCAATCTCTGTGCCATCAATGGTTATATTATCTACTGTCACTCCACCGTCTGATTGTAAAGATGTCACAGCAGTAACTGCATCAACAACATTAGTACCATCGTTATATACCCACATGGTTTTACCTGATGGTACTCCTATTCCTGTGCCACCAGAAGTTTTAACAGTAATCGTGTCAGCTGTGCCATTATTAATTAGGTAATTTTTTTGTATTGATGGAACAACTAAGTTTTGTGCTCCACCTGATGTACCTGTTAAATTAAGTCTTAAATGACGAGCTGATTGAGTTGCGTTTGAATCTGTCAAAGTAAGAGTTACTTGGCCACTTGAAAAAGGTACATCAACAGTACCTACGATTGCTTCTTCTAAAGCTGTACCTAAATTAGTATTAGTAGTTGTACCCCAACTACCTGATTGTTCACCTGTAGTGATTAATTCAATTTTTAAGTCTGAATATGTACTAGCCATTAAATTCTCCTATTAGCTTGATTGACCTGCTAATGGAACACTTGTTACGTGAATCTTGGTATGTTGCTTTCCATTCCACGCGGCACCACAGTCTGAGCAAGTTCCTGATTTATACTCTTCAGCATCTACAGTCATTCCACAACTGGAACACTCTAAATGTACCTCATACTTGCATTGTATTATACCATCTTTTAATTTTTTTGCTTCAATTATCATGCTGCTATATCCTTCCAATTTGGTGATTGATTAGTGTCTATTTGTACCCAATTAGGTGATTGGCTTGTACCAATATTTACCCAGTTTGCTGTCTGGTCAGTATCTATTTCACCCCATACTAATGTAAATCCATTAGTTTCACAAGTACCACTGACTCCTATCACATAAACATTTGCAAGTCCTGTAGCATCTGCTGTGCCAATAGCACCTGTGGCAGCTACACCCGTGACTGCTACGTTTGCATCAGCTGTAACTGTCTCTGAGCCTAGAGCAGTTGTTCCAACTACACCCGTGACTGCTACGTTTGCATCAGCTGTAACTGTCTCTGAGCCTAGAGCACTTGTGCCAGCTACGCCTGTAACAGAAATATTATTATTTGTTACAAGAGAAATAGTACCTAGAGCAGTTGTTCCAACTACACCCGTGACTGCTACGTTTGCATCAGCTGTAACTGTCTCTGAGCCTAGAGCAGTTGTTCCAACTACACCCGTGACTGCTACGTTTGCATCAGCTGTAACTGTCTCTAAGCCAATAGCACCTGTGGCAGCTACGCCTGTAACAGAAATATTATTATTTGTTACAAGAGAAATAGTACCTAGAGCAGTTGTTCCAACAACTCCTGTAACAGATACGTCAGCTTTAGCTATTACAGTAACTGAACCGAGATTTCCTGTTGCTTGCTCTCCCGTAACAGACGTATTAGCATCTGCTGTTGTTGTAGCACTTCCTAAAGCAGAGGTTCCAACAACTCCAGTAACAGATATATTAGCTTCAGCAACAACAGTGGTTGTGCCAATAGCACCTGTGGCCGATACACCTGTAACTTCAGCATTAACACTTATTTCACCTCCACCTAAAGCAGCAAAAGAATCTTCAGCAAAGGTGGTAATACCAAATGCCATATTATTTTCCTAATGGATTATCATTAATAATGTCGTATACTTTAGACAGTTCTCTTTCCATCCAAGCAGCTAATTTATCTTCCACTTGTGCCATATCTGAATCTAATCTATCAAGATTATCATAAATTTCTTTAAGTGAATCATTATTAAACTGCACTCGTTCTTCTACGATTGTTAGTCTGTCATTAAGTTGTCCTGTGTCGCTAGCTTCTATCTTACCTTCCATAGCCACTAAACGTGTGCTTAGGTCTGACATCCACCATACGAACCCACCTGCTGCTGGCACCACCGATAAGACTATTGTAAGCATCACTGCTGGCGAGAGCACCAATGTCTTGCTCATATATCATCTCCTGTGTCAAAGACACTGTTTCTTGTATTGTAATTGTTTGCGGTATTACTTGCAATCCAATCATTGTACTTACATCTATTTGTTCAAACCCTGTATTCTCTTTAGGAGCCTCAGAAACTTCAGATTTAGGTTGTTCAGACTTCTGTTCAACTTTAGATTTAGGCTCATCTTTTGATTCTGCAATCTCAGTTTCTTGCTTTGATTTGGCTTTTTCCTCTTCTTCAGAGCTTTCTGTTTTTTCAATTTCATCAGCTTCAGCAAGGTCTTCCTCCATATTATTTTCTTTTAATTCTTCTGGTTGTTCTACTACCTCTTCAGTTACTTCTGCAATTTCTTCTACTTGTATTTCTTGTATTTCTTCTACTACATCTATTTCTAATGGAGCTTCTGTAATGTCAGGTAAATCAATATCTACAGGAGGTAAGCTAGGTAAATCATTCATAGTTATATCTGTTTCAATCGGTGTATCTAAAATAACATCTGTTACAATTTCAGTATCTAAATCTAATCCTTGAATTACCGTAGTTTCTTCTATAACTACAACTTCTTCTACAGGTTCTATAACTTCAGGTTTGATTTCTACAATTGGTTCTATAACTTCAGGTTTGATTTCTACAATTGGTTCTATAACTTCAGGTTTGATTTCTACAATTGGTTCTATAACCACTGGCACAGGAGTTTCTGTCATAGTCAAATATAAACTAAGGTTATCTACAATAGGACCAAACTGTCCATCCCAGTTGCCTGTATCAATACCTGTAATACTAAAATTTATACTAGTATCGTCTGTCGTCCATGCATCGAGCGTTTGTGTAGAAAGACCATAATCTTTTGTGCCATCGTTGTAATCTAAGGTCTGCTCTAGATATAAGTTTTCTGTATTCGTGCCATCAGATAATTGTATGACTGCTTGTACTTTGTCATAATCTGTACCTTCACTACACCAAGCACCTGTCGCTTCATTGTTACAACCTAGTGCAGTAAAGTCTAAATGTATAGTATCAATATCATAACCTTCACTTAAATCTTCAATCGTTTGAGAAAGTGTTTTACCTAAGTCTGATGACCAACGTACCGATTGACATAGTCCAGATTCATTATAACAGTTACCCTCATATTGAATTTTATCTGAGTCCTCTACCGTCCAACCTGATAAGTCGCCTGTAGAGAAATCTCCGTTATCTAGTAGGTTGTCCGAAGTTGTCTCTGCTTGACTTTGGTTGACTAATGTTGATACGCATAGTATTAGGAGAGACCAAAATACGATTTTTTTCATCAATAATTCCTAGTTCTAAATATTTCTTTTTTGCTTCCTTTCCAACCAAACCATCTATTGGGCAAGGACTTCCTGCTGCCAACATAGCTTTAAATACTCTAACATCTTGACATAGGATAGCCGTTGCAGACACTTTGAGGCCCAGTTGAGCTAATCCTCGTGACAATTTCAGGCGTTCACAGTTCATGTCTCGTACGTGAGTACCAAAGCTACCAGAAAATATACCTGTACCTACAGCACCACTTCTTACAACCACACAAACATCATTGCCACTACCTATAGATAAGCTAGGACTTATAGATGAAGGTGGTGGTTGATCCTTATATCGAATAGTCGTCTCCGCAGAGTAAACTCTACTTGGATAAATAACACAAGTAATTATGACTAATCCAGTTAAAATAATTTTTAAAATTTCAGAATGCATTAATTATCTCCTAGCCTTTAGGATACCCATTTATTTATTCTCCAATCCGTCTTTTATCTCTAATCTTTCCTCAAGATATTTAACTTTGTCACTTAACTCTTTAATTGCTTCAATTAATAAACCATGAATTGCGTCATATTCAACGACTTTATACTTCTCACCATCATCTTGTTGTAATGGTAATTCTTTTTCTCGTACTGCTTCTGGTAATACTTTTTCTAATTCGTGTGCTAAAATACCAGCACTCTTTTGTCCGTTGTGTTTACGAGTAAATGTATATCCTGATAATTGATTGACTTTAGATAACGCATTTGTAATTGGTTCTACATCTGATTTGAGTCTTACATCAGAAGTTGTTGTTGAGTATGCAATTACATCTCCATCTGCATGAAAGTCTCCATTAGTTGCCATTCTAAAATCAAACGCATTAGATGTATAAAAATCTATATTAGCTGCTTCGGTTGTTTTAATTTGAAAAGCACCTGTACCTCTATGTTCTATTACACTAGTAGTATTAGCACCAGTATTACCTCTAATTAACCTTAAACCATAATCAGTGTAAGTAGCGTCACCTACAAGGTCTATGTAAGCATACCCATTACCACCACGACCTTTACCAATTTCTATATAACGACTTTCTGTAGTGCTTGCAGATAAAGCAACAGTACCATTAACATCTAAGGTTTCACCAGGTGAAGTCGTACCTATACCTACTTTACCACTGGAGTCAATCACCATTCTATCAGTACCACCAACTTTAAAATCTATTTGGTCATCTGTATCTGCTGTAATAGAAGTATCTGCATCTGCATCAAGTATTAATTCATTTCCATTTACATCAATGTTACCTGACATGGTAAGCCCTGCAAGATTACCGCTTGCGTCTAATACTGTTGCTTTACTAGCAGGTAAAGTACAAAAGACATCTTTAGTCCCAGCAGAAAAATTTACAACACTGTCAGAATTAGATGAAGAAATAATTGTAGTTCTAGCCATAGTAGAACTATCGGCCGATAGCGTGCCAAGTCCTACTTCAAATTCAGAACCACCTTGTAAAGCAATAGCATAATAAGTTGTATTACTATTACCGATACCTGATGCAAAAGTCTCAAATCCTGTTGCAGCACCTGCGAAAGTAATATCTCCTGTACCAGTTGTAGTAGTAGTCTCTTTGACCCTATCATTAACAACAAGTGCCATTTGAACCTCCTACTAAGCTATACGTATAATAGCGTTTGAAGCATCTGCTGTAGGGAACACTACTGTAAAATCACCTGCAGTAGAAGTTTTATCTCCACCAAAGTCCAATACTGCAACTGCTTTATTTGATTGAGTTGAATTATAAATCAACGCACCACGAGCTGTAATTGTTGCTGTAGTCCATGTTTCATCATCAAAATCTAAATAAGCTGTTGTACTTGATGATGTAGGAGCCACTGTTGTAAGGGCTTGTCCACCAGCAGAATATCCTGTACCTGAGGCTTCGTTAGTTACTGTATATGCTGTTGTTGTCGCATCTAAAGTTGCTGATGATGTATATAATGCTAAATAAAAAGTATCAGCAGTTGTAGCTCCACGAACTACTGTTGTACCAAAAGCATGAATACCGTTTAACAACTCAACTTTAAATGACGTACACATTGCTTGAGAAATTGCCATTTTATATCTCCAAAAGTTTAGTTAATTCAGAATGCCCTGCTTCATGCAGTTTATTCGCTATCGTTGTATGATTAGACTTTATAGCCTGCTTCATATAATGCACTAGAACTTGTCTAATGTTATCCTTATAAGCCAATGCTTGTTCTTTTAATAAAGGGTTAGCATCTTGACCTACATAAATTATTTTAGCAAGTGCTAATTCAGCTACTTGCTCAGGTGTCATACCTCCGTATGAAGTAGTAATTACATCATAGTCAACACCTTGTTTTATCTCTGCTACGTTATCCATTTCTTACAGGTATCCTCTCTTGTCCGCTTCTATAAGCATCACGTCTATTTTTACCATCTCCTAAGTTTTTCAATAACTGCATAGATTCATTATACTTGGTTGTGTACTGAGTTACCACATCTACGTCTTCTTTCATAAACGCAGCTGCTTCCAATAGTGCACCATAAAACAAAGCAGTATCGAAGTTATCCCCCAACCAAGTATTACCAGCAGTAACAATGCTTTCAGGATAATAGTAATAATGCAATTCAGCGGTGTAATTATCATCAGGAGTTGGACCTAAAATCATTGTTGTATCGTCAAATATACCATAGTATTCAGGCTTTGCATAAAACCCTGAGTCAGTGTCAGGGAATGCTTCTCTAACAAAGTTAACATCTTTATTTAAAAGGTAACTATATTCATTATTACTATCTATCACTGCGATACTAAAAGTAGACAACCAATCACTCGGTAGTGAAAAGTATTTGTTACCTGAAGTCATTGTACCTGTAGCATTTTTACGTAAGTCAGGTATTTGCACTGTATTGTAGATGCGTTGCTCTGCATTCTGAATAAATATATTTACATCAGTCGTACTATAATCATTTTCAGTGTACGATTTAATAGCTGCAACTAACTCTGTATAATTCATCTAATATCCTTACGCCATTGGGCCTCTAGCTTTTGTACCTTTTGTAGCTGCTCCATTACCACGAGTAACTACACCTTCAGATTTTACATCCTTTTCAGGATAACCTGCAGTGTTAGGCACAGCAACTGTTTCTGGCTGTTTGTATGATTGTGGACAACCTTTTCTGTCTTTGTTCATATTTCACTCCTAAGTTGTTGTAACAGTGACTGAACCTACTTGGCCAGTCGATTCTAAATTATCTTCTAATCCTTCTAAAGCTAAAGGATTATTAAGTCCTACTGGGTCCCAACCATACTGATAATCCCTTTGTTCTGTCAAGTTCCTATCTGGTCTAGGGTCTCTAACAGCTTGTGGGTCATCTACAGGATACATTCCTTGCATATTCTGTGGATGGTCTGGTTCCCAACACTCTTTACAAACTTTTATGTTTGTCTCTGTGGTCTTAATAAATAAGTCTTTTAATTCAGTTAACTTATATTGAAAACCACATCTATCACATTCTGCAATGGTATGTTTAGCTGATGCATATTTGCGTCCCATAACTTACCTCATATATGTTGTCTACGAGGGGCAAGTCTCAAGTCAGCTTTCTCTCTATCTTCAGTTGAAGCCAATAACCATTGTTCTTCATACTCTTGTTTTAAAAACTGAGTTCTATCACCTGCATTTGGTATCTTTAGACTTAGATAAAATGCTAGTCCTGCTACCAAACAAGGTAAAAATCTAAACGGTATATCTTGTGTATTCACACCATTACCTGCATCCTCAATTCGTTTTAGTGCCCAATAGACAAATGTATAGCTATCATCTTCTGGAGCTGGCCATACATTTATAATCGGTTGCGATACTTGTCTGTTTATCCACACCTGAATAGGTCTACCTGTTGCATTTTTATTAGGTATTACTCCATAGGTTGGTGCTGATATTCTAGTAATATTAATGTCTTGTTGGTTACTACCTGTCCCTGTTCTGATAACTTGTTCAATTAAATCAATCGTATCAGTAGGTAAGTTATAGGTAATAGTTCCTTCAGTGAGAGATACATTACCTTCTTCAATCGTCCATAGATTAACACCTCTGTTAGCCCACTCTGCAGTAAGTAAATTTAAACTTCTACGGGCTGTACGTAGGTCATATCCTGTACGTAATTCTGCACCACATCTTTCAAATGCTTCTTCAACTAATTGGTTTAAATCTAAGTTAAACGTTGTTGTTCCTGATGTCGCCACTATACTATCCTTCCTCTTGTTCTGCCACGTTTAGCAATTCCATCACCACGATGGGCTTTAGCTTTCTTTACTTTACCGCCTTTTTTATATTTCTTTATAACTTTTCCAGTAGCATTATCTGTAAGAGTACCTTTAAACGAACCTGGATTGTTTAATATTCCTTGACCTGCTAATTTAAGTAAGTAAGAATTTCCAATGTCAGGGGTTGCGTTTACTTGTGACATTTTTGAAGCCATAGCAAACAGTCTAGGATTATTACCAAAAAATCTTGATAGGTCTTTTACATTTAACGCTTTTTTATCTTTAGCCATTATGTTTTCTTCCTTCTCCTAAGTGGTGCTACTCTACGTGGTTTTCCAGCTGGTTGCCCAAGTCTTTTCTTTTGAGCAATACGCTTCTTCTTTTGAGCTACCGTCATTTCTCCTGATGTTTTAGGAGTTTTACTTGACACTCGTTTACTAGGTCTGCAATAAGGTGTACCACGTTTCTCACCTTTTTGACGACCACAGGCTTTGCCTGTTCTTACATCCTTCCAGTCTTCCTTAAACCATCGCTTTAATGCAAGACCTTTTTTCGTCTTACGAACGGCCATTACTTTTTACCGCCTCGTTTCTTCCTGCATTTAGCAATCGCACCAGAAGCATAAGCACTAGGAAAAACTTTATATTGTGCTTTCACCTTATGATAACACGCATCTTTAACACTACCACCTTTTTTAAGGGCAATAGGTTTTTTCATAGCTCTTCCCATTCCACGACATTTCATCATATTTACTTACCTGCTCTAGTTCTACCACGCATAGCTATACCATCACGCTTACACTTAGCCATACCACCGTGTTTCATCTTCTTAACAGTGCCACCATACATCATTTTCTTAGATTTTTTCTTATGAGCTGAATCCTTCATAAGTTTTCCATCAGGCATATAATGCATTCCTTTAGGTGCTTTCTTTTTAGTCATACCACCTTTCTTCATATAACCCATCTTATTACGAACTTCTGTTGGTAACTTAGCTAGACCTGGATTTTTTTGTTTATCTACAGGTTTCATTACACCATTCTCCCTTTTGTTTTACCGCGTACAGCACATCCATCACGTCTACTAACTTTACCGCCTGACTTCATCATTTTAACTTTACCACCATAAGCCATTTGACCCATAGTTCCTGCAGCATTTCTTTTTACTATTTTTTTCTTACGTTGTAAATTACCAGCGTCTCCTGGCATACCACCCATCATACCACTTCTACCAACTTTAGATTCACCCTTAGCTAATGTACGAGGAGGTGTCATACCTCTGTTACTAATCTTAAGAGGACCTGTATTGGTGCTCATGCCAAATTTCTTTTTAAAATTACTTATATCACCTTTTATACCTTTGATTTCTTTTGAAAAAAGTTTCTTTTTCATAGAATCG
>JGI11705J14877_10002180_pt1 | contig 10736 bp, 6 predicted proteins | sample Etolaghawater15m_FD_14877 | JGI IMG/M metagenome (IMG submission 14877) | reverse complement strand
TGGCTTGCTCTGGCTCAGTTCGGTCTAAGTCTGATGAGCTCTCAGGCACCCACATTCGGTCAAGCTCTTGGTGAGGCGGGATCGACTGGTATTGCAGCACTGCGGCAGGCTCGTGCAGATCAACAAGATCGCATCACTGCGGCTCAGACTCGCGCAGATCGCCTTGCGGCTGCCGCTGCTCGCGGCAGCACTAGAGGTATGACACCAGACCAGATGGCTGACAACTTCCGGCTTCAAGCTTCCGCCTATAGAGATATTGCGCAGGGAATCTTGGACACTAGTCCGACAGGCGAATTAGGTGACTTACCTGAAGATCGACAGCGAGAATACCTTGAAGCAATTAGCGCTGCTGATGTATTGTTGAGACAGTCGGTTAATGTTTCTGCGTCTGGTATTGCAGCCGCAAGCTAATATGACGGAGAATCCTGATGGGAGTTTTTACAGCGACAGATCCCGCAAGCGGTCGTGTCCGTCAATTTGAGATTGCAGGGGATACTCCTACTCCACAGGAACAACAACAGATCGCTGGATACTTCGGTTATGAAGCGCCGCAGTCTGGCTTCATGGGCGCTCCTGCAACTACTGGCTTTGACTTCGAGGCTGAAGTCGCAAGAGAGTTAGCTCGCCGCACTGCTGCTCAGCCTGCTTCAACAGCAACAGGCCCGGAAGCTCCGCCTTCAAGCGCCTTTATGATCGGCGTGGAAAGAAACCCTCTTCAACGTGCCCTTGCTAATGCAACAAGTGGTCGAGTTCTCGCGGAGGGGGCAGGCAACGAAGAGCTTGCAGCATACTTCAGGCAACAAGAAGAAGAGGCTCTCGCGGCACTTCAACAATTTGAGTCTGAAGTTGATAGTGTGGGTTTATTCGACATTGAGGGAGTGGGCACAGCAGGTCGATTTGCCGGTGAGGCTCTTGGTGAAGAAGCCCGCGACTTTGCAATTCAAGCAAGTGCTATGGGAATAGGCGCTGGCATCGGTTCTTTCTTCGGCGGGATCGGCGCTGTTCCGGGTGCTGCTATCGGTCGTGCTGTCGGTGTCGGATATACAACTGTTGAAATGTTACCTCAGCTTTTCTCTGAAGCAATTAATGCTCAAGAGCAGGCAGGCGATGATCCGAATATTGCAAAAGCGGCTCTCACAACTGCGATTAACGCTGCGATTGAATTCGGCGGTGACTATCTGACTCTTGGTGCTGCTGGAAGCGGGCGCAAAATACTTCAGAGAGCACTCGCTCAAGGTGGTGAGGGTGCCGCTATTCAAGGCGGAACTGAAGTTCTGCAAGAATTCAACACACGGGCGATGGCAGGCCTGCCTCTGGCGGACGAAGAAGCTCTCCGCTCTTATGCTGAAGCCGCAGCCGCAGCTATTGTTGTCGGTGGTACAGCCGGTGGTATTGCCGGCGCTGTGCAGCCATCGAATGAAGAGTCGCAGCTTGAGCAGGATCAGAAAGAAGAAGCTCTTGCAGCAGCTAAAGATGCGCAACGTGTGCTTGAGGCACAGCGTAAGGAGGCAGCAGAAGCTGCAGCCGCAGGCGCTGCTCCAGAAACAACGCCACAACAGCCAGAAGTTGACGCTCAGAACCGTATGGATGAGGGCAGTCAAGAACAGTTAAAGCGTGAGGTGACTCGCGAGGCTCAAAAGACTTATCAGCCAGTTGCGCTATCTCAACTGCCAGACCCAGAGCGCAAAGCTATCATCGCTGCCCGCAACACTGCAGGTCTTGATCCTGCTGAGAATGCAACGATTGAAGAGATCCAGTCTGTTGTGGGCATTGATGCTGCTACTCGTGAAGCGGCGAAGCAAAAGCCTGTCACTGCTGCCGCAGATGCAGGAGTGTATAATCCGATTGAAAACCGTTCGTTTAATCAGGCGCAGATTGACGCTGCTATTGAGCGTGTTCGCAAGACCGGAAAGCCTGCAACATTCCAAGATGTTCGCAAGGCTGTCAGCAACGTATCTAAAGAAACTGTCCCAAGCAAAGTTGTTAACGACATCTTTGATGAGATGGTTTCGCGGGGCATTGTTCGCCGGGTTCAGGAAGGAAACCGCAAATCCTATCAACTTGAAACTGAAGATGTAAATCTTCCCGCAGCACAACTGCAGCGTCAGATTGATGACTTAGGTCGTCAAGTTGAAGAGGCAGAGAAACGCCGTGATCGTTTAGCTATTGAGTTCAAGCGCATCAGTGAAACTGGCAAGGACATCAACGGCAGAGAGGCAAGGCCATCGGAGGCTTCTGCTTCTGTTGAGGCGGCACAGAAACAAGTTGCTGACTTGAAGAACCAGCAAGAGCTTGTTCGTCAGCGCTTGCGTGAGTCTGATCCGTTGTCTGGCATTCCGTATTCTGATGATCCACGGGCCACATTACAGACCACATCTCGTGCGCTAAACACAGCACAGGCCACCCTGAAGCAGGCGCAGAAAGCGGTCTCTGATGCAGGCGCTCAAGCGACACCCGCAATGCGGGCTGCAGTGGATACTGCGCAGAGCACTGTCAGCGGTCTTCAGGCGGCCCGTGACAGGCTGCGCAACCGCATCCAGACCCCGTCTACCCAGACACAAGTTAAAGTCGCTGAGACGGCAGGTAAAAACGCCCGTTACATTGCCGGCCTTGATGGCGGTAAGTATGTGCCGTTTACGCCGGGATACAATGATCGCTTCCGCGATGTGATGGATAACCTGCGCAAGCGCCTTGATAAGATAAACCTCAAGGATGTGCGCCTTCGTATTGAAGATACCATCGATGGAGAGGTCGATGTTGAAGGGACATATGCAAACCAGATCATCCGTCTGGCATCTGCCCTGCATGATCCTGCACTGAGTGATCAAGAGATGAATGACCGCATCGCTGCGGTTATGAACCACGAAGTTATCCACGCCCTGAAGGGCATGGGTCTATTCACAGATGCTGAGTGGCAGTCTCTGACTAATGCCGCGTCAAACACAAACTATGTGATGCTCAAGAGGGGCAAGCCGGTTAAGCGGACATATACATATCTTCGGCGCGCTCAGCGCATGTATGAAGATGAAACGCCAGAGGTTCAGGTCGAAGAGGCCATCGCGGAGATGTTCCGTGATTACACTACCGGAAAGTTGAAGTTGTCTGGTCGCCCACAAGGCTTGTTCAAGCGCATCGCAAACTTCTTCAAGTCTATCATCGGTGCTAACACAGACAGTGGTTTTGAAACTCCTCTGGATATCTTCAGCGCCATCGAGCGTGGGGAACTTGGCGCTCGTGAGCGGGTGCAGCAAGCGGCTGAATCCTTTGAGGCTGCCGGCACGAATGTTCGGTCAAGCCGCAGAGTTCGTGTGCCGCAAAGAACCATCAAGGCATACAAGTTGTTCCGCATTGAAGACGGACAGCCTAACAGGATCTTCCCGCTATTTGTAAATGCAAACGAGCCAGTGCCTATCGGTGAGTGGATCCCTGCCCGCATCGGGGATGACTATTCGTTCCAAGGTGCAAACGGAAACTACTATGTTCCGTCACCTGCATTCCGCAGATGGGATGCAAAGAAGGGCAAGTATGTAACCTCCAAGACAGGTGACAGTATTCCTATTCCGAATGATGAGGTGAGGAGAGAGCTCTTTGAGCGCGGCTTCATCAACAGTATGAACACGAAAAGTGTTACTGCCTTGGCGCGCCGCCCCGGATGGCACGCTGGTGACACTCCGTCTGCAACCCACATCGGTGCTATAACTGATGGCGGAAAGGTGGATACTAGAAGGCCGACAGAGGTGTGGGCTGAAGTAGAAATCCCTGCCGATATAGACTGGCAAGCAATTGCAGATAGTCGAGCTCCGATTGTGAAGTCTGGTAAAAGGGCTGGGCAAATAGATGTCGGAGAGGCGCACATCACTGATGAGTTGCCTGTCGGCGGGTATTATCGTTACAAAACAAATCCGAATATGCAGGGTAACTGGATCATTTCTGGTGAGATGAAGGTTAACCGCATTCTGACTGATGATGAAGTGCGTCAGATCAATGCTGAAGCAGGCGTTGAAGACCTGCCTCGCCGTGAGTCAAGCTTTGCTGATCGTATTATTCCTGATCTCATCACCAAGCCGCGCCAGTCACGCCGTCCTGTCGGTGGCCTCACAAGACTGAACTCAGATACTGGTGATACTCCTGACCGCATCTCCACTCGTCAGCCGTGGACACAGCGCGCCACAGAAGACCCGCTTACTCAGGACTTGATCATCGGCCTTGAGGCAATGAAACAAAACCCTGAAGCGTTTGCATTCAACATGAATGTTCTCAAGACGTATCCGGGCTTTAACACATCTGCCACAGATCCAGATCAGATCGCAGAAGATTTTATCTCGTTTGTTTCTAACAACTTGCGGTGGCTGTATAATCAGGTGCCACAAGAAATCCGTGAGCGCTCTAAGCAGTGGTATGATGGCGCTCGTGCCATCACTGAGCGGTGGACTGATAATTACGGCCTTGAAGATTACAAGATTGCTGGTGTTCTTGCCGCACTCTCTCCGCAGAAAGACTGGTATCAGAACGTATCTCTGGGAGAGCGTGTTCTCGATATCTATACTGCGTTTAAAGACAATAAGACTTTTACTGCAGACGAAAGAATGCGTGAAACTGCAGATCGTATATACGGAAAGCCACAATATCAGGAGGCTCTTGGGGTTGTTCTCAATACGCCTTTTGCCGATATAACAAACTCAGAATACAAAGGTATGTGGGCTCGTATATACGATGAGACATACAACCCACGCGGTTATCGCGTTGTATCCTCTGAGGGGAATTTCATCGGTGAGCCACAGGGCAATGTCGCGTGGGGCTCAAATGTTGAGATTGCAAAAGCAATCCGTTCTATTGAAGCGGCAAGCCGTGATGATGTTAGTCGAGAGATGGGCACAAAACACAAGGTGCGCAACTTCTATAACAACATTCTTGCTCCGAATGCACCGCAGGGTGATGTGACTATTGACACTCACGCTGTGGCTGCGGGCTTGCTGCGCCCACTATCTGGCAACAGCTATGAAGTTCACCACAACTTCGGCAGTTCGCCTGCCGTAAACAAGAGAAACCAAGGCCAGTGGATTCCGATGAAGAACATCGGTGATAGCGGGTCACATGGTTCTTACGGAATTTTTGCGGAAGCTTATCGCCGTCTTGCAAACGAGCTCGGCATTCTGCCTCGTCAGCTTCAGTCGATTACATGGGAAGCTGTCCGTGGCATGTTTACCGCTCGTCAAAAACAAAGCCCTGCTTTTGTTTCTAATGTTAATAGTGTATGGTCTAATTCGCGACTCGGTGATGATCTTGATGCAGTTCGTGATCGTGTCCTCGAAGTGGCAGGAGGAATAGATGATCCCACATGGTATGGAAGATCCGATAGTGGAGTCTCTGAAACAAGAGAAGACTCCAGTTACATTAAGCAACTGGATCCAGCGCAATTTTCCAGACGGGCCACCGGAGAACTGGCAGTTAGAGACGGAGGTTCCGATGGAGTTGCAAGAAGAACTGGAGCAGTATCTGAACAGCCAGTAATTGACCCTGAAGTAGAAAGGTCAATGAAAGAAGGTGAGCGTTTGTCTCGGCGCGCTCGCCGCTCAGTGTCTGCTGCCCTGCAGGCGCAGATGAACGCTGCTTCTGGCACAAGCAATGCCACATTGCTTCATAAGAAAGCCCGTGAATACACAGGCATTTCTAACTGGATAGGCAAGTCGCTTGGTGTTGTCACCCGCGATTATGAGACAGCCCAGAAAAAAACAGACAAGTTCTATCAAACTTTGTTTGACAGTAAGATCCCCATCGCCCGTGTGATGGAGCGCCTTGAGAAGGAGGGCTTAACCCTTCTCGATGCTATGGATCCAGTGATGGAGCTACAGCTTCAGCAGTCTCGTGCCGGCACTCAGGTTAGGTTCCGCAAAGATAAAGGCGGTCTTTATGACAACGCAATAACTGCGGTAAGCCAGATCCAAGTTACAGATGCAATGAAGGAAGGCCTGAAGAAAGTTACCCGCGAAAACAACCCGCGCGGAACTGGTATCGCATCTTATTATTTTGATTTGTATACAAGCGACAAGCAAGCTGTCGCTGATATGGTTCTATATGCATATCATGCGCAAGAAAGAAACTTGCGGTTAAGACAAGTCGATCCTGCGAACACAACGCCGGGATCTGGTATGTCTGATGCTGAGGCACAGGCTATTATAAATTTTGTGGAGCGTAATTTTAGCCCAGAAAACAAAGCTGCAATTGATCGTGTCCGCCGCGATATTGCTGCTATTACTGCAGACACAAATGAAGTTCGTGTTGATGCAGGTTTGATCCCTGCTGATTTCTTAGAGCAGCCAGTTGAAACTAAAGATGGCAGAAAGCTGCGCGCATTTAATTTTGAAAACTATGTGCCCATCCGTGGCGATACAGATGATGACGCAACTGATGGGCCCACATCTGTGCGCCGGAATAGTCCGACTATCCGCAAGTTTGAAGATCCACGCATGAAGGGTCGTTACTCTGCAGAAAAGGACAGCTATGGTGTCGATATAATCGGCAACTTGCTCTATCAAAACCAGAGAGCTCTGGTGAGAGCAGAAGAAAACAAATCTGCTTTATCATATGTTGAGATGATTGAAGAGGCGAACCGGCAGGGGATCACATCTGAAGGTGAAGTGATCCTGAATGAGGACACAAAGAACATTCCAGTTGCTCGTATTATCGATAAGAACGGGCAGGTTCAGTGGACATCACGCCACAACTTCCGTCAGGATGATGATGTTGTAATTGCCAAGCGCAACGGCAGAGAGATTGTTGTTCGTGCCAGAGATGCAAACATTGCAGGTGTCTTTAACGGCAAGAATGTCTGGAACCCAGACCACGCGAATGTGTATCTCAGATATATATATGACTTCAATCGCGGGCTTACTCGTTACCTTTCGGCAGCGAGCACAACATTCAACCCTGACTTTACATTGCCTAACTTCTTCCGCGATCTTGAGCAGGCCGGTGTAAACATTCAGGATCTTGACCAGAAAGGTCTTGCTCTCAGGGTGATGAAGGGTGCGCCAGCCTCTGTCTATGGCATTGCAAAGGCAGAGTTTAATAATGATGTGCAGTCTGAATCTGCAAGAATGTATCGAGAGTTCCTTGCAGATGGCGGCTCATCTGCTGCGAACCCGATGCAGAGCTTGCGGGATGAAATCAGAAACATCGATAGCCTTCTGAAGGAACTTAATGAGCCAAGCACTGCCGGTCAGAAGGCCGGTGCCGCAGGCATGAAGGGTCTGAAGAAACTTGGCAACTTCATTGAGACAGTAAACAACTCTGTTGAAAACGGGGTTCGTCTATCGACTTACATTGAGCTTCGCAAAATCTTGGGCGACAGCCCAGAGGCAAGGGCTCGTGCAGCACAGGCGGCGCGCTCCGTCACTGTGGACTTCACGCAAAGCGGTGACCTTGGTGGTCTTATAAACGGCCTATACATGTTCTATCGCGCATCAGCAAACGGCACGATCTTTATGTTCAGAGCCTTGGCAAGAAACCCGAAAAAAGTCGGCGCGACCTTAGCCGGTCTCGCTGTGGCTGGTTTTGCTATAGACATGATGAATGCCTTCCTGTCTCCAGAGGACGATGAAGGCCTGAATGAATACGATGATATTCCAGAATACATTCTGGAGCACAACATCATCATCATGATTCCAGAGCCTTTCCGTTCTGAGGGTGGCCGTCCATATGTCAGCATCCCGCTATCATATGGTCTGAACTTCTTCTATAACACTGGTCGCGCTCTCTCAAGCTATGGTCGTGCCAAGTATACTGGCTCGAACCATGTCAACGAATTAGAGACAGCATCCAGTATCGGAAGAACTCTGCTTGAAATCATCAACCCGCTTGGTGGTTCTGAGCACTTCATGAACTTTGCTGCTCCGACAATTGCTGATCCGTTCATCTCTATTTATGGGCACGGCAAAGATTACATGGGCAGAGACATCCGGCCTGATGCATTCCCCGGCCAGTATTCCGCAAACAGTTCTCTCTACTGGAATACTGTATCTCCGACAGCGCTCGGCATCACAGGCTTCTTGAATGAGTTCACGGGTGGTAATGAGATCCGTGGCGGATGGGTTGATATCTCGCCAGAAACTCTGGAGTTCTGGTTTGACTTTTCCACCGGTGGTGCGGGTGCATTCTTGCAAAGAACTGCGGAACTCCCATCAGTCTTAACTGATGAGCAGCGCACCTTTGAAAGCAAGTTCCGCGCAATACCTCTCGTCAGAAAGTTTATCGGCTCCGTCAGTGAGCGTGAAGATGCTGAGTCATACTTCCGCTTCCGTGATCAGGTTGAAACTGTTGAGGCAGAACTCAAGGCTTACCGCAACAACGGCGATGTCGAAGGCATTCGACAACTTCGCACAAGGTATCCTAATGAGATCCGTGCCATCAATGTAATCAATAACATTGAGCGCAGAAGAAGAGATATCTCTCGCCGCATCAATCAGATCAGAGACAACGATCGTATTTCTGAAGATCGCAAGAATGAACTGATTAGAACCTTGATGCAGCAAAGAGATCTTTTGATCAGAAGAGCTCTTAGGTTCCAGAGGGAGCAGGGTTAATCCCCGTCCTGCTCCCAGTCTTCCCCTTCTGTTTCGGCACCGATAGCGCCGTATCCGATCAGGTCAATCCAGTTGTCGGCTTTCTTGCCTGATGCAATGCGAGAGATCTTGAGAAGGCACATCATGGCGGCTGCATCCTTGGTCTCCAGTTCAATGCCAAGGTATGCCGCCCACAGATTTGCAATCCTCTCCATCGATGCAACGGCATCTCCGTATTGATTTGCGCGCTCTCCGTTGATAAGAAGCTTCGCGATTTCTAGTGCGTCATTTCTTTCCATTGGTCATCCCTGAATAATCTTCATCCACTTGCGAACTTCATCTTCCTTAAACCCCACACGATTGCCGTTGCGCACTGGTCGTGGGAAGTGCATCGCCTCATCATCTATCCACCGATACAGGGTGGCTCGTGAAACCTCTAATATCTTTGCCGTGTCTTCAATAGACAACAGGTTTGCAAGCTTTAACAAAGCTTCGTTCTTATTCATCATCTGCTCCCTTCAGGGTGATGAGGCCGGCCTCACGCCGCCGCTTCTGTGACTGTATTAAAGCCCACAGGATGTGCTCGTGTTTTAAGCCGGCCTCTTCCCAGAGGCCACGGTTATCAAGGATCTGATGGCAACTTGCACAAGCATCTATGCCGAACAGATCATCTGGCTTCTGACCTATCCCCGCCAGATTGAAGAGTCTAAGGTGACAGAAGACCACAGTTTCTGTCGTGTTGTCGCAGACAAACGGCAGATTGAGGGTGCAGGTTGCGTCCTTGGCCGCATTCCTGATGGGCTTCGACACCGAAGGTTTGCTTCCCTTCTGGAATATCGGGCGATTAGTCAGATTGCTCATCCGTGAATCCTCTCGGTTCTTGCATTCGCGTTTTCAGTTCTCCATGAGTCGAACATCATCTGCTCATACTTAAGGCGCATCCTTGCCCTACGGGCCTTGGCTTCTGCATCAAGCATCTTATCGCGGAACTCTTTCCACTCTGGAGATAGACGGGCCAAGCGATCCCTTTCGGCAATCGAAGACCCGTCCTGTGCTGACATGATTTCTGCGAACACATCGTTCTTAGTTTCGCGTAGGATGTCTGCTGCCTCTTGTAAATCGAGCCACTCAGCCGCCCTGATGCGCCACTTTTCAACGAGTTCGTTCATGCATCACCTCAAAATGGAATGGAATCATCCATGTCATTGTGCTGAGGCTCTGGTGCTTGGAAGTTCTGAGAGGACATCTGGCCACCCTTCTCCCACGGCTTCTTGGCGCTCAGACTGATGAACTTGTTTCCCTTCTGAGAAACTTTTGTCCACCCTGAGACATCCAGTTTCGGATGCTGAACACCACGGTTCAACTGATCCACGATTGATTGTGCTGCGTCACCATCAAGTTCAACAAAGCCAGTCAGGTCGGGGTGCCGATCCGAAGTTTTCTTGTTGTTCTTGAACAGTGCTCCACCGGGGCCATCATACGCCATCTGCTACTCCTTCTTTCTGCAGTGCTTCTTTACGGTTCTTGAATGCTGTCATCACCTCTGCGTGAGAGGGCTTATCCAGTTCTTCAAGAGTTTTTAGAGTGCCTTCGTTCTTCTTGTAGAAGTTCACAAGCTCCTCTGTGGTTTCGGCTCTGGGAATAAACTCCATAAAGGTAGCTTTGATCATCCCAGAACCTTGGCCTGCGCTCTGCTTTCTTGCAGGTTTTGCGGCAGGCTGTGCGGGCTCTTCGTCTTGTGGAAGATCTTCGCCCGCATAGATGTAATGTCCCAGACCATGATAGCTAATCGCCTTAGCTAAGCAGCGCTGAAGCGCTGTGTTGACCTGAAATGAATCAGGGTTCTGAACCGCCTTGTTACTGTAATTTATAACAGGCATTACTTCGGTATGTGTCTGATCCCCGACAGTCACGCTGACGGCAACGTATGTGTATCCGTTCTCATCACGAAAGAATGGCAAGCCACTTTCTGAGATGTGCTTTTGAAACTGTGCTGTCGGATAGTGGTTCTTTAGAACCCCCCATGCCCACGCCCAAGAGAGATAGGTCAATCCATTCTTCTTTTCGGTGTGGTCGTTCACGTTAATGGCAGACAAAGTCTCCCACACTGATTTAGCCATAGCTTTATCCTTCTGCTTTCCACTGCTCACAGAATGCTGCGACACCGCAGTAATC
>JGI11705J14877_10002179_pt1 | contig 10737 bp, 4 predicted proteins | sample Etolaghawater15m_FD_14877 | JGI IMG/M metagenome (IMG submission 14877) | reverse complement strand
AAAATATTCTCCTGCTTCATCACCCGATTTTGGAACGGCCTATGATCTTACCTTTTCCAAAACCAGCGGGCAATTTCGCTTTAGCGCCACCAGGTATGTTGAGGATGATAAATACGACCCCAACGATTTGGGTTATTTGAATGCCAATAACGAAATTACCCATGCCCTCAGTTTTAACTACAATATTTACGATCCTTTTTGGCGCTTGCTGTGGTGGTACAACAACTTTTCGGTTTGGCAGCAAACCCTTTATTCACCGCGCGAATTTGTTGAATTTGCCTTTCAGGGAAATACCCGGGCTACCTTCAGAAATCGTTTAACAGTGGGACTTAATTTCGAAGTAATGCCCGTTGAAGAACACGATTTTTATGAAGCCCGTACCGAAGGCCGCGAATTTATCAAACCCCAGAAATGGGAAGTGGGTGGATTCCTTTCGCCAGACTATCGTAAGGCTTTTATCGTGGATGCCCGCACCGGCTACGAAAGAGCTGCCGGCTATGATCAAACCGAATGGTTTGTCAGGCTCTCGCCTCGATGGCGGGTAAACGACAAGCTCTCCTTTCGGCTTAATAGTGAGTACGAAAACAATATAAATGATATTGGCTATGTGGATGACAGATACAGCAATGGCTGGCACGAAATAATTTTTGGCCGCCGCGATTTGCAAACTGTCGAAAATGTATTTTCAATGACCTATATTTTTAATAATTTGCTGGCACTGGATTTCAGGCTCAGGCATTATTGGTTATTGGCAAAATACGATACTTACTATCTTTTGCAGGATGATGGATATTTGGGTGACACAGATTATAACGAAAACAATGATTTCAATTTTAATGCCTTCAATATTGATATGATATTGCGCTGGGAGTTTGCCCCCGGAAGCGAACTGGCCCTGGCCTGGAAAAATGCGGTACTTACTTACAATGATTCGGAGATTACTGATACATTTTTCGACAACCTCCGCAACACCATCGAATCGCCAGCCGACAACAGCTTCTCTATTAAGCTGCTGTATTACTTAGATTATATTTATTTGAAAAAGCACAAATAGAAGTTATTTCATTATTAATCCAGGTATTCCTTCGTTTCTTTTTTATTGTCACATACGTTCATTCTCCTCTTCGATAAGATATAGTATTAACGAACCTGGCAAACAAGTGGAATAACCAATATCGAATAACTAATAACATCTAACCCAATAACTTTTCCTATTTTTATCCTCTCAAATGGAACTGACAAAATTATAAACCAGATTAAGCAAACAAATTATGATCAGAAAATGGTTGTCGAATCTAAGGATACGCCGGAAGCTCAATGTAATGACTATTATTGCTGTTGTAAGCATTTTGATCATGGGCCTCGCTGCCAATTATTTTTTCCGCACGGCAAAGGTACTCACCATCATCATCAACGCCGAAAGATTGCACACACTTAAGTTTCAACTTGGTGTAGAGGATTTTTACAGGTATCTCCAAACCGGAGACAGTTCTTTAATTCCTGAGAGTATCCAAAGTATTGATGAAGCCAACCGGATGGCAAGAACATTCGGCAATGCTCAGGTACTGGCCGAAACCAAAAGTAACCGTGAGTTTGCTGAAATACTTTTCAGAGATATTGGTGAGGCAATGGATAATGATTACTCCAATGCAAAGATTATGGTCAAGCGTATCAATCTCCTATTAATGCTACATAATACACAACTGCTTGCAAGTATGGAAGTTGCATCGCAAGGAGCTGATAAAGGCGAGCGAATCATTTCGATTATTTCTGAATATGCTGATAATCCTAACGAAAAGAAACTGGAAGAGCTGCAGAAAGCTATCAGTGAAATTCATGGTTTTTATAAAATATTTGCCTCTTCGATTAGCGCAATTAATGAGTATGCCAACAAACTATTGATATGGGGTATCATAGCTATCACATTGTTGCTGGGCATACTTACCATACTGCTTTCAACCTTTATTTCAGGTTTATTCTCTAAGTCGGTGGCGCTGCTTACCGATAATTTTAAAGAAATTGTTAAAGGTAACCTGCAGGAAAAAATTGAGATTAATACAAGAGATGAGCTTGGTCTGCTGGCTGAATCCTTCATCGAAATGCAACAAAGTTTGCAGGACGTTGCCGCTAAAATGCAGCAGATTTCCGATGGAGATTATTCGGTGTCCATCATTCCAAAATCTGAACAGGATAAGCTTTCGCTTTCGTTGAATAAAATGACGCAGGCTTTGCGAACTGTATCAAGCGAAAATGAGTCGCAGAATTGGATGAAAAGCGGGCAGAATGAATTGAATGAAAGGTTGCGTGGTGATAAAACCCTTCAGGAGCTTACCACCCAGGCCATCACCTTTATTGCAGAATATATGTCGATACAAATGGGTGCTTTTTATATTCCTGACGAAAACGGCAAAACACTCAGCCTATTTGGGAGTTATGCTTTTAGTAAACGCAAAACACTCAACGACAGTTTCGCCATTGGTGAAGGGCTGGTAGGGCAGGCCGCCTTTGGTCGACAGCCAATATCCGTAACACAACTGCCCAAAGATTATACACGCATTACTTCTGCCACCGGCGACATGGCTCCACGCAATGTGCTGGTATATCCGCTTATATACGAAGGAAAACTAACAGGAGTTATCGAAATGGCTTCCAAAGATGTGCTGGATGATTTTAAAACTGAATTTTTAAATTCGGTTTCCGAAAATATTTCCATTGCCATCAACTCAGCAAAATCACGGGTTAAACTCCAGGAACTGTTGCACCAAACCCAGGAGCAAGCCGACGAATTACAAACTCAGCAGGAAGAGCTCAGAGTTTCGAACGAGGAATTGGAGGAACAAACCAAAGCACTCAAAGAGAGTGAAAAGGAATTGCAGGCTCAACAGGAGGAACTCAGGGTTATTAATGAAGAGCTGGAAGAAAAAACCCACTCGCTCGAATTGCAGAAAAAAGAAATTACCGACAAAAATAATGTGCTGACGGTAATGAAGGAGGATTTGGAAGAGAAGGCTAAAGAACTTGAAATTACCAGCAAATACAAGTCTGAGTTTCTTTCGAGCATGTCGCACGAATTGAGAACACCGCTCAACAGCTTGCTCATACTTTCTAAAAACCTGCTTCAGAATAAGAAGAAAAACCTAAAGGAAGATCAGTTGGAGTCTGTCGAAATTATCCGCAAAAGCGGAAACGATCTATTAAACCTGATCAATGAAATCCTTGATCTCTCCAAAATCGAATCAGGCAAGATGAGCCTGACCATCGAAAATCTCCGGTTTTCTGAAATTGCAGATAGTGTAAAAAGAAATTTTCAGCATGTAACATCTGAAAAGAAACTTGACCTGATTGTGGACGTAGCACCCGACCTGCCTGAAACCGTTCAGTCAGATATCATAAGGCTTGAGCAGGTAATCAGAAATTTGATTTCCAATGCCATTAAATTTACTGATACAGGATCCATTACCGTAAAATTTGCCCGTGCGCCCGCAGATATCAATTATAAGAATCCTGCTATTGAAAAGGACAAATATTTTGCCATATCGGTTACCGATACAGGTATTGGTATCCCACCCGAAAAGCAACGCATTATTTTCGAAGCTTTTCAGCAGGCCGACGGCAGCACCTCACGTAAATATGGGGGTACCGGATTGGGCTTGTCCATCTCCACCGAAATAGCCAAATTGTTCAAAGGAGAAATTCACTTGAAGAGTGAGTTGGGAATCGGTTCGACCTTCACGGTTTTAATGCCCTATAAGTTCAAGGCTAAAGAAATTAACACCAAATCAGGAAATCCCGGAAATGCGGCAGTTGTAGAGCATGTGGATCATAGCCCGAAACCGCTTGCGCCAAAAACCAATCCTGCCGGGGAAATCAATGCTATTAAATCCGTCGAAGATGACCGCAACAAATTTACCGGCGATGACCGGGTGATTCTTGTAATTGAAGATGATCTGAATTTTGCCCGGGTGCTAAAAAGTCAGTGCCACGAAAAGAAGTTCAAGTTTTTACATGCTGCCACCGGCGAAACAGGATTGATTATGGCCGAGAAATACCTGCCCGACGCCATTATTCTGGATATCAAACTACCGGGAATGGATGGGCTTATGGTGTTGGATCGCATTAAAGAAAATCCTAAAATCCGTCATATCCCCGTCCACATGATGTCGGCCCTCGAAGAAACGCTGGACGTTTATCAAAAAGGAGCCATCGGCTATCTCACCAAGCCCATCGATAATGATGAACTGGATGAAGCCTTCAGAAAGTTTGAAGGGATCATAGATAAGTCTGTAAAAGACCTGCTGATCATCGAAGATGAGGAAGTGCTTCGCAAGCAGATTATCGACATTATTGGCCGTGAAGATGTTGAGCCGGTTGGAGCCGGAACCGGCGCTGAAGCATACAAACTTTTGAAAGAGAAAAAATTCGACTGCATTGTTTTGGATCTCGGTTTACCAGATATTTCCGGATTTGACTTACTCGAAAAACTACATAATGACAAAACCATCGACTTGCCCCCGGTTATCATTTACACCGGCAGGGATTTGAGCAGGGAGGAAACTGCAAAGCTGAAAAAGTATGCCGAATCCATCATTATTAAAGGCGTGAAATCTGAAGAGCGCTTGCTGGATGAAACTGCCCTTTTCTTGCACCGTGTGGTCGACCATCTGCCAAAAAACAAACAGGATATTATCAGTTCCCTGCATGATAAAGATGCTGTTTTTAAAGGTAAAAAAGTGTTACTGGTCGACGATGATATGCGAAACCTCTTTGCCATGTCGAAGGTGTTGGATGATAAAGGGATGATTATTATTGAAGCTGAGAACGGAAAGGTGGCTATTGATAAACTGGAAAAGGAAGATAACATGGATTTAATTCTGATGGACATCATGATGCCCGTGATGGATGGCTATGAGGCGATGGCCAAGATCAGAAAAAACCCCAGGTTTAAGTCCATTCCTATTATCGCCATCACCGCGAAAGCCATGAAGGATGATTATGAAAAGTGCATTGCAGCGGGCGCCAGCGACTACCTCACCAAACCTTTGGATGTGGATAAACTCATCTCGCTGATGAATGTTTGGCTTTATAAATAGAAGGGAGAGGTTAGAAAGTTTAAAAGTTCAAAGTTCAAGGTTAAAAGTTGAAGAGTTGAGAAGGTTCTGCGGAGTTGACTACAATTAAACTCCATCCCGATAAACTGAAGTAGCCTAGAACTAATCCCCAAACATCGACAGGATGGGAACCCCATAAAATAATAAGCCCCGTCTTTTGGCGTTAAGGTTCTTGATTTTTTAAAAACGGACTAACTTGAACATTTACGCCAGGAAACGACAGTGGAAACTCCTTTTGCTTGCATTAGCACTGGCCATTGTTGCAGGATCGATGTGGTACACCAATATTATTGTTAATAAAGTTGCCAAAGAAGAAAAGAAAAACATCCGCATCTGGGCCGACGCCATTCAAAGCAAAACTAACCTTGTTACCTACATTGATGGGTTTTTTCAGAAAATGCGACAGGAAGACCGCAAGCGCGTGGAATTACTAGCCGAGGCATACAAGCAGCTGATTAAAACCGAAAATCCTGATGTAGATCTTACCTTTTATGTTGATATCATCCGCTCCAACGAAAATATACCTGTAATACTTACCGATGAGGATGGCAGAATAATTAATGTTAAGAATGTTGATTTTGATAAGGATACGGTTATTTTTCTTTCGGGGGAATTAAAAGAAGAATTTTCGGAATATCCGCCCATCGAAGCGAGGTATTATCAAAACCGGCGCAATTATTTACATTATAAAGATTCAAAACTTTACACCGAACTTAGGGTAGTACTTGATGATTTAATCCGCTCCTTTTTTGATGAAGTGGTGATAAACGCAGCCTCGGTTCCGGTAATTGTTACCGATAGTACAAAACAACACGTGCAGGCTTCCGGAAATATTTCAAACGATCTGATAGACAACCCTGAGGCACTTGCCGAAACCCTGGCGTCGATGGAAAGTGATAATCTCCCCATCGAAATTACCCTGGCTGAACAAGGGAAAAGCTATATATTTTTTAAGGGATCATTTTTACTGACACAACTCACCTACTATCCCATAGTTCAACTGGCCATTATGGCGTTTTTCCTTTTGGTGGGATATTTAATGTTCAGCACTGCCCGGCGGTCGGAGCAAAATCAGGTTTGGGTAGGCCTTGCCAAGGAAACTGCGCATCAGTTGGGAACACCCTTGTCATCAATGATTGCCTGGATGGAAATTATGAAAATGGACGGTCAGCAAAACGAAGCCCTTACAGAACTTTCAAAAGATGTTGACCGACTGGAGAAAATCACGGAAAGGTTTTCGAAAATCGGATCCATACCAAAATTATCTTCTCAAAATATTGTTGAAGTTATCCACAACTCCATTTCCTACCTTAAAACCCGTACATCGCGAAAGGTAATTTATGAGATTAATCCGGGCCCCGAAATCGGGATATATGCTCCCGTCAATTTACATCTCTTCGAATGGGTAATCGAAAATATTACAAAAAATGCAGTGGACGCGATGGGCAATTCAGGGAACTTTACAGTGAATATAACCGAGGAAAACGGCTTCGTACACATCGACTTATCTGACACAGGAAAAGGTATCCCAAAATCGAAATTCAAAAGTATTTTTAATCCCGGTTTTACCAGTAAGAAGCGAGGTTGGGGACTGGGTTTGTCCCTTGCCGAGCGCATTATTAAAAACTATCATAATGGTAAAATATTTGTAAAATCCTCAGCCATAGATAAGGGCACAACCTTCCGCATCACCCTGCGCAAGCACCTTAATAAATAATTATGGCGGGGCTATATATCCACATTCCCTTTTGCCGGCAAAAATGCCACTATTGTAATTTTTATTCATTGGCAAGCCGTAAATACAGGGAGGAGATTTTCGAAGGCCTTTTGATAGAACTGGAAATACAGCGTGATTATTTGGGAGAAGAAAAGCTGGATACCATATATTTTGGTGGTGGAACACCTTCACTATATGATCCCATTATGATTGATGAGCTGATAAAAAAAGCTGTTGAAGTATATGGAATTCATCCTGATCCTGAAATCACCCTCGAAGCCAATCCTGATGATATTACTCCCCAGTGGCTTGAAAAACTTGGCAAAACACAGGTCAATCGCTTAAGTATAGGAGTTCAATCATTTCATGATGATGATCTGAAATATTTAAATCGTATTCATTCTGGTAAGGAAGCGTTGAAAGCCATTGAGATTGCCAAAGAATTTGGATTCAATAGCCTGAGTATCGACCTGATATACGGCATTCCAACCTTAATGGAGGATACATGGAAAATGAATTTGGAAATGGCCTCACAATTTGAAGTACCACATATTTCAGCTTATGCACTTACCGTTGAACCGGGAACAGCGCTGGATCAGTTTATTAAGAAAGGAAAGTATAAAGCAACTGATGATGGTGATGCGCATAAGCACTTTGATATTATTGTGGAATATCTGATGCGGAAAGGTTACGAGCATTACGAAATATCAAATTTTGCTCTTCCCTGTAAATATGCAAAACACAATACATCGTACTGGACGGGTGAAAAATATCTTGGGATCGGCCCTTCAGCACATTCCTACGAAAAAGATTCAAGACAATGGAATGTCACAAATATTAAGGCTTATCTTGATGGGCTTGCAATTAGGAAATTGCATTTTGAACGTGAGATTCTTACAGAAAATCAAAAAATCAACGAATATATCATGACTTCCCTTCGTACCATGTGGGGAATGGATTTGCATAAAATAGAAAGGAATTTTGGACAGGAATATGTTACACATATTATAAATGAGGCCAACAAATATATAAGCTCAGACCGGCTGAAGATTTCTGATCACAAATTATTACTCACTGATCAGGGCAAATTCTTTGCCGATGGAATTGCTGCTGATTTGTTTTTTTGAGGTTAGAAGTTAGAGGGTAGAAAGTAGAGGGGAGAAGTTAGAATGTGGAATTTACCACGAAATATGCAGTCACACTGTGAATTGTCCATGAGCGAAGCCCAATTTTCCAAAGTGGAGCAACACTGCCCGGAGCAAATTCACGGTGTGACTTGTCCTGATCATTAAGAAACCTTTATGAATTTCTGCTTTACGAAGATGTACAATCCAATATCAAACCCGCCTCGCAGCGAGGCGAGCATTACACATCAGACATCTTATATTTTCTGATGTCAGATATCCGATATTCGATGTAAGAACTTTGATCTTTGTTCCTGAACAAAAAGCACAGTCAAAACGTGAATTGTTTTTGAGCAAAGAACTATTTTCCGAATTGGAGCACCTCTGCCCGGAGCAAATTCACGGTATGACTGTGACCATAGTTATCACTCCACCACCAATTTCCCGCTATCATCAAGTCCTTGTTTGTTGAATATCCGGTAAACGTAGGTGCCGGGGGCGATTCCCGAAATATCCACACGCTGGCGGTTTGCGGTAAGTTGGATGACAAAAACCCTTTGCCCGCTGATGTTGCGAAGTTCGAGGCTTGCCCCGGTGTAGGCCATGCTGTATTCGATGGCCACCCTATCGCTTGCGGGGTTGGGGTAAAGCAGGGTTTCTGTGGTACGAATTCCCGGATTATCATCATAAGTTCCTGTGATCAGGCCATCGGGGGTGGTTTTGATGAAAAGAATATCCATGTCTAAGTTAAAGCCAGGTTGTGCCTGACTACAGGCACCAAGAATAATAATCTCATCTGAATCCGTTGTGTGCATTACATAAGGATCATATTTTGTTTCTGGCTCACCAATATAACGATGCCATATTACCTCAAAATCAGGTGTAAGTTTCATCAGGTTTATTTTTGCCTGTTCGGTTTGCGGGTAAAAATTTTGCATTACGTTATCAATAAAGCAGAAGATTAAATTGCCATCCGGTAAGACTTCAATTGAATTGTAATAAGCAGGGCATGCAGTTGTATCAGGATAGGTTGAATACATGAACTCATCAAGCACCATAGTATCGTTTTTCATTTTTAATATCCCTGTATGCCATGGTGGAGATGCATTTTGGTCTATCCATTGGCCTGATAGGTAGTGTATTGAATCATTTTCTTGTTGGTAAGTAAAAAAAGATACAAATAAATACGGTAGTTCAAAATAATACTCTACTTGCAAATCCGGATTGTAATTGCATAACAATCCGCACATCAGGTAGGGGGCAATATATCCGGATGAAAGGGCATAGGTTTGTAAATCTCCGTCTTCCTTAATTGTAAAATCATAAGGCATGAGATTTTTTCCCGGCTCACCCTCAATTACAAAATCAATCATTTCACCATTTTTAGATATTGAAGCAAGAATTGGCCTGATATTACCTGTTGGTCCAAAACTACTTACAAAATAAAAATTTCCGTTTTTATATTTTATATTACTAAGCTTTACCCAATACGGGGATAACTGATCCATTGCAAAACGATATGTCTCGGTTAAATTGAGTTGTAAATCAAATTTATGCATAAGCATAACGGGAAGGTATGAGTTTACTCCTAATGTCTCATATTCAATACCAAAAACATACAAAGTGTCCCCGATAATGAGTCCATGTTGATATTCGGCATAATCATTTAATGATGCATCAAATGTAAATGTGTTTACAGTTTCACCTAATGGATCGATCTCACAGATTATATTTACATAATTAGGATCCTCTTGTGGTATGGAAGTGAATATAAAAAACATATTGCCATCGGGTTTGATAACAAAATCCTGGGGAAGGTTCATTGAATTTGGCCCCGATTGTTTTACAACAAAACTATCCTGCGCTTTGGATTGCAACTGTGTAATGCATAATAGCAAAAAAAATAATATAGAATTCTTCATTATTTGTTTTTTTATATTAAACATGAAAAACAGGCATGTTATAAAACACGCCTGTTTTATAAAATTAGTGTACAGGAACCCCAAAAGTAAAGCCTGTATAATGGCCAGTTGAATTGGCATCAAACCAATTAGGGGAAATATCACAATAGGCAAAAACCTTACCTGTTGGTTTTATATCGTTAATAATGTACCATATCCCATTGCTGGATAAATAATAATCCATAACATTAGAAGGAATGCAAAAATCATAAAGTGAGACATATGGGCCTTCTGCATAAAACATTCTGGTTGATTGAAGATAAGTTATATCGAAAGGGAAATTGGAATCAGAATACCAGGATGGCAATATTGAAATTGTCTCCAGACTTGACCAAACATCAGAAGTAGTATTGCTGATCCTGTTTTCAATCACATCCGAAGCATCCATTCCTACATATAACCCTGAGTCGGGGCAACACATACCAAGGTCGCCTCCCCAATACCAATTACCTGAAGTATCATTCAAAGCTTTGTACTCTGGACTAACCGGGGTTGCGTAAGCTACATTTATGTAAAACCACATCACCGTTTCAACCTGGATGTCGAACAAGTCGGCGGCAAACATAATGGTGCCTTCGGGTTGGTTTTGCTGTATCTGGGATAGCAGTTGGTTGTAAACCGTTTCCAACTGGATTAGCGTGTATTCCCCTGTGGCAGGGATGGGGAGGTTGGCATGGGCAGTATCAACTGTCATGCCCTTACATTCTACGCCCTCTGTACCGAGGTTGTAGTTGATCAATGCCTCAACGTACCACACGGCGCTGTCGATGGCGTAGGTGGTTCCGTCCTTTTGCCCTGAGTTGAGTTTTTGCTCAAAGTTCAGGATC
>JGI11705J14877_10002178_pt1 | contig 10739 bp, 19 predicted proteins | sample Etolaghawater15m_FD_14877 | JGI IMG/M metagenome (IMG submission 14877) | reverse complement strand
TAAGGAGGCTTTTATGGCGTGGACAGTACCAACCTCACGCAGCACTGGCGATCTGATTACCGCCAGTATTTACAACACTGATTTGGTGGATAATCTGAATTATTTGAAGTCGTTGGCTGACGGTAAGGTGGCCCTGACCGGCAATGAAACCGTGGCGGGGGTCAAGACTTTTAGCAGTTTCCCGGTAACACCAAGCAGCGCCCCGACGACGAATTATCAGGTGGCGAACAAAAAGTACGTGGATGATAGCGGGATGGCACATATTTCAACCACTACATTGTCGAGCGACGGCACGTTTTCTTTTACGAGCATCCCGTCAACTTACAAAATATTGGCGATTTTTGGCGAGTTGCGGAGCGACCGCACCGGCTCATATATAGACAGCCTGATGATGCGGCTGAACAACGATAGCGGCGCGAATTATTATCAGCATCAGATAAAGGCTGACGGCGCGACTGTGAGCACAGGCTACCAGGACAGCCAAACAGAATTACCGTCTGCCACAATTGGGACGGATGATTGCGACTCGAATTCGGCGACCAGTATCGGGATGTACATTTACAATTACACATCCACGTCGACCTGGAAGAGCGTGCTAATGCTCACGCAGATACATTATTCCGACGGCACATCCGGCAATATCCGGGTATTGAGTCGCGGCGGGCTGTGGAAATCGACATCGGCTACTAATAGGATTGATCTATTTCCGAATGCGGGGACGAATTTTAAATCAGGCAGCAAAGTCAGCTTGTACGGGATAAAATAATGATAATTGTAAATGATTGCAGTACCGGGGAAATTGCAGAGGAAAACCATCCGCAGGCATACATCGACGGCAAGGCGGCGATTACGGCGGCTGAATTTGAACAATCGCGGCGTGAGATTAGCGTGTTGGCCGAGGACATTTTTTATCAGCTTGCCAGCAAAAAGACCGGCGAACCGATTAACGCCCTAATCATCCAAGAATGGCAAGCTAAAGAAATGCTTGTCAAACAGTGGGTTGCGGCTGGCAAACCAGTACCTATGGCGGACAACGATTATGCATTGTCGTACTATGAAGCACAGGGCGACCCGGACAAAACACCGGCAGAGCTGATGGAAACTTGGCTGGTAAACGCCACTAACTGGCGAATTCTCAACATCGACTACATTGCGTGGAGGCAATCGTTCCGAGCGCAGGTCAAGGCGGCGACGAGCGAGGCCGACCTTGAGGCGTTGCGAGCCAGCATCGAGCCGACTTTGCGAACGCTGTTGGGGTTGGGGTAGCAAAAAAGGAAAATCGAACTTGTGTGCTAAAATAAGGGGACAATTGCGGCAGTGCTGGCCGGGGTGCAGTCGGCGCTGGCCGCGCTGCCGGGTCAGTTTATGGCGGGGCTGGGGGGTAGGTTTGTGCTGAATCTGGCGCTTGACAGTCTGCGGGCTGACCGCCCTTGTGTCTACACGTGGATGGCTTTAATACGTAGGACGGTAGTTGTGTGGCGGAATAAGAGGCTTTATACCTGACTGAGGTGGAGCCAGGTGAGTAGAATCGGGGGGGTGTTATCTGGGCCTGTGTCCCTCCCGGCCCACTTTTCACACTCCATAAAAAACGGCAATGCCCACGGTTGGGGTGTTGCTGTTTTTATTTTGCCGCCGCCTGCAGCGGTGATGTGCTGGAAGATGGTGGCGATCAGTTCGCGCTGGGTGGCGGGTTCTGCGTTGCTAATCAGGTGGATGGCGCTGGTGATGTCGTCGAGCAGGGCGGTGATGTTGCCGGGTTGTTGCTGTTTCATTTCCAGTTCGGCCAGTTCGCTCAGGATGCGCCCCCGTTTGGGCAGGTAGCTGCTGCGGCTGATGTCGCCGTTGATGTAGATGTCTTCCAGCCGGTCAAGCCGATTCCGCAGGGTTTTGATTTGGTCTCTGGCGGGTTGGCTCGCGGTTGCCGGTTGTAATGATTTTAGCCCGGTTCTGATGTCGGCCAGCAGGGTGGGGTGTTTGATGACTTCGATCAGGGCGGCGATGAGTTGCCGTTCCAGGCCAATGGCGTTGAGGTAGTATCGCTGGCTGCACGGTTGACCGGTTTTGCTGTGGCGGTAGTAGTAGGCGTTGTAGCGCGGTTGCCCGCTGAGTTTTCCCCCACATTCGTGACAATGCAAAATTCCGCTTAACAGGTAGATGCGATTCGTGTGCCGGGCTTTGTAGGGCCGATTCCGGGCCGCAAGTTGATGACCTACGGCATCGCATAGTTCTACCGGCAGAATGGGCTGGTGGCCGCCGTCGAGCCATTCGACGTTGGCGTTTTTGCGGGGATTGCCCAGGGGCAGGTCTCCCCGGTAGAGCCGCCAGCGGGCCAGTATTTCCCGGATGGTTTCTTTGGTGAAGGGCTTCCAGACGCCGAACCGGTCCTGATATTGCCAGCCGGCGTTGTTCACAGCGTCTGCCAGAGAATCGTAAGAGTAATTTCCGGCGGAAAATAGTTTGAATATTTCTGTGAGGGCATCGTAGAGATAGTGCCCGGCGGGGTCGGTGGCGGGGGTGGGCATCAGGTGGCCGTCTTCGTTGCGGTCGCAACCAAAGGGGGTTGGCCCCCAGTGACGGCCTTGTTCCCGGCGTTTGTAGGCGACCATTTCGGTCATTCGGTTGGAACTGAGCCGCCATTCCATTTCAAACAGGGCCATCAGAATGGTGACGACGAAGCGGCCCAGGTGTGAGGTGGTATCAAGGTTTTCTTTGGCGGTGATGAGGGCTTTGCCGGATTTTTCGAGGTAGTCAAGAAATTCAAGAAATTCTTTGACGTTGCGGTACAGGCGGTCAAGGCTACTGACGACAATGCCGACCACATCGGGGCGACTCAGTTGGCTTTTGAGGTCCCCCGGCTTCGTTGGAGCCGGAACGGTCCAGGTCTTCATAGATTTCAGTTTTGACAGGGGTATCGAGGAGCGACAGCCGGGTTTTGCACACAAAGAGCTGCCGCTCCGGGGATTCCAGATCGGTGTCGTCTTTTACGACGCTTTTGCGGATGTAGATGAGCCAGGTTTGTTTTGCCATTGCAGTCCTTCAAGGATGGCGATGATGACCAGCCACCGGAATTTTTCGGGGGGGGTGGCGGCGACGAGCGAGTTCCGGCGAGCCTGGGCGAGTAATGCTGCTGTTTCTCTTTCCATTATACACCGTTTTCCTTTCTTTGTGAGATAAATCAGTTTATTGTCCGGCTCTGTTTGATAAGGGCTGCCCGGAATTTGTCGATGGTGCGGGGATCATCGGCGTTGAGGATTTGCCGGGCAAGCTCTTCGCCCTGGGCCAGCGTTACGCCACACCAGACGGTGTGGGCCAGCAGGCAGGCCGGGGGGCTGCCATCGAATCGTTGCCGGACTGATTTATGTGTCATTCCCCCATTGACGCAGTAGCCTTCCGGCAGCGGACAGCGCAGACATATATCTGTGCCGGGGGTGCGCTGTAGATTTTGCAAGCCGATCTTGCAGTAGAAAAGGCCGTTGGTTGTTATTTTCATTTTTAATTTATCAGGCCGCGCCGCCGGGCTTCGTTCTCAACGCGTTCTAACATATCAACAACGTCATCACAAAAATAATATGCTTCTGGCGATTCTGGCGCCCCATCAATTTGCCTTGCTGCAAAACTGCATTCCTCATAAGCCTCTTTCAGCCGAATTAATTCAGCCAGGAGCGCACTTTTGTTCAAAAACTCAAGTCCCATTCGTTCTGTCATTACTCACCGCCCTCCTTTGGCGGTTCCGGCAGCGGCAGCCAGTGGGTGACAGTACCGCTGACCCTGATGCTGCACGAGCGCCAGATGCCGGCGTCATCAATATGGCCCACCAGCATTTTGGGTCTGACCATAATTTCATTGGGAAAGGTGACATAAAGAAGTAAGTCGGTGTATTGGGGCGGTTCACCGGTTTGCCATTCGTTCATTACTCACCGCCCTCCTTTGGCGGTTTTGGCAGCGGCATCCAGTGGGTGACAGTACCGCTGACCCTGATGCTGCACGAGCGCCATAGGTAGCATTGAATTTACCTATCCACCGCTTCCCTGCCGCTGCCGTAGAATGTTCGGTGTTGATGCGCTCCCGATCTTTTGGCGGATACAAAAATTCAACCGGCAAAGTTAAACTCAACCCGGTTATCAGTTCTCTAATACCTTCATCTTGAATTTCGTGTTCAAGGGCGTCAAGAATAATGCAAATTTGCTTGATTGTAGCGTACAATGTAATACGTTTTTCCATTGTGTAAATCCGCCTAACTAATAATCTATAGTTTTTTCTACATTCCTGTTTAGGTGTTTAGCTGTTTAGGCGGTGCTTACCCTGTTTAGGTGGTTTAGGTAAACACCGCCTTTGTTTATTTCTTTTCTTTTTTGGTGAACTGGAGATACCGAATCCAGCTTTGGCCGTCGCGGCCGGGTTTGTAGCCGCCGTCATCGGAAACGGTGTAGCTGTTGAGTTTGAGGATAACTTTGACCAGGTTGGCGGTGGCCCGCACCAGGGCGTGGTTGCTGCTGATGATGCGGATTTGTACCTGGTTGGTGGTGTTGACGGCGGGCTGGTTATCGCGGGCGGCCCGCGGGTATCTGTCCTGAGTTAAGCGTAAAGCGGTCATCTTTCACCTTTGCGAAAAAATAAAAATATTGGTGGGGGGAACTCCTCCCCACAGCCCCCCGGCCTACGGCGTTTCAGGGGTGATTTGATAGCGGACGGGTTGGTTTTCCTGCCCCAGCCGTTGGGCGATTCCGGCTTCTACCAGGTCTGAGAGGCGGGTGTAGGTGTTGCCCCGGTTCTGGCCGATGCTGCTGGAGACTTCGCCGACAGTGCTGGGGCCAAGTTCGGCCAGGATGTCTACAATTTCCTGTCGTTTGGGGGTTAGTTCCAGGTGGCTGCCGGCCCGGCCTTCGCTTTCGATTTGCCACAGGCCGGTGACGGTGTCCATTTGCAGTTTCAGTTCTATTTCTTCGACATCACGGCCCAGACAGTTGAGGATAGCCACGCCGCTGTTTTTCTTTTTGTACAGCCCCCAGATGGTATCTGGCACGCCGGTTTTGGCGCCGCTGCCCATTACGTCCAGAATGGCGTCGCCGTCGCCAAATTGACTGCTGCGTTTGTTGTGGTGGTCTATGAGCAGTACGGCACAGTTTTTTTGCAGGGCCATTGTTTGCACCGGGTCAAGGGCGGCGGTCATTGTTTCGTAGTCGTTCAGGTCGCCTTTGACGGCCCGGCCCAACACGTCGATGACAACGAGGCGGGGGCGCTGGCGGTCTATCTGGGCGGCCAGAATGTCGGCGCCTTCGGCATCGAGGTAGCCTATTTGCTCGACAAACTGTTCACGGAGCATAAAGCCGCTGTTGAGCATTTGGTCTATTTTGACGGCGGGCCATTGTTGTTTTTCCATCCGATTCCGGAGGCGGTGCTGGTTGTCTTCGAGGGCGATATAAAGAAAGTTACCTGGTTTGACGGTGCGCCCGAACAGCTCTTGCCCCAGGGCTACCTGCCGGGTGATTTGCAGGGCTAACCAGCTTTTGCCTATTTTTTGCCGCCCGGCCAGCAGGGTGAGACCGGCGGGGAGCAGATCGCCTACGGCGTAGATGGGTTTGGGCCAGTTGGTGGTGAGGATGTCCCACGCCGTGAAGAAGCGCAGGGCGTTGCCGTTTTTCCGGGCGGGGGTGGTGGCGGCCTGTCCGGTGCGCTGGTAGGTGAGGTTTATTTCGGTTTGTTGTCCGGCCAGCCGCAGACTTTGGCTGATGGGGCTGGTAAGCCGGGCATCTAGCTTGGGAAAGTCTTTGGGGACGTGCAGAATGTAGCTGTTGTCTGCGCCGTTGCGGTGCAGAACGGCATCGTGGGCCAGTACGCGGTGCAGTTCCGGCGGGAGCCACATTTCTATGTAGGCCAGGGCTTCGGCCCAAATGTCGGTCAGTTCAGTTTGGGTTGACACAGAGTTCCTCCTGAATGGCGGCGACGCGGGTTAAAAAGTTCTGGCGGGCTGTTTTGAGGTGGGCGGTGATGAAATTGTCGGCGGCGTACTGGTCCAGCATTTCGTTTATTTCGCGCACAACCATTGGGGCGTAGCCGGGGTCTTGTTGCATTCGATCTTTAAGAAGGTTGTGTTCTTCTTGCGCCCAGGCGGCCAGCCAGTTGTTATCCGGGCGGCTGTCGGCCAGTTCTGCCCGGCAGATGTCACAGATTTTATGTTCGATGCTGGTGTGATGTTGTTCGCAGCGCAGGCAGAGTATCATTTCGTCGGAATCGTAGTCAGTCATTTTGTTTTGCTCCTTGCACTAATTTGATAGCGGTGAGGATGTGTTGGTGTTTGATAGCTTTTTTGCGCACGTCGGGCGGGCATTGTTCCGGGCGGGCGCGGTAAAGTTTGGCGGCCAGTTTGAGCCGGTCTGCTTCGGCGCGGGCCAGATCAAGCAGGTACAGGGTGGCTTCGGTGGGCGTAGTAATTTCGGTTATGTGTTCAGCGTCCATTGACGGGTATCTCCAGTTCAAAAATATCGGTAGTGATGTTGCTCATTCGGTCTTTATATTTTGCGTAAAATTTGCGCACTTTCATCAGGTGGATGAGGATTTGGTTGTTGAAGGCGTGCAGGTCGCCGTCGTACAGTTCGGCAACGGCGGCATCGAGCATCATCAGGGGCCAGATGACGTTGATGACATCTTTGAGGGTGTCGCTGTCTGGCTGGGCGATGGTGAAGGCGATGGTATCGGCGGCCAGCAGGTTGACGTGCAGGTAGCCGCCGGCAATGAAGTTAATGTTGACCAGTTCTGTGTTCATTTTTCTATTTCTTTCTTTGTTTCAAATTCTGCTTTTTCAACCAGGGCGTTGACAAAGTCATACGGTCCGGGGCATACCCAACATTCTTTTTTGAGGCCGTCGACCCGACAGCCTTCGCACAGGGTGATGGCTGCAATGTCTAGCACGGCGGCGGCATTAAGCTGACCGGCGGGTTTGACGGTTTGTTTGCGCTGAAGGATTGGTTTTGGGTCTGGTTTGTCTGCCATTTGCTGGTATTGGCGAATAACGTGGTTGATGGCGTTGCGCATTTGACGGCCGCTGGCGCCTAGCCGGGAAAAGCGATAGGCCAGGTCTATGCGGGTTTGCCGTTCTGTTATTTTCATCAGAAGGCGGAAGACATTGGTATCCAGGGTGATACGGCGCTCGATGATGAGGGCTTGTATTTCGTCATCAAGGTTGTGCAGGAAGAGCCGGTTGTAGACGGTGCCTTCGTTGATGCCGACGGCTTGAGCGATTTGGGCGGGGGTGAGGCCTTCCTGGTTTATCAGGCGGCTGTAGTGGCGGGCTTCTGAGATTGGGTCTTTGGGGTAGTGGTGGGCGGTGGTGGCGCTCATTACCAGTAGTTGTTCGGCCCGGTTGCTGCTGATAATTTCGCATTTGAGGGGCGGACAATTCTGGATGGTGCGGGCGGCGGTGAGGCGCATATTGCCGTCTACCACGTGGTAAACGGGGCCGTGGCCGTTTGATTCTGCCGGGGCCGGGACAACGAGCAGGGCTTGCAGTACGCCGCCGACGGCGCGAATGCTGGCGGCCATTTCTGCTACGTCTTTGGGGGGGTAGTAGAGCCGCATATTTTGGGGGTGAAGTTTTAGGTTTTGGATGGGGATGTTGGTTAGGTTTGACATTGTTTCTCCTTAGACGCCGAGGGCGTTGAAAAATAGTTCGACAACGATGAGGCATAACACAAAGATGACCAGCAAGACGAGGGCGCCCATTGTCAGGCCTCCAGTCCGGGGAGCAGGGGTGCGCCGAGGGTTTGCATTAGCGCATCCTGCCCCAGTTGGCGCACGTGAAAGCGGGCGTCTCGCTCGCGGTAGCCGGTGAGGTTGTAGGCGGCGTGAAGGCGGGCTTTGTGTAAGGCAGTTTGTTCACTATCGGCCATAAAACGCAGGGTATGGTTTTGGCCGTTGATGGTGATGGTAATTTCAAAAAGTTCCATTTTTTTCTCCGTGAGAGTGTGGTATAATAAGGTTTATGAGCTAGTTTCCTCCGAGGGATGTTAGCCCGACCGTCTCGCTTTGCGGGGCGGTCTTTTTTTTGGCGTTGAGCCGGGTAATTTTCGGAGGTCTCCGTTGGTTTGCTGCAAGGCCAGCTTTTTCAGGGCTGTCAGCCGGGGCCGGTATTGCCGGGCTTGCTGCTGGATGAGCAGGGCGGCGGCTTGTTGCTTGAGGGCATCGTACAGTACCGGCGGGTCGTCTGATTCTTGTTTGGTGCGCTCTGAGGCTTCGACGATGTCTTCGGCCAGGGCGATCAGAATGTCTATGAAGAGCTGATCTATATCATCGCTGCCGTTTTGTCTGCCCATAGGTTGATCTCCTGATGTGTTGGGCTTCGGCGCTGGCGCTGGTTTGTTCCAGGCCGGTTTTGAGGGCGCCGGAGATGCCGACGCCAAAGAAGAGCGCGGCCCAGGTGAAGATGTCCCATTTACCGGCAGCTACCAGGGGAATTGACAGGCCGAAGACGGTGGCATAGCCCAGAGTCCAGCGGTGATTTTCCTGCCGTTTCCAGAGTTTGCCGACGGTGAGGTGCTGGATGGTGATGATGAGGGCCAAAGCCAGCCAGTAAAGCAGATTGAGGGGATTAAAGAATTTTTTGGCGGCGTCCATTGTTGTGTTTTTCTCCGTGATGTGTATTATAATGTTGATAATCTTCCGGGAAGCCGACAACTTCCCGGAAGGCAATGTTATACGGCGGCTTGTTGGACTTGTTGAGCGAATTGCTTTTTGTATCTGCAAAATTCGCTGTAGGCATCGTCGCCGTCTGGATGGGGTTTTACCACATAATCCGGCAGCAGGTCGCAGGTAGTGATACGGATGTAGCCGGGCCGGACTTGATTGTCCGGGTGGATAGCCAGCCCGTCGAGGTGCAACTCGGCGGGCAGTTCATCCGGGTTGAGCCGGATTTCTGCGGGGTGGTGGCCGTGCCGGCCGCAGTGGGCGGCGTTGTTAAAGTTGATGACGGCCAGTTTGACGGTTTCAGTTAGCGGTTGGCCGGGTTTTGTTTTGTACAGTACGCCTAATCTCATTTGATTCTCCTGGTAGACTGCACGCCCGTCAGGGCATTACGACGTTACGGGCATTACGACCTCTATTTTTTTGTAAATACGCTTGCCAGTTTGGCGAGCGTGCTGACAATTTTGTAGCCGATGGTGGGCGGCGGTACTTTGTGGGCCATTTGTTTGGGTTGGTATTTTTTAGCCATTATATTTCCTCTGTTGTGATGTATAGTTTTTCTACGTCTGTTAGGGAGTCGTCTACGGGTGTTTCCAGCATTTTGCTGGCGTAGACCATTGTGACATCCAGATGCCGATGTCCGAGCTTCTTTTGAAGTTTGTGGTAATCTACGGCTCCTTTCTTTTTCTCTTGTGTTTCAACATAATCCTGCGCTCCCCGATGCCGGAGACCGTGCAGATGCGCCCGTTGGAGGTCGACATTAGCCAGGTCGGCGTATTTTTTCAGGGCGGTGCGGGCGGCGTTGTAGCTGAGGGGTTGGGTGGGGTTGGCCCAGTAGCCCAGTTCGCCGTCTCTTTTTTCGTGGCCGATGAAGATGTAATGGTCCGGTTTGATGGTTTCCAGCCGACCGGCCAGGGCCAGATAGTCGGTAATGGCGGTATAGGCTTGCGGGCCAAGATTGGCCTGCAGCAGATGGCCGCCTTTGCCCCGGTACGGAAAGACAAAGTCGTTGTTTTTGCCGGGGCGCAGGTCTCCCCATTTTATGTTCAGCACTTCGCTCACCCGGCGGGCGGTGGTGGTAATGGTGACCAGCAGGGCGTAGTCTCGCTGGCCGGTGACGGTGCTGCGCCCGCAACAGGCCAGCAGGTTTTGCATTTCTTCGGCGCTGGGAAAGAATTTGTGATCGTAGGCGTCGATTTCCTGCCGGTCGACCAGATCGGCGTCGAAGGGGTTGGCCCGGTTGGCGGGCCAGAGCAGTAATCTCCGTTGTTCACTATCGGCCCAGTGGATGAGGCCGGCGGCGTGCAGGGGTTCGTAGCTGGGGTGGGGCATCAACTTGTGCCGGCTGCGGACAAATTTGTAAAAGCCGTCGAGGGCGGCCAGCCGCTGGTTGATGGTGCGGTTAGCNAGNCCCAANTAGAGCATTGCCTGCTGGAAGTTCTGGGCGTCTTCGGGGCGTACTTCCCACGGGCGCAGAGGGCTGAAGAGGCCGTGGCGCAACATTTCCGGGTGGCCCAGAAAGAAGAGGCGCAGGGCCTGGGCGTAGGCGTCGCGGGTGTTGGGGCGCAGGTTGATTTTNTCGCTCCCCTTGCGGATGTAGACGTATTCCAGATATTTTTCCTGGGCTTCCTGCCACAGGGTTCCGGCCAGCAGTTCGACGGTCATAATTAGTTGGCCTCCGGGTTAAAGTAGTAACGCCCGGTTTGCTGGTGGTACACTTTGTTGAGGTAGTCGATGGCTTCGGCCACCACGGGCGGCGGGGCCATTACCGGGTCTACCCGGATGATTTTGGTTAAGGCTTTGGGCTGCTCAGGCGGCGGCGGGGCGGTATGGGCATCGAAGACGACCATTGATGATTCNATTTCGATGAATTCACCGTCGACGGTTTCCGGGCGCTCCGGGCGGTGATGCCGCTGGGCTACGGGGGCGTTGGCGGTAAAGAGGATGGAATCGCCGTCTTCATCGGGCGGGCCGGTGAAGACAACGCGGGTGGGGGGGGCTTCATCCTGCCAGGGGGAGGAGAGCAGCTCTTTGGTGTCGGTGTAGGACAGGATGCCGTTTTC
>JGI11705J14877_10002173_pt1 | contig 10748 bp, 14 predicted proteins | sample Etolaghawater15m_FD_14877 | JGI IMG/M metagenome (IMG submission 14877) | reverse complement strand
CGCAAGAGACATCTACACGATTTTCAATTTGAAAAACTAGAAGACTTTGTAAAGTATATGCGTGGAGAATGGAGACCAAAACGCAGAACTGAAACGGTAATGAATACGCCTTGGCACTATTCAGGTCCGGGTGTTGTGAGAGAAACACCAAATTATCCAAGTTTGGGTTCGGGCAAATTTAGCCCTTGCACAAAGAAAGAACCAATGCAGTATACGGGTGACCGTAAACTAATTGGTATTGCAACAATGCATAAATCAAACATGGTTCCAATTTTTGCTGATGACGATGATGTCACGGGCAAGAAACAGGCAACCGAAATTGCTACTATGAGGAGAAACTAATTTGGACAAATTAGACTTGACATTATTATCATATGATAATATAGTAGTAAGTATATTAACACACACATAGAAAGGTATGTTATGAAAAAGGCAATAACAAAGGCAGCACTGTTGGTAGGACTAGTAAGTATGCTAGGTGCCTGCTCAACAATGAAGACAATAGACGTTCGTGAAACAAAAGCCAATCCTAATTGGTATGTTGATTGCGAACAAATCGGCAGCGAAGGTTTTCTATTCTGGAAAACGGATTACGCATATGCTTGTGGAATGGGTGAGAGCATCTATGAACAGGCTAGCGAATCACAGGCTTACGCATTCGCCGTGAAAGGTTTCGCTGAGAGAATCAACGGAACTGTAAATTCCAAGACAGTTGTGGACATCAAGAACGATTCAAGAAATGACTCTACAAGAGTTGAGCATCTTGTGAAGGATACCACAATCAGAGAGCATCTGGAAGTCAAGAAGTATTCATACGAATTGGCAAGCACTGGCAGGGTTCATACCTACGTGCGAATTAAGATGCCACTGGAAGTATTTGATAGGTTAATTCAAGAAGCGAAACAGGTGCAGTAATGTTTAGGCTGGCACTAATAGTAACAAGTGCTATTCTACTTACTGCCTGTGCTTCTACCCAAGCACCAGTGGTAGCAGAAAAGCCACAATATTGTCACACATCGCAGGAAATTGCTGTCAAAGATGGCAAGACCGTGGATAGCGTGACCGTGGTAGAATGCACGGATGACGAAATAAAGAGGCTTTTCCAGGTAAAGAGCGGCATGGCTCCCAACTGCGGAGAGTTCACATATTGGATGAAGATTGGAGGGCATGATGTTCAAAGGCGCGGAGTCAGTTGTCAAAAACCTGACGGCACTTGGGAAATCGTTAATACTGGCATCGGTTATTAGCACATCTGCTATTGCCAACGAGGTATGGAATCCCAAGTTTTTTGACTATAGTTCAAATGGAATTATAAGCAGGATCGTTGAATTTAGTTTCGGTTGGAACAAGAAACTAAACGAAGAACAAAAACTAGCATATCATCAAAGCGTGATACACGCATTGGAGTATGCGGATAATGGTGAGAAAGTTAAGTGGTATAAGAACAATGCCAGCGGCTATTCTAAACCAGTAGTTACATGGCCCGTAAGCACGGGTTATTGCAGAAGACTACATTTGAGCGTGATTGCCTATGGCAAGCACAAGAGTATGGGAGTGTCAGCGTGTTATAATAAACTGGACACTAATTGGACGTGGTATACCGATAAATAATTAACTATGTTATTTGGGCTATTAACATTATTATCTGCACTCACAATTAGTGCAGTGGCAATCTACTACAGTGTGGCAGGCTTGGCGGCCATATTCGCTGCGGCTGTTATTCCTATCATCATAATGGGTGTCGCACTTGAAGTTGGTAAACTAGTAACGGCAGTATGGTTACACAGGTATTGGAGCCAGGCTACGTGGTGGTTAAAAACCTATCTAAGCGTTGCCGTATTCGTGCTTATGTTTATTACGAGCATGGGTATCTTTGGTTTCCTATCAAAAGCACACATTGAACAGACATCACTATCACAGGAACAAGTAGCCCTCATAGAAACACTTGAGGACAAAGAAACACGCAGCCAAGCAAAGATTGATCGCTGGCGAGGTGAATTAGATAGGCTTCTTAAGGGTGAGGATGTTCGTGTTGATAGTCTAATTACAAGCGAACAGGACAATCTAGACAAAATTTATGCTCGTATCAAGAGCGAAAAGGATGCATTTAGAGCAGATGCCAAGTTTGAAATAGAACAGCAACAGTTACGTATCGAACAGGCACAGGAAAGGCGTGACGCTGAAATTGCTGCCGCCGAGAAAAAGTTTGAAGGAACACTTGGTGGAACCAAGGCATATGAGGATGCTGTAAAGAAAGCCAAGGATAATGAACTTAGCGTGGCTTCAAGGGCACAGGCAGAAATACTAAAGATTAACACACAACTTGACACTGATCTAAAAGCAGTTGACGACAAATATGCAAAGGAAATAGCAGATATTAACAAGAGAATTAATGATCTGCGTAACCAAGCAAACAACAAAACACAAGATATTGAAGGACGTATTACTGAACTTGAAGGCTTCATTGAAACTGAACAAAAGACTATTGACGAAGTTAATGAAGAAAAATTTGGTTACGAAAAACAATACAGAAAACTTGAAGCGGAAGTTGGTCCGATCAAGTATATCGCAGAATTTATATATGGTGAGCAGGCTGACACTAACTTATTAGAAGCCGCAGTTCGTTGGGTGATTATAATCATTATATTCGTGTTCGACCCACTTGCTGTATTATTACTAATTGCCAGCCAATACACGTTCGATTGGAATCGTGAGAACAGGGGCGGTAAGTTGCCCCCAAAGCCGGAACCGGATCCAAGTCCGGAAGAGCCTCAGGATCCATTGCCAAGTTTTTCGGACGAGGAATGGGACGAAGCTCATCGTGAGAACGAAGCCTGGGATAGAGCAAGATATCAAGAACTACGTGCTGAAAAAATAGACAACAACGTTGCACCAACGCTTTCAAAAAAAAAGACTGATCAATATTTACTCTGGTCAGACATAGATCCTGATCCTGTACAACCTGAACAAACAGTTCAAGAAGAAAAGTATGTTGATCCTAATCAACAGGAACTTGATTTTGATAAGGAGCCCGAAGTTGAAGTTCCGGGTGATGATCTTGAAAAATGGAACGAATGGGTAGAGGCTGCTAACAAGGCTGCTGAACAAGAACCAGAAGAACATGAAGATGATGTTTTTGAAAATGTTACACCCGAAGAAAAGGCTGCAATGCAACAGTGGAAACAGGACACAGGAGGAAGCCTTAAGTTACAAAAATGGTATCACAAGGTTGGAAAAATTAATGAACTACCTTGGGAGAAATATTTAAAACCACAACCAGACTTTACGGATGATTCAAAATTTAAGATAATGCCTGACCTTGAAAAGGAACTAAAGATTGGAAAACCAGTTTACACAGAGATAGTAGAATCAGAGGAAGAGTTAAAAAAAAAGAAAGGATATCTAAATTGGATGGAAAAAGAAGGAAATCAACAGATAAAAAAATCCAAGGAGATAGAGGAATAGGCTATATACAGAATGAAGAACAGAACGAAAGCACTGTTTGGAAACAACTAAAAAGCAGGAACAGTGAATAATAAAATTACAATAGTTACAGCACCGGATGATGTCTTATTTGACGGGGTTCGAATTTTGATTTATGGACTCGAAAAAGAACAGGAACTCTTGGTATCCTCTATAATTTACAATCTTAATGACTACAAACCCACTATCATCTACGTCAGTAATGGACAAAATGATACCGAATGGGTGCTTGACAAAAAGCAAAAATGTAGTATAATAGTATTTAATGCAGAAGCCGTTGATCAAACCATGATAGGATATTTGGCAGCACAGTCTAATTCTTATTACTTTGGTGAACTGCGAGCATTAAAAATTGCTAATGGTAATAGGATCAAAAGCAAGGAAGAACTAACAAAGATAATGGAGGATCAAATAACTTAATGCAAGGATACAAAAGACAACATAAGTCTAAAAATAATTACAGTAACTTTTCTGGCTACGATAGAAAGCCAAGAGAACAACACAACACACCAAAACCACAGGGACTACAGGTATTTGTGAGGGATGGTGAGGACATTAATAAGGCACTAAGAAAGTTAAAGAAAAAAATTGAAAGGGCAGGTATTCTTAAAGAGATAAGAGATAGGCAATACTATCAAAAACCTAGCGAAAAAAGACGAATAGCAAAGAAAGCAGGCGTGATGCGTTGGAAGAAGAGACAAAGAGAATTAGAAATGAACAGATAATACTTGACTTTTTCTTAATAGGCATTTATAATAAACACATACACTCGAAAGGCAGAAAGTAATGAACACAGACGTAATGATAGATCTAGAAACTCTAGATACTAAACCAACAGCATCCATTCTCACAATTGGTGCTATCAAATTTGATCCTTTCGGGGACGACCTCCACAATCAGCAATGTGAAAAATTATACATAAAAGTAGATCTAGATAGTTGTGATCAACTGGGACTTACTACTAGCCAGTCAACAATTGATTGGTGGGCACAGCAATCAAAAGCCGCACAGGATGAAGCATTCAGCACGGAAGGGCGTGTGCATATTAGAGAAGCATTCAATCAGTTATACAAGTTTTGTTGGGGCGCACAAAGGGTATGGAGCCACGGTGCAGCCTTTGATATAGTAATCTGCGAAAACGTATTCGCAAAATTAGAAAAAATGGTTCCATGGAATTTTTGGCAGGTAAGATGCACACGAACACTTTTCGACATTGGCATCAATCCTGAGAGACCTCCGGTGTTGGCTCACCATGCACTTGAGGACGCCTGGAATCAGGCAGTGGGCGTTCAGAACGTTATGCGAACGCTGAGAACAAGTTCTAAGATCAATGGTGATTATATTCAACCATACGCTAACATGAGGTAATAATGAGAATAGAACATGACATTAAACTAGATTACAAGGACGTTTTGTTTAAGCCAAAGCGTAGCACTCTTACATCAAGACGTGATGTTGATCTTACAAGACAATTTAAATTTTACAATAGCGGTAAGGAATGGACGGGAGTTCCTATTATGGCATCCAACATGGATGGTGTTGGAACATTTGCCATGGCAAAGATACTACAAGAAAACAAAATGATAACCGTTCTAAGAAAACATTATAGTCTTGATGATTGGAAAGCAGCGATCGGTAACGGAGTCAAGATGAAATACCTTGCGGTATGCACAGGTACTGGAGTTATTTGGGATCCGGATGCAAAAGATTATGCAACAATGAAAGCAGTGTTAGAAATGTATCCTGACATTCCTTTTATTTGTGTTGACGTTGCTAACGGATACTTTGAGAACTATGCAGACTTTATTGCAAGATTGCGTGATCAATATCCAGACAAAACTATTATTGCTGGTAACGTTATTACAGCAGAAATGACAGAAGAACTTATTCTAAAAGGTGCTGATATTGTTAAGTGTGGAATTGGACCAGGTTCAGTATGCACAACACGACTGATGACAGGTGTTGGTGTTCCACAACTAAGCGGTATAATTGAATGTGCTGATGCGGCCAACGGTGTTGGCGGACACGTAATTGCTGATGGTGGATGCGTATATCCAGGTGATGTTGCAAAAGCATTTGGTGCAGGCGCACACTTTGTAATGCTGGGTGGTATGTTGGCAGGACACGATGAATCAGAAGGTGAAATTGTTGATGGACAGGTAGAATTCTATGGTATGAGTTCAAATGCCGCAATGGGAAAACACGGATCGCGCAAGGACGGATACCGTGGTGCTGAAGGCAAGGTTGTGCGTATTCCACACAGAGGACCTGTTGCTAACACACTAACAGAAATTTTGGGCGGAGTTAGATCAGCAGCAACGTACATTGGAGCAAAACGCATTAAAGATATGCCAAAATGTACGACATTTGTTAGATGTACTCAGCCCGTAAATCCTGTGTTTAATCAATACAATGTTTAGTTTGGATAGATTAAGCACTTGTAATATGTCAAATCATAACTATATTATATGTAGTATGATAAATACTTTTGAGCAAACGCCAAATGGGTTTGTTCGAATTAACTTGCTTAATAAGGAGGAAACACTATGACAAGCAAATCATTATCTATCTTTAATCAACTAAGACCCGTAACCGTAGGGTTTGATCCGATCTTTGATCGTTTCGAAAGAATGTTCGATGACGACTTCTTTTCAACACCTATGGTAAACTACCCACCATACAATATCGTAAAGACAGGTGACTACACCTATGATATTGAATTGGCACTTGCGGGTTTCAACAAGAAGGACATCGACGTATCATACGAAGATGGAATCGTGACCGTGAAAACAATTCACGAAGCAACTTCCGAAGAAACTGACGCAAACGGTAGCGTTCTACACAGAGGCATTTCTAAGAGACACTTTACCAAGAGTTTCACGGTAGCCGATGATGTGGAAGTCAAGGGCGCAGAACTCAAGGACGGTTTACTTAAGATTTCATTGGAAAGAATCATTCCAGAATCTAAGAAAGCACGTTCAATCGAAGTTAAGTAAATGTATGCGTGAGGGGGGCGACCCCCTCACCTTTTAAAGGAATTTATTATGACGAACGTCAAAGAAGATGTAAAAATAGATGAAAAAATAGACATAGACGTTCAACCCCCAGGACTGTGGAAGGTGTTGTTTCTAAATGATGACGTCACTCCAATGGACTTGGTAATTGATATCCTTACAATATACTTTAAACACAATCAGGAATCAGCACAAAAAATTACCATGGAGATACACAATTCCGGCAGTGGAGTTGCTGGCATATATCCACACGAACTTGCTGAACACCTTGCTATCGAATCAACCAATTACGCTAGAAAGAATGGCAGTCCTCTAAAAATAAGGATTGAGCAGGAGTGAGCAACGTAAAAAATCTAATAAAAACACGCATGGATCATCTACAGGAACTGATGGAAGGACAGGCACACATAGACAGGCCCGAGTATACACAGGATGTAATAGATTCAGTTTCCAAGTTCTGGAGCGTGCTATCCGATGAGGACAAGGACTATATACACTGTAGCAGAGACGCATTGGAAAACAAAATGGAATGGAAAGTATGAGCAATCTAAAGGAACTTACCTGGGAACATCATAAAAATGCTGAAAGGCAAGAATTTGTAAAAGTATTAATGAGTGGATCTATTGATCCTAAAATCTATGCAACATATCTTTGGAATCAATTTCCACAGTATGAGATATTAGAAGTCATGGCAATGGCACACGGACTGTTCAATGGTATACCAGACATACTGCGATCCAAGGCAATCATGGAAGATTTCAGAGAACTATGGCCCAAGGACGAGAAACCGCCACAGCACACAATGGCCACAAAGAAATATCTTACACACATGCGAACCATAATGAACGAGCCAGACAAACTAATGGCACACATCTATGTGAGACACATGGGCGATTTAAGTGGTGGACAGATGATCAAGAGGAAGGTTCCGGGTAGTGGTAAGTTTTATCAGTTTGACGGAGACGTAAAACAAATCAAGGAAGCCATTAGAGAAAAAACAAACGACTCAATGGCTGATGAAGCAAAGATATGCTTTGACTATGCAACTGAACTATTCAAGGACATGATGCAGTATGTCCCAAAGTAGCATCATCTGGGATAAACTGATAGAGTGCAAGGATGAGATCATAAGGATCTTTGACGCTAATGCAACAGAATTTGACGAGCCAGGTCTGGCACACTTCAACAACGAACTATGGATTAACAGGGTATGGCAGAATGAACACGTTCGCCGAGCACACATAGATGTGGTTGATGCACGTGATACCAAGGGCCTGTGGATGATGCACGTATGCGTGTTCCCTGTGCTTACCAATGATGGACCTATATACGGCTTTGACGTTATATCAGGTGCAAAGAAGATGACAGGTGCCTTCCATGATTTTAGCCGCAGCAGTGGTGGCAGCAATCATCCAATGATTGACGGCTACAGAGAAGCGGTGGCAGACTTCATCCCCAGCAAGCGAAGAAAGTTACCAGAGTGGGCCGAAAACATATTCACGGATTCAATGATAGCCGCGGGTAATGTAGCAACGGAAGAAGAAGCAACTGCCATAGTTGATCTAGCATTAAATAATTTGCGAGCATACTTTGCTGAAATAGGCTCATTCACGGGCACTGCTGACCCTGATAAAACAGCAGAAGCGCAGAACTACTACTGCCACAATCAGCAACAGAATCCACACACACCGCGCACGATGAAGTCGCTAGGCTTGAATGAAGCGGATGTGGACAAGTTCTGCACGGATATGCTGTTTCCTAAACTGGCATAAATACTACGTTATGAGAGCATTTGAATTTTACGCCAAAAAAGTCTTTGAAAATGTTGCTGTTGAAAACACTCCTAAAAGCATTGAAGGAGCANTAGCACTCAATGCTGCCTTGGATAAAGCAATAGAGATAGCAAAGCAAAAACAAAATTCTACAAAATCTACCACGATTAAANCTATTCCTTTACCATCTCAACAAAATCAACGACTCGCTGCNTCTCAGATTAATACACAAAAACCAGTTGAAAGTTTGGATGAAGCAAAACAGGATTACAAGAGCCTTATAGCAGAAGCACAAAAAGATCTTAAGGCTTTGGAAAAGTTACTTCCGCCAGCATCTCCGGAAAGTGCAAAAGTTCTAGCAAATTTTAAACAAAAAATTATTGAACTAGAAAAACTACACAATGAAGAATTAAAATCTACTGCTGACGAAACCAAAAAGAAAGTATTGAAAGACATTAAAACAGCGAAGAAAGAACTAGCAACTAAAATTAAAGCATTGGTTGCAAAGGCAGAAGGTTTAGAACCAGATACTAATTTTGAAAAAACGGTATTTGACAAGGTCCAGAAGGGCATAGAAGACATGCTGAAGTCACAGGTTGATGCTCTTGAAGACGACGATACCGAAGATGCGCAATCCATTAATGCTATGCTTGATCAGGGCATTGCAGGAAACATAATACAAATGTCAAGATTAGTGACCACTAAGCAGGGCAACATTTTTGATTATATTAATACTGATCTTGATCCCAAGGTAAGAGAAACCTTTGATAAAATTAAGAGAGAAGTAATGCGTTTCGTTCCGCCTTCCAAGGGAAGTGGTAACTACGGTCCTGCAGAAGTATTTCTTGCCATGTTTGGTAACCCAGCCAAAAAAGCAGGAACTGCTGGAGATCTCATTGTTGGCAAGGAAAAATTCGAACTTAAAGGTTCAGGCTTCAAGACCTATGATGAAGAAAAGAAATCAGGAACAGGATTATATGGAGCAAGGCTTGGAGCAAAGGCAGTGAATAGTGCCGATGTTGCTTGGGAAGATTTTAACAAGGAATTGATGAAAATTGACCCTAGCCTGCAGAAAACTAATGCATCACAGGAATCAACAATTAATCCTAAAACCAAGAAACCAACCTGGGCACAGAACAAGGCAACTCCTGGTTATCTAAACTGGTTGAGTCCTACATTCAACAAGGACACAGGAAAGACCGAATTCAAGAAAGCCAGCAGATTTAACTTTAATGCATCTGGTGTTAAGATGCTGAACGATGAAATACTTGGACCCAAGAGTGACAAGGCAAAGACTACCAACTTACTGAAAGCAATATTGCCCAAACTAATCAAGGGCGTGCAGAAGATAGAAGGCTATGATGAAAAGGTAGAATCCATTATAGCAGACGATGGCACCATAGATTTCGATCAGTTTAACAGAGTCTATGGCGGGTTGGCCTATTCTTCATATCAATCAGGACAGGATAAGATAGGCAAGATCATGCTCATCAATGGACACAGCGGAAACTACGTAATTGTTAATGGTCCTCAGGAACTACAAGACAGAATTGCTGACGGAACAATCAAGGTTGCCGGCGGCATGACCTGGAATGATGATCAACAGAAAGCCACCGCACAATTTGCCGTCCAATAATCCACGCACTTAACTGCGCATAGAATAAACTACTCATATCATAGTTTATCCCATTTCCGGTAAATACTAGTGGGAAATTAAGAATTCCGGGAGCGAATCGGATGAACAAATTATACACAATAGTTATAGCGATAACAGCATTTGCGGGCACCGCAGTGGCTGATACCATGACCTTTGAGTTTAAGAATCCCTCATTCTCTGGGCAGGGCTACTCTAACCACGTGCTGGCAATAGAGCAACTACAGGCCAACAGAAAACAAGCACTAAAGGAAGAAAAGGAAGCGGCTGAAAGAGAGGCTGAAAGAGAAGCAGCCAACACTACTCTTGCCAAGTTTCTCAACAACGTCGAATCAAGAATCTACGCAAATATTTCTAAAAACCTCGTTGATGGTATGTTCGAGGAAAACGGTGCTCTTAGCGGCACTGCGGACATCGAAGGCGCAACAATATACTGGGTTAAGGATGTAACAGCAGGCACGATCACGGTGCAGATAACCGAAGCCGACGGAACATTCACAGAATTGGTGGTTCCACTCACAGGCTTTGGATTTTAGGAGACGGCAGTGTTAAGAACGGCATTGGCGATAATAATGGCAGTAGTGCTCTCCGGGTGTGCAGGCACGATGAACAAGGCAAATTGGACACCACCGGAAGTCTCACGCTCTCCCATTCAAAACACGCTTGATACCGTTCCAGCATTGGATGGACCAAAGATAACAATTGCAGTCTATAACTTTACTGACAAGACAGGGCAGCGTAAGCCCAATGATAATTTTTCACAATTAAGTTCCGCAATTACACAGGGCTCGGAAGTCTGGGTAATACAGGCACTTGATACCGTGG
>JGI11705J14877_10002171_pt1 | contig 10749 bp, 15 predicted proteins | sample Etolaghawater15m_FD_14877 | JGI IMG/M metagenome (IMG submission 14877) | reverse complement strand
CGTCGTAGCCGCTCGTGAGGTCGAGGGCGCCCATGAGCGCGCCCATGGAGGCGAGCCGGTACATGAGGGCGGTGCGGATTGCGCCGACATCCATCCCGGTGGCGGCGGACTCGGCCACGGCGATCTCAATCTGCATGGCCTCATTGGCGCTGGAGACCACGGTGCCGTAGGCGTGCACGACGTTGGCAGCGCGCTCGGCGCCGAGGATGGCTTCGTAGGCGGCCCAGAGCATCGAGGCGGACTCGGTGGCCGCGTGTGCCGGGGCGCTGGCGCCGATGCTGACGGCGAGGAGGAGGGTGGGGAAGGTCATGGTGCTGTCTCCTGTGGGGGTGCCGCAGATGCGGCTGTGACCGGCGAATAGCCCGCCGGTGTGAGGTGAATGGTGAGCCGATGCACTGCCGCGAGATTGGCTGCGGCGTGCGCGGGAGGGTCATAGCGGCCTGTCGACCATGCCCGCGCAGTAGAGCTGGCGAGCACGAGCCGGGCGGCCACGTCGTTGATGTGTGCGTCTTCGAGGCCGTAGCGGGCGCGTGTGGCCTCGATGATGGCTTGACCGAGGGTCATAGGCTGGCCTCCTGCCGAGTGTGCCCCGTGCCCCCATGAAAGGGCTACGGGGCGGCTTGGGCCGGTTGGGGCTCAGGCGCGCACAATCGAGTCGCGGTGCACGCGCTGTGCCGGGCTGTTCCGGCCGAAGTGGATGAGCGTGACCACCTCCGAGCCGTCTGTCTCAATCATGGTCACGGAGGCACCGCGGCGGCCCTTCATGTCGGTGTAGGTCTGCATCTGGCCCGAGGTGTTGGCCCGGCGGGCGCTGCTGGTGACGGTGTAGGTGCTGCGGCCAATCTTGATGTTGCTGGTCATCGTGTGCTCCTGTCTGCTGTGGTGCCGCGGGTTCCCTCCCGGCGACGCAGACATCATACCGCGTGCTCGGATTCCTGCACGCACTTTTCCGCAGGAATCCGAAAAAAATCAGGGACGGAGGAGGCGCTGCCTCACCCAGTAGACCCAAAACCGCCCACTCCGCGCGCACTCTCGGGCAGGCTCTCGACCTCGACGACACCTGCGAGAGAGACGGGCGCGATGACCATCTGCGCGATGCGGTCGCCGTGGCGGATGGTCATCCCGCCTGGGCCGGCTTCGATGATGATGCGCACTTCGCCGCGGTAGCTGGCGTCAATGGTGCCGAGGTGGACCCGGTAGCCGGTGCGGAGGCTGAGGCCGGACCGTGGCCGGAGCTGGCCCTCGAATCCGTCGGGGATGGAGAACGCGAAGCCGCAGGGGATGGCGGCGCGGGCTCCAGGTGGGAGGTAGACACCCGAGCCGCTCGCCGGCTGGCTATAGACCCTGCCACTGTGCACCTCGACCTCTCGGCCGGGGGGCAGGCACGCGCGGAGGTCGAGCCCTGCGTCGGTCGCGTGGGCGCGGGACGGCAGCGGGAAGTCGGCGGGCGTGCCGGGCTGACGCTGGATTTGGATGGGGGGCATCGGGTCAGTTCTCATCGGGCGCCACCAGCAGGCGGGGCGGGGCGGGGATGGGGAGGTAGTGGGTGATTGCGTCAGGCTTATCGGAAATGGCCCAACTCCACTCGCCCGGCGCGGGTACAGTCTCGATGCCGCCGTATCTGAACCGCACCACCACGTAGAGCCCCCCGGGGTCCTTGCCCGTGTTCGGCAGCCACTCCAGCGGGGCGGGGGTGCCGGCGGCCTCCAGTTCGTCCACGTGGGCGAGCAGCTTCCCTAGGTGGCTCACGTGGGTGGCTCGGTCCTTTTGGGCAGCGTCACGCTCGGCGAGGACTCGCTGGACGGCGGCCTCAACATCGCCCCAAGTCAAGGGCGGGCGACCGCTGTGGAGTCCAAGCAAGGCCGCAATTCTTGAGAAGCCTTCTCTGAACGAGTCCACGCGGGCGAGGGCTGCGTCGCGCTCGCCCCTCATCGCGGCAGCCTCTTCGCGAGCCTTGTCGAGCTTCGCGCGCAGCCCCTCGATGACCGACTCTGCGGCTTGGATGACGGAGTGTGCGGCCTCCGCAACACTGAGCCCAGCCCTGTGCCGGGCTGTGGCCTTCTCGTGCCGCCGCTGGGCCGCCACCACATCCTCGGCTGCGTTCGCTGCGCCATGGTCGAGGTCGTCGATGACCTTCTGAATGTCTGGATGCATGTCTCTCTCCTCGCCCCAAAGCGGGGCGGTGTGGGTTCTGGTGTAGTGCTGCTCTGGCACGGCTCAAACGCAAGCCATCTGCCGCCGCCCCTTCTGCGTCATCTTGTAGACGTAGGGGGATGCGCCGCCGCCGCTGCCAGACTGAATCTCGATGAGTCCATGCCGGGTGAGGTCCCGCAGCGCTGCACTGACCGCCCATCGAGTCCGGCCCGGCGGCGAGGTCGCCGTGATTTCGGGGCTGGTGCCTGTGCCGTGGCGGGCGATGTAGCGGAGGCAGTGCGCCATGGTGGTCGTGATGTTGAACTCCCACGCGTCTGTGTAGTCCTTCGCTGCTGCGGCAACGGCAAAGCCGAGCGGGGACGTGAGCTGGTAGTGGGGGAACGATCCCAGCCCACGGACACGGATAGCGCCCATCTTCACGAGCCGGCGCAGGTTGTCGCGGGTGAACCCATACGACGTGTCGGCGAGCACCTCGACCTCGCGGCGGGTGTACGCTCGGCCGTCGGAAAGGCCGGCGAGGATGCGGCAGAACGCAAGGCTAACGTCGCCCCGCCCGCGCTGGTCGAACCGCGCCATCAGGAGCCTTTTGCCCTCCCCGCGCTGGCGCCGGGTGAGGCTTGGTGCCTTGACGATGGAAGGGCGCGGCGGCGGCTTTCGCTCGGTGCCCTTGGGGCATCCCGGGGGGCGGACTGGCGGCTGTGGCTGTGGCTGTGCTGACTCGACCACAGGGCACCGCGGGAGCTTGACCACGGTGCGCCGCGGTGGCTCAGGCTCGGGCGCGCGCATCCTGTACGCGGCCATGCACCGCCGCTTGTGCGAGACCTCGCCCGTCACCCGCAACACGGCAGGGAGCCCGGGGAACTGCCGACTGTTGCCGCTGCTCGTGATGATGCCGGAGAGCTCCAGGCCACGGATTGCAGAGCCGAGGACCGCACCGGAGACCTGGAGCTTGCGTGCCGCGATGAGGACCAGCTGCGTCTCCTGTGGGGAGGTGAGCAGCAGGTCGAATAGCCGGTCGAGCACGGTGGGCTCGTCGACGTGTGGGCTGTTCCCGTTGTTTCCGCTCATTATCTTCCCCCTCCTGCATGTCGTCGCCGAAGCTCCCGCAGCCGGTCCCGTACCGCCCGCTGTGCTCCGATGTGGTCGAGAATCGCGCCCGCCTCGCCCTTGGTCATGGCTGAGGTGACGCCCGGGACTCCTGAACGGGCGAGGGCTCTGAGCTGACCGTCTGTGGCTGGCTCTGCTCGCCATGGGGCCGTGAGAGTGGCCCGCGCGCCTCGTGACCGTAGCCAGCGCTCGGCCTCGCGCTGGAGCGGGAGTAGGTGGCGGCCCTTGGCCTTCTTCTTCGCTGTGGTCACGGTTACGCGCTTGCCATCTGCGTTGACGGTGCGGGTCGACGTGGTGAGCCACAACTTGAAATCGCCGCGGGAGTCCTGCTCCACTAGTGCGGCCACTGTGGCACCGGCTCGTGACTTCCCGGCACACGACCAAGACCCTTGGTGTCGCACCCAGCCCAGAGCAGACTGGGGCGCCTGACGGGGCAGGATGTGCAGTGCCCTGTCGCCGAGCCAGTGCACGTCGAGAGCCGGCAGCGGGATGTCGGGCGCGTCGATGGGCGCCTCGCGGAGCTCGCCGTGGGCGTGCTCTTTGACGCCGTGCTTGTCGCCCCAATCGACCGTGACCGTGTGCTCGTCGGCCTTGAGCACGAGACCGGCGCCGAGAGCGGTCTGAAACCGGTGCACAACGCAATCGCCCTCCTCCCACGCGCGGGGCGGGGCATTGCGGCGGCGGGTGGCCTCGTCGCAGAGCATGGCGGCGGTGTCGGGCAGTTCGAGGGGCAGGCCGCGGTCGACGTACTCGACCCAGAAGCAGTGGTCCTTCCCCTCGCACTTCCGCACCAGACGCCCCATCATCTGCACAATCACGTTGGTTGACATTGTGGGGCGCAACCGGTGGCCGATGTAGGCCGCTGGCCAATCGAACCCTTCGAGAATCATGTCAGCGGAGCACAACACATCAACTGCGCCGGATGCGGCCTCGGCGAAGATGGCCTCAATGGTCCTCTTCGGGAGCTTGCTGTGCACCGCCTTGGCGCGGATGCCGGCCTCTCGCATTGCCTCGGCGACGTGCTCAGCGTGCGCGATGTCGACGCAGAAGACGAGACCTGGCCGGCCTTGGGAGTGCTTCATGTGCTGCTCTGCCACGAGGGCATTGCGCTCGGGCGTGTCGACGAGGCGGGAGAGTTCTTCGGGGTCAAACTCGCCCGCGGCCGTGAGCGCGCACCCGGAGAGGTCGACGCCCGTGTCGACGCGGATGCCGCGGGGAGGCACCACGGCACCGTCGGCGATGGCATCCACGAGGCCGTAGCTGTAGACCGTCGCGTCGTAGTGCTGGTCAAGCGGCACGATGCGGCCGTCGGGCCTGGACGTGTAGGGGGTCGCCGTGAAGCCGAGGATGAGAAGGCCGGGGTTGCGCTTGAGCAGCTCCTTGCGGATGCGCTGGTAGGAGGGCGCGCCGACGTGGTGCGCCTCGTCCTCGATGAGCACGTCAATGCGGCCGATGGCAGCGAGCCGGGGCTTGCGCAGGCTCCCGACACAGGCGACAACGACGGTGCAGTCGGGCTCGTTGTGCTCGGCTTGGACCACGCCCACATCAATCCCGCGCTCCAGCGCCCGGATGCGGGCCGCGATGTCGTGCACGAGCACCTTGCGGCCGATGACCACGAGGACGCGGCGGCCCTTCTCAGCCGAGCGTGCCGCCATGCCCGCAATCACCGACCCTTTGCCGCTGCCGGTGCAGGCGTCGCAGAGCAGCCTGCGCAGGCCACGCAGATAGGCCGCTATGACCGCGCGAAGGTACCGGAGCTGCCACTCGCGCGGCTTTTGGCCGGGGGGGAGGGGGAGGGTCATCGGTCAATCACCCGAACCGTCCGCAGCGCCGCATACGCAAACAGCACAGCATCGGCCATGCCGTCGTGTGGCGCCGTCCGCCGTCCGGGGGTGAGGTCGAGGTCGGGGTACTGCTCTCGACACCAGAGGATGACCCGGGTCTTGCGCGCGCCGCCGCCGGGGAGGCCGGCCAAGCGGTCAAGGCGGGACGTGCTCTTCACCGAGACGACGAGGCCGTAGTCGGCGCAGCACCGCACCCAAGTCGCGTGGTTCGCCGTTGCCGTTGCTGCCGACTGCGGAGACTCGCCGGGCCGCGTGCTCAGGCCCTCGATATAGCAGAGGTCTCCGGGGCGGGCGCCCACAGACCGGAGCGCGGCCCATGCGGCCTCTGGCGTGAGGATGCGCCCGTGCAGCTTGTCCATAGGCATCGCTCGCACGGTGGCTCCAGCGGGCCCATTGGCTCCAGCGGGCCCATTGGCTCCAGTGCCCTCTCCAGCATCAGACGCCCGTGCGATGCCGCCCTTCTGGCCCGGGTCGATGCCGATTCCTGCGCGGGGGGTGGCTCCAGATGTGGCCGTAGTCACTCCGCACCGCCCGTCACCAGCCGGAAATGGTGGTACACCGCCTGCCGCTCTTCGGGCGTCGCAGCGTGCTGGAGGAGGGTCGAAACGAGGGCGGTCTGGGCGCTGCGGCGGCGCAGCGCCTTGGACAAGGTCGACTCTGGCACACCCATCGCGCGCGCGGCGCTGCCCAGGCTTCCGTGCCGGTCTGTGTAGATGTCCGGCAGGGACGGCGTCTTGCTTGGTGGCGTGGCGGTGTTGCTCATCGTGGGTCCTCTCGGTTCTTTGGCATGTTACCCGCGCGCCGCTGGTCTGTCCAGAAAATCGGGGATTATTTTCGGTGAGAAAAGTCTCGACCACGCCGCAGGAATCCGATACGGTGAGGGGGCCCGGGAGGGAACCCAGGGCGACGACACAGGACGAGAGAGCGACATGCAGCACAGAATCTGCCCCCTTCTGCTGCGGCTGATGCGCCGCGCCGGGAGCAACCACGACGAAAGCAACCACGACGAGGAGCGCGCCGTGTCGCTGCTCTGGGTTGTGTGTGGGTTTGGAGAGAACAACCTCACCCACAGCACCAGCCTCGCCCACACGGGCAACCGATGACCGCCGCCATCTGCGTGGGGATGCTACTGCCCTGTACCTACATCGCTGCCCTCGTCGGGCTGGTGCTCGACGAGTGGACTGGGAGGACGACATGAGCCGAGACGACTACAGCACCGCCCCCGGAGTCAACTGGAGCACCCTAAAAGCGCTCCGGGGCGGCTCCCCGCGCCACTACCGCTATGCCATCGACCACCGCGACGAGGGCGACACCGCGAGCCGCATGGGCCTGCGCCTCATCCACTCGCTGATTCTGGAGCCGCACAAGGTGCCCGATGAGTACCTGGTGACGGAGACGCGGCGGGACGTGCTGGAGCGGCGTGCTGCGCTGGCCAGTGCAGACCCTGACACCGTGGAAGACCCGGCCCAGCGGGCCGCGTGCCTGCTGCTCAACGGGCACACGGTCGAGGACTTCACCGTGTGCGAGGCCCGGCGCGGGACGAAGGCGTGGAAAGCCGCAGAAGCCGATGCTGAGGTCATGTGCCTCAAGCCGGCCGACATCGACGCGGCCGTGGCCCTCGTGGCAGAGGCGCGCGAGGGCATCGAGGCCGCTACCCGCACTGTGGTGACGCCGAAGCAGATGCAGGCCGCGGAGGCGATGCGGGATGCGCTCTATGAGCAGCTCCCGATGGTGGGGTGGGCGCTTACTCACCCCCTCGTCCAGACCGAGCGCCGCCTGTCGTGGGTCGACGAGGAGACGGGCCTGGCGTGCAAGGGCATCGCCGACATCGTGCTCCCGGGTGCGGTGGTCGACCTGAAAACCGTACGGACCACGGAGCCTGGCCAGCTCCTGCGCGACATCATGCGCATGGGCTACCACCTCCAGGGCGCACACTACTGCGCCGGCCTTGAGGCGGTCGAGGGGCTTGTCCCTGGGTCTGTCCGGTTCGGCCTCCTCGCCATCGAGGGGCACGCGCCGCACGATGCCGCTCTGGTGTGGCTGAGCCATGGCGGCATCATGTACGCAGGCGAGACCGAGCGGCGGCAGCTGCTCCGGCGCGCGGCTGAGTGCCTGAGCTCGGGTCGGTACCCGGGGCGGCATCCTGAGCCTATCGAGCTCGACGCGCCCGACTACATGCTCGCGGATGATGACGAGGACGACGACAGCAACGACTACGACACGGAGTTATGACCATGGACAACAGCAACAACACCGACACCATCTCCTGGCGCAAGTTCTTCGGCGGCGCCTACTTCACCGCCAAGGACCTCAAGGACTCCGGCCCCACCGCCCTCACCATCAGCGGGTTTGAGGGTGTGATGATGGAGAACGAGAAGACCAAGGCCGACGAGGAGAAGCTGGTTCTGTACTTCGAGGAGGACAACCGCGGTCTCGTTGTGAACCGCACCATGTCCGAGTGCATGGATGCGATGTTCGGCGAGGACGTGCGCGGATGGGTGGGCAAGGGGGTGACCCTGTACTGCGACAGCACCATCCGCTTCGGGGCCAAGACCGTCGGCGGCGTCCGCATCGAGGGCAGCCCCGACATCGCCGCCCCGGTCAAGGTGCGGGTCAAGCTCCCGAAGCGGCGCGCAGAAGAGTTCACGATGCAGAAGACCAAGCCGTCGCCGTTCGGGGCCTTGCTCCGGGCGCTGGGTGACGAGGGGCTCAGCCGCGAGGACTTCGACCGGTGGGCCACAGGCAACAGCCGGCCGCCGGTTTCGGCGATGAGCCTGGAGCAGATGACCAAGGCGGCAGAGTGGATTCGGGCCGGTGGTGGTGCTGCGGTGGCGGGGAAGGTGGCGGGGGGTGAGGGATGAGCGAGCCCCAGTACTACGCCATCGGCGACAGCGTGCACCTCAACGGCGACAGCCGCAGCTCGGCGTGCCGTGTCGTGCGCGCGGGCGTGCCTTGGTCGTGGGCGGCCGAGGGAGCCGGCGTCACGTTGGCGGCGACGCAGTGCAGGCTCCTCGTCCAGGAGTGGAGCACGGTTGCGGCGAAGGGCGCGAAGACGTGCCTGTGGTGCCATGAGGCGATGGTCAAGGCGCACGCCGAGGCGCACGCCGAAGCGCGAGCCCAGGTTGAGGCCTGAGCAACACCGCCCGCCCCGCCCCGCCCGGCTACAGGGCTCGTGGCGGGGCGCCCCCTTGAGGAGAGACGACGACATGCAGCAGATAGACCGCGGCGCATTCTCCAACGCAGAACACCGAGCCATCTCCCGCGCCCTGTGCCGGACCCTCGACCTGCCCCGGCGCAACTGGCTCCACGGCGCGAGCCTGCCCTGTGGCCTGCCCGACCTCGACCAGCTGGTCACGCTGACGGCGCTGCTGGCTCTATCGCCGCCCGACCTGGTTCTGATTGCGAGTCCGGGCGAGCTGACCTACCGGGCCCGGCTCGGGATGCTGGAGACCGTGGAGCATGAGACGCCCGGGCGGGCTGTGGCTGATGCGCTTGTGCGGTTGGGGGGTGCCCATGGCTGACCTTCGACACCGCGACAGCGTCTGCGAGGTCTGGGAGGGCGACGCGCGCGAGGTGGCCGCCGGTGTGGCCCCTGGGTCGTGCTCGCTCGCCATCCTCGACGGCCCCTACGCCATGGGCAAGGCCCATTGGGACAAGCAGGGCATCGAGGGCCTCGCCGACTGGTACCGGCCCCACTTCGAGGACGTTGACCGCGTCTGCGCCCCGTCCGCGTCGCTCTACGTGTGGAACACCGCCGCAGGCTGGGCACGGCTTGACGCTGTGCTGCGGTCGATGGGGTGGACGTTCCGCAACCTTCTGACATGGAAGAAGGACTACACAAAGGCACGCAGGACCATGTCTCTTGCTGCCCTAAGAATGTGGCCCCCGTGTTCCGAGGTCTGTGGGTTCTACCAGCGCGAGGAATGGGCGCCGTCAACGTGTGCGGGGTCGGAGATTGCCTATGCGGCGGGGGCTGACGATAGGAACTGGGTGCGGCTGTGGCTCGGCTCCGAGTGGAGCGAGTCAGGACTGCGCCGGTCCGATGCCGACAAGGCCATGGGTACCAACGGCATGGCTGGGCACTACTTCGGCGCATCGCAGTGGAGTCTTCCAACTTGGGGGGCGTACCAGACGCTTGCCGCCTATGCAGCCGAGCACGGTGCCCCACGAGAGCGTCCCTACCTCGTGCACCCCAACTACTGGCCCGGCGGTGGGCTTCGCGAGACGTACAACCATCTTCGCGAAGAGTACGACCATCTTCGCGAAGAGTACGACCATCTTCGCGAAGAGTACGAAGCCAGCCGGCCGGTGTTTACCTGCCCAGAAGGCGTGTCTGACGTGTGGGAGGAAACAGCGCAAACAAGCGAAAGGCTCAGAAACGACAAGGGCGAGACGCTGCACCCATGCCAGAAGCCCGTTCTGTTCGCCCGCCGCATGATTGAGGCCAGCACGCGGCCGGGGGAACGTGTGTATGTCCCGTTCGGAGGGACCCTCCGCGAGTGCATCGCCGCCCGAGACATCGCCCGAGACAACCCGGAAGCGGCCCGCTACGTCATCGCCGCCGAGCTGAATCAGGACGGGCCCGACTACATCGGCGCGGCTCTGAGGCAGTACCGGGGGCAGGGGGTGCGGCCTGTTGACCCTCGGCAAGCGTTGCTCTTCGGGGGTGCCCAATGACCCATTGCCCCCTCTTCGTCGAGCTCTGCGCCGGCACTGCGGCTCTCTCGCTCAAGCTACACGCCGGCCAGCACGCGCGCCCGCCCGTGTCCAGAATGGGCGCCAAGACCGGCTATGCGCACGCCATCCTCCGGGTGCTCGGACTGCGGCAGGGGCAAGGGCAGGCCGACGGCACGCGGTATCTCTGGTGCGAGCCGGACCAGGGGGTCCGATTGATGCTCCACGCCTACACCGACCGCGAGTTGGCCCAGGAGGCGGCCCGCATCATTCGGTCGTGGAAGGACGAGGAGCCGCGGGCACTGTGGGAACGGCTGCGGGCTGAGGGGCCGGCGCGGTGTCCTGATGTTGTGGAGGCTCGGGAGGTGGCGCGGTTCCTTTACGTGCAGAGGAGTGCGAACAGTTCCCTACCGCTGGTGACACATGGCGGAGAGTGGGGTCCGTGGTGGCAGACTAAGACAGGAGCAATGGTGCAGCGGGGGCGTGTTGGCCCGGAGGATGGAAAGTTCCAAGCGTCAGACGCTGAGGTTGCCCGCCGCATCGAAGCCGCCACCACCCTCCCCGCCACAATCACCGACGACGCGCGGAAGGTCGACCCGCGGGAGGTGGCGCGGTGGTGCTGGGTGCAGCGCCGCTCTGCCCACGGAAAGGGAGACGGCTACCACGCTGGGAACGAGACCCACAAGATAGGTCCTGAGTCTCCAGCGGCAGTAATCGAAGCCGCAACCGGCCTCCCCGCCACAATCACCGACGACGCCCGCAACATCCGCCCGCACCAGCTACCGGCCGGGACCGTTGTGTACGCCGATGTCCCTTACCAGAACACAACCCAATACGCCCACCTGTTCCCTCGCGAGGAGTGGCTGCCCATCGTCCGAGCCTGGGCAGCGGCGGGGGCTACGGTCTGCGTCTCCGAGGCTGAGCCAATCCCCGACCTCGTTGCAGAGGGCTGGCACGCGGTCGAGATTAC
>JGI11705J14877_10002168_pt1 | contig 10762 bp, 15 predicted proteins | sample Etolaghawater15m_FD_14877 | JGI IMG/M metagenome (IMG submission 14877) | reverse complement strand
AACGATAATGGCGTTGTTAACTGTTCACCTGTAGACGGTGCTGCGAATGGTTGGGCTCAAGCTGGAACAGCTCGTTCAATCATAAACAACATGGTTGTTGGTGTTACTGATGGTTTTGAAAAGAAATTAGAATTAGTTGGTGTTGGTTACCGTGCTAAAGCAGCCGGTAATGTGTTAGATCTTACTTTAGGATTCTCTCACCCAGTTCAGCATGCGTTACCAGAAGGTATCACTGTTGAAACTCCATCACAAACTGAAATTGTTGTAAAAGGCGCGGACAAGCAAGTTGTTGGACAAGTTGCTGCTGAAATCCGTGCATACCGTCCACCTGAGCCTTATAAAGGTAAGGGTGTTAAGTATGCTGGTGAGCGCATTTTACGTAAAGAAGCTAAGAAGAAATAAGGCTGAGTCGATATGGATAAGAAAACAGCCCGTCTTCGTAGAGCTAAGAAAACTCGTGGAAAAATTAACGAACTTAAAATGCCTCGTCTATGCGTTCACCGTACAGCACAGCATATTTATGCTCAGTTAATTTCTGCTACTGGTTCAGAAGTACTTGCTTCTAGCTCTACTGTACAAGCGGACGTTAAAAAAGAAATTAGTAACAGTGGTAATAAAGATGCTGCTGCTGCAGTAGGTAAAGCAATTGCTGAAAAAGCAAAAGCTGCCGGTATTACAGCTGTTGCTTTTGACCGTTCTGGTTTTAAATATCACGGACGCATCCAACAATTAGCAGAATCAGCCCGTGAAAACGGTCTTGAATTTTAATAGAAGGATTAATTATGTCTTCACGTGAATTACAAGACACACAAGATGGTCTAATTGAAAAATTAGTAAATGTGCGTCGTGTTGCTAAAGTTGTAAAAGGTGGTCGTGTATTCGGTTTCTCAGCACTAGCAGTTGTTGGTGATGGGGAAGGGAAAGTAGGTTACGGTAGCGGTAAAGCTAACGAAGTACCTGTGGCTATCAAAAAAGCAATGGAAAAAGCACGACGTAACATGAGAGACGTACATCTTAATAATGGTACTATCCAATACCCAATTAACTTCAAGCAAGGTGCTGCTAACATTGTTATGCTTCCTGCTTCTGAAGGTACTGGTGTTATTGCTGGTGGTGCTATGCGTGCAGTTTTAGAAGCTGCAGGTGTTAAAAACGTTCTTTCTAAATGTGTAGGTACTACACGTCCAGTTAACGTTGTTCGTTCTACGGTTAATGCACTTACAGGAATTTCTAGTCCTGAATATATTGCAGCTAAGCGTGGTAAAACAGTTTCTGAAATTGTAGGTGAATAAGATGTCAGATAAGAAATATGTCACAGTGACGTTGGTAAAAAGCACCATTGGTCGTTTACCTGCGCATAGAGCATGTGTATCTGGTCTTGGTCTGAGAAAGATGCACCAAACAAAAACTGTTATTGATACTCCTGAAAATCGTGGGATGATCAATAAGGTTTCCTATTTGCTTAAGGTAGAGGACGCATAAGATGCTATTAAATACTCTAAAACCTGCTGAAGGTTCTAAGCCTTCTAAAAAGCGTGTAGGACGTGGTCAAGGTTCTGGCTGGGGTAAGATGGGTGGCCGTGGTCATAAAGGTCAAAAATCTCGCTCTGGTGGTATGCCTAAGATTGGTTTTGAAGGTGGTCAAATGCCTCTTCAAAGAAGATTGCCAAAAGTTGGTTTCTCTTCAAGAAAATCTGCATATGCAACTGAGATTCGTCTAGATACATTAGCAAAAATTGATGCTGATATCATTGATATCGCTGCTCTTAAGGCAGCTGATGTTATTGGTGAAAAAATTAAAGTTGTTAAGGTTATTTGCTCAGGTGAATTATCTAAAGCAGTTAAATTATCAGGCATTAAAGCAACTGCTGGTGCTAAAGCTGCTATTGAAGCAGCTGGTGGATCAGTAGAAGCCTAATTATGAATAGTTCTATTGCATCAGGTATGGGTGATTTAAGAAACAAAATATTTTTTGTTTTAGGTGCTTTAATCGTTTATCGATTAGGTACTCATATCCCTGTGCCAATGATTGATCCAATTGCTCTAGCAGCAATGTTTGAACAGCAACAAGGCACTATCTTAGACATGTTTAACATGTTCTCTGGTGGTGCTTTGGAGCGTTTGTCTATCTTCGCTCTTGGTATCATGCCTTATATTTCGGCATCGATTATCATGCAGCTTCTTACTGTAGTATCTCCGACATTGGAGCAGCTAAAGAAAGAAGGTGAAGCTGGTCGTCGTAAGATAACTCAGTACACTCGTTACGGTACTGTTGTACTTGCAACGTTCCAAGGGTTAGGTGTTGCTATAGCACTTGAGTCACAGAATGTGAATGGTATGTCCGTAGTAATTGACCCAGGTATGATGTTTAGAATCATAGCGGTTATTACCCTAGTAACTGGTACAGTTTTCCTAATGTGGTTAGGAGAGCAGATTACAGAACGTGGAATTGGTAATGGTATATCTCTTGATTATCTTTGCTGGTATCGTTGCTGGATTACCGTCAGCACTAGGTGGGACTTTTGAACAGGTAAATACAGGTGCTATGCATGCTATTACAGTATTCATACTGCTAGCTTTAGTATTTGCAGTTATTGCGTTTGTCGTTTTCGTTGAAAGAGGCCAGCGTCGTATTCCTGTTCACTATGCGCAAAAGATGCGTGGGCGTAAGTTATATGGTGGTCAAGAGTCACATCTTCCACTTAAGCTTAATATGGCTGGAGTGATTCCTCCCATCTTTGCTTCTAGTATTATCCTTTTTCCAGCTACGCTAGGTGGTTGGTTTGGTAGTGCTGAAGGTCTAGGATGGTTGAAGGACATCGCCACGACGATGTCACCAGGTCAGCCGCTTTATGTACTTTTGTATGCAATAGCTATTATTTTCTTCTGTTTCTTTTATACAGCGATTGTTTTCAATCCAAAAGAAACAGCAGATAACTTAAGAAAATCAGGTGCCTACTTACCAGGTATCAGACCAGGTGCTCAAACAGCACGTCATATTGATAGTATCATGGGCCGTCTAACTTTAGCCGGAGCTATGTACATCACTGCCGTTTGTTTGATACCAGAGTTCCTAATTTTATATTGGAACGTTCCATTCTATTTTGGTGGAACTTCACTACTCATTATAGTTATCGTTGTTATGGATTTCATGACGGCTGTCCAAGCCCAAATGCAGTCTACCCAATATGACGGAATGATGAAGAAAGCAAATTTAAAAGGTAAATAACTAAAACTAGTTATATATCTGGTATTTAGGTTGGAAGACGTGTATAATCGCTCGTTTTTCAGTAGATGGAATTAAAGGGAGCGCAAAATGGCTCGTATTGCCGGCGTAAACATTCCAGTTAACAAGCATATTGTTATTGGATTGACTTCGATCTACGGGATTGGTTCTACTTCAGCTAAAGCACTTTGTGAAGCTGTTAAATTAGACCCGACCACGAAGGTTCGAGAACTAACTGAAGAGCAGTTAGAAGCACTTCGTTCAGAAGTTACAAATTATAAAATTGAAGGTGATCTTCGTCGTGAAGTATCTATGAACATCAAACGTTTGATGGACATGGGTTGCTACAGAGGAATTCGTCACCGTCGTAGTCTGCCATTACGCGGACAACGTACAAAAACAAATGCACGTACTCGTAAAGGTCCTATCAGACCTATTAAGAGATAACGCATAATTGCGAGATTAGATATGGCAAAAGCTAAAGCAAATTCGCGTGTTAAAAAGAAAGTAAAACAGGTCGTAACTGATGCAGTTGCGCATGTACATGCTAGTTTTAACAACACAATTGTGACTATCACAGATCGTCAAGGTAATGCACTTTGCTGGGCAACTTCTGGTGGTAGTGGATTCCGTGGTTCTCGTAAGAGTACTCCATTCGCTGCACAGGTTGCTGCAGAGCGAGCTGGTCAAATGGCTCACGACTACGGTGTTAAGAACATGGAAGTTATGGTTAAAGGTCCTGGACCTGGCCGTGATTCTGCTGTTCGTGGTTTACATAGTGCTGGATTCAAGATTACTTCTATTGCAGATGTAACTCCTATTCCTCACAACGGTTGCCGTCCACCTAAGAAACGTCGCGTTTAATATTTGAGGTTAACATGGCTAGATATATTGGTCCAAAGTGTAAACTTGCTCGTCGTGAAGGTACTGATCTTTTCTTAAAAAGCGGTGTTCGTAGCATCGAATCTAAGTGTAAGATTGATCAGCTTCCTGGTCAGCACGGAGCAGGACGTAAAAAAGTAACTGAATATGGTTTACAGTTACGTGAAAAACAAAAAGTTCGTCGTATGTACGGCGTTCTAGAGAAAAAATTCCGTCTTTATTATAAAGAAGCGGATCGTCGTAAAGGTTCAACAGGTGTTAACTTGTTACAAATCCTTGAAAGCCGTTTAGATAACGTAGTTTATCGTATGGGCTTTGCTTCTACTCGTTCTGAAGCACGTCAGTTAGTTTCTCATAAAGCGATTATGGTAAATGGTCAATCAGTAAACATTCCTTCTTATGAAGTAAATACTGGTGATGTAGTTACTATTAGAGAGAAATCTCGTAATCAAACTCGTATCGCTACTGCATTAGAAATTAATGCACAAGCTGGTGCTGTTAGCTGGGTTGAAGTTAACAAATCTGCGTTTGAAGGTACATTTAAAAATGTTCCTGATCGTTCAGATCTATCTGCTGATATTTCAGAAAACTTAATTGTTGAGCTTTACTCTAAGTAAACTTTGATACTACGGAGATAACTTCGAATGCAAGAGATGTTAGAACAGTTGTTAACACCGCGTTTAGTTGATATTGATACTAAGACAGCATTCCACAGTCGTGTAACTCTGGAGCCACTAGAACGTGGTTTCGGACACACACTAGGAAATGCTTTACGTCGTATTCTATTATCATCTATGCCTGGTGCTGCTATTGTAGAAGCCCAAATTGATGGTGTTTTACACGAATACTCTTCAATTGAAGGTGTAAGAGAAGACGTTTTAGAAATTCTTTTAAACCTTAAAGAAGTTGCAGTAAAACTTAATGCTACAGATAGCGCTGAGTTAACACTGAATAAAAAAGGTCCTGCTGTTGTACGTGCTTCAGATATCGTTTTAAACCACGATACTGAAATTGCGAATCCTGATCATGTAATTGCGCATGTTTCAGAAGGTGCAGAACTGAACATGACAATCAAGGTTGAGACTGGTATGGGTTACCGTGCTGCTCCAACTGCTAAAGATTCACAAATTGGTGTTCTTCGTTTAGACGCTAGTTTTAGTCCTGTTCACACAGTAAGTTACGAAGTACAGAACGCTCGTGTCGAACAGCGTACTGACTTAGACAAGTTAATCCTTGACGTTGTAACTGATGGAACTTTAGACCCAGAAGACGCAATTAAACAAGCAGCAACGGTTCTTCATTATCAGCTTATTGCTTTTGTTGATCTTAAGCATAAAGAAGTTGTAGCACCGGAAGAAGAAGAGAGCGAATTCGATCCGATCTTCTTACAGCCTGTTGACGATTTAGAGTTAACAGTCCGTTCAGCTAACTGTTTGAAAGCAGAACAAATTTATTATATTGGTGATTTAGTACAGAGAGCTGAGCCTCACTTACTTAAGACTCCAAACTTAGGTAAAAAATCTCTGCAAGAGATCAAAGATGTTCTTGCTCAAAGAGGTCTTAGCTTAGGTACTAAATTAGAAAACTGGCCGCCAGCAAGTTTGGTAAGTAAAGAGTCAGCTTAATTATAAGGAAGCTATCATGCGTCATGGTAAGACAGGTCGTAAGTTAAATCGTAACAGCTCGCACCGTAAGGCAATGTTTAAAAACATGTCTGCTTCACTTATCGAACACGAAGTGATTCGTACTACGGTTGCAAAGGCTAAAGAACTTCGCGGAGTTGCTGAGCCTCTAATTACTCTATCTAAAGAAGATAGTGTACATAACCGTCGTACTGCGTTTGCACGTTTAGGCGATAAAGCAGCTGTTGGTAAATTATTTAGTGAACTTGGTCCTCGTTACCAAGGTCGTCCAGGTGGATATATTCGCATTTTAAAATGCGGTTTCCGTCCTGGTGATAATGCGCCAATGGCAATCGTTGAATTAGTTGACCGTCCGGTTGCTGATTCAGCTGCTGAGTAATCAGATTTAAAAGCCGGTTTTTACCGGCTTTTTTATTACTTAATTTTCTTAAACCCTCACATGTTCGATACCCACTGTCACCTCGACAAACTCTTTGACTCTTCTTCTTTTATAAATTCAACAAATACATTCAATTCTGCTTACTTTTCACGTACATTAAATGATTCTACCAATTACTATTTATGTGTTTCTACTTCTATATTTGACTGGTATTCTGTTTTAGATATTTCATCCCGTTTTAAGCACATATATGCCGCTTTAGGTCTTCACCCTTGGTTTGTAACAAAAGAGTCGTTAAGTACGCTAGCTGAGCTTTACAATCTCCTTAATTCTCATCCTGTTAATGCAATTGGAGAAATAGGTTTGGATTTTAGTAAAGAGTATAAAGATAATACAGATATTCAAATTGAGGCATTTACCAGACAACTTTCTCTAGCAAAAGAATTTGATCTACCTGTTTCAATGCATTTGGTCAAATCACATAATGAAGCACTTGAACTACTTAGGAAACTACCTGTAAAAGGTGTGGTTCATGGATTAGGTACAAGTTTAGAAATGGCACAGCATTATGTGGACCTAGGACTTAAGATTGGGGTTAATGGTGTAGTGGTTCGTGATAATGCTGTTCGATATCATAAACTGGTTAAATATTTTGGATTAGAGCATATAGTTCTTGAAACAGATTATCCAAATGTTAAGTTACCAGGCCAGGTAAGTTCTAAGTTAGAAGACATCAATGCTATTGCTAATACAGTGGCTACATTGTTAAATGTCTCTATTAACGATGTGATCATCACTACAGACCAAAATGCTAAACAACTTTTCAAACCAGGGTGAATAATGAATCTTGAAAATCCTTTATATGAGCGCAGCTTACTTGTTTTCGAAGAGCAGGGTGTGAAACAGCTTAACCAATCACATATCCTAGTAGCAGGTGTAGGTGGTGTTGGTGGTTTTGTTATTGAGGCTTTAGCGCGTGCTGGAGTTGGTGAGTTAACTATAGTTGATCATGATGATGTCTCGCCATCTAATAAGAACCGTCAGATAATCGCATTAAATTCAACACTAGGTTTAAATAAAGCTGAGGTTATGGCTCATCGCATTGCCGATATTAATCCAGACTGTAAAGTAAACATTTTAAAATCATTTCTTACGCCAGAGGACATGGCTCCGCTATTAGAAACGGGTTTTGATTACGTTGTGGACGCAATTGACAGTCTAAATTGTAAGGCAAATTTAGTTATTACCGCTCTTCAACAAGGTATACCTGTTGTATCGAGCATGGGTGCGGGTAGAAGAGTTGATCCTAGTAAGATTGAGCTTGCTGATATTTCTAAAACCCATGGTTGTGCTTTAGCGCGTAACATGCGTCAACGACTTAAAAAACAACACATTAAAAAAGGTGTTATGACGGTTTTCTCAACAGAACTTCCTAAAGAACCTGGACCAATGGAGGCTATAGAAGGAGCTCGCGGCCGTGTTGTGAATGGTACAGCGAGTTATATGCCAGGCATATTCGGTTTAATGCTAGCAGGATATGTGATTAATGCTATTGCTGATCATGACGAATTAGCATACTAGATAGGGCTTAATGTGTTTTTTATTATTCCAGAATTTATGACACCTTATTCTCAAGGACGCTATGCCACATAGAAATAACTTAACAAGTCTAAAAATTGGCTACGGTTTGCGTGATTATCTTGAGAAAGTAGGTGGTTATAGTCGAGCGTCTCTTAATAAAGATTTAGTTGCTGGCTTAACGGTTGGTATTTTAACTATTCCTATCTCAATGGCTCTCGCGACGGGTATTGGTGTCTCACCAATTTATGGATTATATACTGCTATTGTTGCTGGAATCGTCACAGCTTTAGCAGGTGGTTCAAGATTTAGTATCGCTGGACCAACCGCATCTTTCGTTATTTTGCTTATACCAGTTGCTGAAGATTACGGTATGTTTGGCGTCATGATGGTTTCAATATTAGGCGGCTTTTTGTTAATGCTCATGGCATGGTTTCGATTTGGAAGGTGGATCGAATATATTCCTGAAGCAATAACCTTAGGTTTCACTACAGGTATTGCTGCACTAATCATTTTATTACAGATGAAAGATTTCTTTGGCTTAACGATGCTAGACCTTCCGAGCGATTTTATGCAGAGATTGTGGCTTATGGTTCAAGGTATGCCAGATCTCCATTGGGAAAGTACTGTCGTTGGATTGGGTACTTTGGTCTTTATGCTTTTGTGGACTCGGTTAAAAATTAATTTCCCTGGTCACTTACCCGGCTTAGTCATCGCAACAATCATTACTTTTTATTGGAATCAGCAAGGTGCCCAAATTCTTACTGTGGGTGAGTTGTTTGAAGCAATACCCCATTATTTACCAAGCTTTCAAGGGCAGTTAATTGCCGATAATATTGTTGCGATGAGTTCAAATGAACTTTGGGAAATGTTCAAAGTTTTATTGCCAGTTGCTATTGTTCTTGCTGTTCTTGGCGCAATGGAATCACTATTTTGTGCTGTAATTTTGGATAATGTAGCTGGAACAAGGCATTCGCCTAATAGTGAGTTACTGGGGCAAGGATTAGGGAATGTGTTTTCACCTTTATTTGGTGGTTTTGCATCAAGTGGAGCAATTGCTCGTTCAATCACCAATTTAAGAGCAGGTGCAGTATCACCTATTTCTGGCGTCATACACGCTTTAGTGGTTATATTCGCAATTTATTTTCTTGCTGATCTGTTAATGCATATGCCTATGCCAGGCATGTCAGCGTTGTTGATTTTAGTTGCCTGGCGAATGAGTGAATTTCCTCGTGCTATTGCTTTAGTTAAAAGTCCATCTAACAACGATGCTTGGGTGTATTTAAGCTGCTTTTTGATGATTCTACTATTTGACGTAGTCATTGCAGTAACGATTGGAATGGTTTTAGCGTCGTTTCTGTTTATTAAAGAAATTGCTGAAATGACTAAGCTACAAGATATTCATACTAATGAACGATACCACAGTGAATTGATTCCTGATGATTGGAATTTTTATCGAATTCAAGGGCCGCTGTTCTTTGCTGCGGCCGATCGTATTTTTGGAGAGCTTTCAGCGACATTAAAAGATAAAAAGGGCATTGTTATTCAAATGGATGCGGTCACGATACTCGATTCTGGTGGCTTGTCCGCACTGCGCCGTTTTGTTACTAATGCGGAAGCGCATGGTGTAGTGGTCTATTTAAGTGAATTGCAGTTCCAACCGCTAAAAACTCTGGCACGTTATGGTTTAAACAACTTTGGTGATAACTTTAAACTTTATTCAAATCTAGATGATGCGCAGTTGGAAGTTGCTAAGGTTTATAGTCTTGCGGATAAAAAGCAGGATTAATTCACAGAAGGGTAAAGCCCTGACTGGTTAACTTGAATGTGCGCTTTTTGAATGACGCCATCTTGCTTCATTTTTTGAATTACGTGTCTGATAATCGGTTGGCTTTGAGTCTTACCCATCCCAGCTTTTAAGTTTGTGTCATACAATATTTTCAAAAAAATATAATCTAGACCAGTCAATAGTTCTACCTTACTAGCGTCATTAGCAATGCTAGGATGAACCCAGTCAGAATCATTTGGTAACCCTAGTACCTGCGTTGATTCTTCTACAATACAAGAAACCAATAAGCCTCTACTAAAAACATGATCAACCGGCAGAACAATTTCTGCACTGATAATCTCATTTTTACGATTAGTTTTAAATGAACCCATGCAATGGCTATCACGTTCGATGTCTTTGACAGCCGTATGTGTAAACTTTTGAATTATATTGCCGTAATTTTTATCAGAGGTTAAGTGAATCGTTAGATTATGGTTTTGCGCAGTTTTATTGATTGGCAAGTTAGTAATTTGAGCAAGATGTTTTAGGTGTGTTTCAAATAGCTCTTCCACCAAATTGTTTTTAGCAATTTCATGATAGTGAAATTTATATCTAATCGGATTTTGCCATTTAAGAATACGTTGAGCCGTTTTTTTATATTCATTCTTTAAAGCGATTTCATTAAAGGCTTTTTGAATATAGTTGGGGTTTTGCCATTTTAAGTTTAAATTCTCATTTTGCTTTTCAGTGGCATAAGTTGGCGATAGCCAAACGAACAAAGAAAAACCCAATACTAAATTTCGTAATTTGATAACAGAATAAGGTTTGGGCTTTAGCATCTTACCAGGCCTGGTGACTTTTAAACTTACTTACTAAAGTAAGTTTTTTAAATAGAAACCAGTGTGCGATTCTTTACAGGCGGCCACGTTTTCTGGTGTACCCGTAACGACAATCTGTCCACCGCCAGAACCCCCTTCAGGACCTAAATCGACAATCCAATCTGCTGTCTTAATCACATCTAAGTTGTGTTCGATAATTACAATGGTATTGCCTTGGTCACGCAAGTGACGAATAACCGTAAGTAATAGCTCAATATCGTGAAAATGAAGCCCTGTAGTTGGTTCATCTAGAATATATAAGGTATTGCCTGTATCACGTTTAGAGAGTTCTTTAGCTAATTTAACACGTTGCGCTTCACCACCAGAAAGGGTGGTGGCACTTTGACCTAGTTTTATATAGCCTAAACCTACTTCCATTAACATCTGCAATTTACGAGCGATAACAGG
>JGI11705J14877_10002166_pt1 | contig 10764 bp, 6 predicted proteins | sample Etolaghawater15m_FD_14877 | JGI IMG/M metagenome (IMG submission 14877) | reverse complement strand
AGCAACAAGCCTCCGAGCCATATCATTCGCAACAATCACCTAAGAGAGGATAAATAAAAACCATCACGTTAACTTCAGCTATTGTTTGATTACATTTGTTAAAATATAACGTATGTTTCGCATCAGGAAAATCTCGAACCCTCACTTGTCTGTAAACATACAGACAATGAGCAAGATAAAAGAAATTATCTCGCAGCAATTCCCTGATATCAATCCAAAAAAAATTGATGAGATATCATCACAACTCACCGATCCACTAAAACATAAATACCAGGCTAAAATATTCGTGGCAGAGGATGAGAGAAGTAGTATCCGTGGATTTGCCTTGTTTCTGTATATGCCTGATCTTCAATTTTGTTATTTAGATTATATCGCGGTTTCGCCGGGCAAAACCTCAGGCGGTATTGGCGGCGCTTTGTACGAACGTGTACGTGAAGAAGCAGAAGCTTTTGGTGCGTTGGGCATATTTTGTGAATGTCTGCCTGACGATCCAGAACTGTGTAAAGACAAGGTTCATCTTGCCCAGAACAAAAAACGGCTGGCTTTTTATGAGCGTTATGGCGCGCGTCCCATAGCGAACACGCGTTACGAAACAACTGTAGTACCCGATGACGACTGCCCGCCCTACCTGGTATTCGATGGGCTTGGAGTCCGCGACACTTTGCCTGCAACAGTTACACGTCAGATTTTTCGAGCCATTCTGGAGAGGAAATATGGCGATTATTGTCCGGAAACCTATATACAAGATGTGGTCGACAGTATACAGGAAGATCCTGTGCGATTACGTCCATTCCTGTACAAGAAAAAAATACAACCCGAATTGTTCCGAACCACTTTGCCTGAAAAGAAGAAGATCTTCTGGGTAATCAACGACAAACATTCCATCCACCACATTCGGGAAATAGGCTATGTGGAGTCGCCTGTACGAGTTAAAAGTATCCAAAACGAATTGGTGAAGACAGGGCTTTTCAGGATGGGGAAAGTAAAAGAATTCAATGAGAAATTCATTTTAAAAATCCACGATCCGGGCTATGTAAACTATTTTAAAAACGTGTGCAAAAGTCTGCCGCCCGGAAAATCAGTTTATCCTTATGTTTTTCCAATCAGAAATGCAATCAGGCCTCCAAAGGATTTATCAGTAAAGGCTGGATACTATTGCATTGACACGTTCACTCCATTAAATCAAAATGCTTACCTCGCGGCCAGATGGGGGGTAAACAGCACGTTGACAGCCGCTGAGGAAATGCTCGAAGGATGCAACCTTGCGTACGTGTTAACCCGACCTCCTGGACACCATGCCGAAAGAAATGTATTTGGCGGGTTCTGCTATTTCAACAACAATGCCATCGCTGCCGATTATCTGAGTTTGTTTGGGAATATCGCAATTCTGGATATCGATTATCACCACGGGAACGGACAACAACAGATATTTTATGAGCGAAAGGATGTGTTTACGGTTTCAATTCATGGTCATCCTTCCTTTGCCTACCCCTATTTCAGTGGGTTTAAGGACGAAAGTGGAGCTGGCGAAGGACTGGGTTACAACTTGAATTTTCCGCTGCCTGAAAACCTGGATGGTGCTGGTTATCGGGTTACCTTGGCCAAAGCACTCACAGCCATTCAGAAATACAAACCTGAATATTTGGTTGTCGCCCTGGGACTTGACACGGCCAAAGACGATCCTACAGGCACATGGCAACTGGCGGCCAAAGATTTTGAGGAAAACGGACGCATGATCGGGCAACTGAAACTTCCTACGCTGGTGGTGCAGGAAGGTGGATACAAGAACCGGAGTTTAGGGATAAATGCAAAATCCTTCTTTACTGGTCTATATCAAGGGTACAGCAAATAAGCTTTTCACTTTTATTGAATAAAAAAGCGACCTGAACTCCCGTTAGGTTGTTGCGGTCGCTATATTGTTATTACCTGAATAGAGGCTTATGGACAAAGTCGGGTTACTGCTCGAGCACTTTTACTTTGGCTTTAAGTTCGGCCAGTTCCTTTTTGGCTCTTTCAATTTTAAGCTCAAATTCGTGTTTAAGCTTATTGGCCTGTTTGGAGTTGGCGAAGAATCCGATGTTATTTTCCCAAAGCAGGATATCATCTTGGAGGAACTTCATCTTATTGGCCAGAGCGGTTCGTTCCTGGCTGAGTTTACGACCGGCTTCAGGCCCTGATTTGAGCATCTCTACTTTGCTCTTGAAGTCGGCGGCAGTGGCCTCCAAACGACTGAGGTCCATTTTGTCAATCAGGGCATCGATGGCTTCACGGTATTCGTTCTGTAGCTTATCCTTCATGTTAAAAGGAACATGACCAATTTCCATCCAGGTGCGTTGGAAATTTTTAAGCGCTTCCAGGTTCATGCTTTTCTCTGCTTTCACCTCAAACCCTTTAATGGCGGCGATAATATCCTGTTTTTTGGTGAGGTTATCTTCTTCAAAACCATGTTGGTTTTTAAAATGCGCCGACTTGCGGTCGAAGAAAGCATCGCATGCTGCCCTGAAGCGCTTCCACACTTTATCGGAGTGTTTACGAGGCACAGGCCCAATGGTCTTCCACTCTTTTTGCAGCTGTATGATGTCGCGGGTAGCGTTTTTCCAATCGTCACTTTCGTGGTAGGATTCGGCCCGAACACAGAGATCAAGTTTGAGGTTGTAGTTGTTCAGCTGTTGGTCTTTGAGCTCGCTCAGGTAAGCACGACGGGCATTGAAGAAGGTGTCGAGTTTCGATTTGAAATTTTTCCACACTTCATCATTCTGCTCTTTGGTAGCCCTGCCGATAGATTTCCAGATTTTAACCGTTTCGTTCACCTGATCGGTTTTCGTTTGCCATGATTTTAACGAATCCGGAGTTTCAGCGAGCAACTCGTCGAGTTTTTCGATGAGGGCATTTTTTGCTTCGAGGTTGGCCTGTTGCTGCCCCTGTAGATCTTTGTAATGGTCTTTACGGCGTTGGTTTATTTTGTCGGAAGCTCCCTTAAACCGATCCCAGAGTTCTTCTTTAACATCCCCCGGAACAGGCCCAATTTCGCGCCATTTGTCATGGTAATGCTGTAGCAGTTTAAAGGATTTTATAATGGATTTCTCGGCCAGGAGCTCTTCTGCTTTCTCGCACAGTTCGAGTTTTTGTTCCTGGTTTTTCTTCATGTCCAGGTCGCGTAACTCTTTGTTGATACGCACTTTATCGAAGAATTTCTCCACCAAAAAGTGGTAGTTCTGCCACAGGTTACGCAGCTCGGTGGCCGGCACCATCCCGATTTCTTTCCAGGCGTCCTGCAGGTTTTTGAACTCGTCGTAGGTCTTTTTCAGTGTTTCCTCTGAGTTGATCAGGGTTTTCAGCTCTTCCAACAGGTCGAGTTTACGCTGCAAATTGAGCGTTTTTTCGTTCTCAATCTCTTCAGAATGTTTGGCTTTGGTATGTTTGTATTGCTCAAAGGCGGTTTTAAATCGCTTGTCGAGCACATCTTCAGATGCCACGAAAGCTTCTTCTTCTCCACCCTCGGCAATAAAATCGTGGTGTTCCTTTTCGTGCTCTTCTTTAACGATTTTACGGTAAGCCGAATTTATTTTCGTTACCTGTGCCCTTACCTGATCAAAATCACTTTCCTGAACCACATCTTCCAGCAGTTCAACCAGTTCGAGTTTGTTAAGCTCCTCGTAGTCGACTTCCTCACCGGTATAGTCGAGGTATTCTTCCACTGCTGTAGGTAAGCCCCTGAGCAGTTTCACGATAAGCTTTTTCTCGGCTGTGCTGATTTGGTGCACCGGCTTTTCTACTGTTTTTACAGGCGGTTCTTCCTGTTTTACTTCAACGCTTTCGACAGGCGCAATGGCCTCATCTTGAGCATCTCCACAATTTCAACTTTCTCGTCAGCTGACAATTGAGGTGCGTTTTCAATGTTTTCTGTTGAACTCACGGTTACAGGGCTCTCCTCCGGTGTATTCATGTTTGGTAAAGTTTCCGGAGTTTGATCAGGTTGATTCTTGGTTTCCATTACATTTTATTATTTAAGAGTCCGATGGGCCTTTGGCTTACGGTACATAGTTATTCAAATGTGTTTTTATACAGATATTTAAAGGACAAAAATAGAAAATTACATGATTCCAAAGCATTTTTTTTCGGGTTAATTCAGCGAACTGAAACATTATGCAGCATGCAGCCTTTCAGGAACGTAAAAACCATTTTTAAATATTGTATGTCAGGTGTTTACAAACATGCGGCGAGCGAGGGGCTTTACCGCCTCGCTGTGGTATTGCGCCCTTTCAGGGCTTAGGATTACAGCCCTGAAAGGGCGGTATATGTGTGCGATGCGGTGTAGCCCATCGCTGGCATTACTTATAGAAGTGGTAACGTGAGTAATAGTTCTAATGTAAACTAACTCAAGTTTCGCAGTTAAGCCTATTTATTGAAAATCTGATAATTAAATTAATATCATACATAAACAGCATTGATATACTGTTAATCACAGATCCTATTCCTATTCAGAAATTCTCTCTGAGGATCTCCGTGACTTCTTTGTGGAACTCTGTGTAACAACTTATTAACTATACCACATGAATTAGACAAACACGCTTCATTACCCAAAAAACCTGTCGATTACCGACAACAATAGTTTTTTGTCGATAGGTTTAGGCAGGTATTCGTTACAACCTGCCGCCAGCGCTTTCTCCCTATCGCCGGAAAGTCCGAAGGCCGTTTGGGCAATGATGATGACCTCAGGGTTGAAAGCACGGATGGCTTTGGTGGCTTCATAGCCATTAAGTTCAGGCATTTTAACATCCATCAGCACCAGGTCCACTTCGGGATGAGTGCGACACAAGGCCACAGCTTCTGTTCCGGTAAGAGCCGGAAATATTTGCTTGCTTACGTCTTCTAAAAAATAGGCAAGTAGCTGCTGCGAGGCTGGGTCATCTTCAGCAATGATTATATTTATTTTCCGCGACAGAATTGTCGGGCTTATATCATCATCCACCACTTCAGCCTCCTTATTTTCCAACTCTGCTTGCATGGGCAGGGTAAAATAAAAAACTGATCCATGGCTGTCGGGATGCTGATTGCTCTGCACCCAGATTTGACCTCCCAACAGTTGGACATAAGCTTTGGTTATGGCAAGACCAAGACCAGCCCCCTCATACACTTGCGTGTCGGCAATATCTGCCTGAATAAACCGCTCAAAAACAGCCTCCTGCCNGTCGTCTGGTATACCAATTCCAGTGTCCTTAACGTAAAACTTCAACAGCCCTTTTTCTCTGCNTGCGCCAATTTCAATAGTTCCTTCTTTTGTGTATTTAATGGCATTTTTCACCAGGTTGGTAAGTATGGCAAACACCTTCTCACGGTCTGTTTTAATCACCTTATCCGATCCGGAAACATCCACTTTTTTCAACAAGGCAATCCCCTTGTTTTCGGCTTCCGGTTTAAAGAAGGTATAGATGTAATCTATTTGTTCTATCACATTGGTTTCGTGCATATTTACTTTCATCTGACCAGCTTCTATTCTTGATATATCCACTATATCGTTGATGATATTCAACATTCTGCGGCCACTTTTCTCGATGATCTCAATAAACTCGTGCTGTTCGTCTCCATCCAGTCCCGGCTGTTTAAGCAGTTCAGCAAAACCCAGAATTCCATTCATGGGAGTTCGGATTTCATGCGACATGTTGGCTAAAAAGGCCGACTTAAGCCTGTCGCTCTCCTCAGCTTTTTCCAGTGCTTTAAGGAGTTCACTTTCTGCTCTTTTACGTTCGATAGACAAGCCAATCTGATCGGCTACAAATTCCAGAATGCCTACATCGGATTGCGTATAGGCTTTCTCATCGCTATAACTTTGCACCACAATAGCACCATTGATCCTGCCTTCAGATCGGAGAGGAACGCCCAGCCATACCTTAGAAAAACCAACTGAACCAAGCTTGCCTGTGTCGACAAGATGGGTTTTAAAACCTTCATTAGCCAGTAATGACTTCCCTTTTTCAATCATGTATTTGGTCAGGGTCTGGTTTGCCGGTGCTTTCTCCAGGTGGTCTCTTTGATCGAAATAAATCGGGAAAGTGAGCTCATCTTTTAACTCATCATAGAAAGCAATAAAAAAGTTGGTGGTATCGATAATCTTGCTCAGCTCAGCTCTGATCATTTCGTAAAAGGATTTTAAGTCCATTGTCGACACCACAGCGCGTGAAATATTGTAGATGATTTCCTGAACCTGTTCGGCACGCTTTCGCTTGGTGATGTCGTGGTTAATAGATAAACTGGCCTTCATTCCATTGTAATCAATTGGGGTGATAACCACTTCCGTCCAGTATTCAGCTCCATCTTTACGGCGCTTTTTCTCGACAGCATTGACGTTATTTCCGGCCAGGAGTTTTCCTGTCCATTTTTCTATTTCAGCATCCGACTCACTGTACAAGCGGATATCGGTGAGGATGTTTTTCTCAAGCAGCTCGTTTCGTGTATAACCCGTTTGGCTTTCGGCTGCGGGATTCACTTCCAGTATGCGTCCAAAATCAGCGCCATCGAGTTTGGTAACAAACACAGCATCACCGAGTTTTTCAAACAGTTGCCTGAACCGCTGTTCGCTCACACGCATTTGCTCTTCAGCATGTTTGCGTTTTGATATGTTACGACCAAGAATAACCAAACCTTGTTTACTGCCATCGGGGTTGACAACAGGCACTTTGATGGTATCAAAAGTTTCCACCTCACCTGTTACCGGATTGGTGATGACCTCTTCCTCCCTGATCATGCTACCTGATTCCCAGGCTTTTTTGTCAGACATTTCGCAACCTAAAAACACTGACCGGTAGATTGCATCAGTAAAAACCGACAGCTCAGCATCCGTTTTACCCTGGTAACGGATATTGGAAATTGAGAACAAGTCGATGGCGGCTGTATTGGCCTCCATCCACCGCCCCTCCGCATCTTTAAAAACAATGTAATCAGGAGTTGAATTAATAAGCGAACGCAAACGTTGCTCGTTGATACGCAGGGCTTGTTTGGCTTGCCTTCTGTTGTTGTTCACAATTATTTGCGCCACCAGCGAACTGATTGTACTTACAAAAGCTTCCTCATCAGCATACCACACCCGCTTTTCACCACAATGCTCAAAACAAACTATTCCGGAAAGTTCGCCATCCACATGAAATCCGGCATCAAGCATCGAAATCAGGTTGTTGGTTTGCAATAAAACGGAGAGGTATTTCTGTGTGTAGGGATCGGTTGATATATCACTCACATACAGTCTGTTTTCGCGCTCAATAAATTCAAAATATTCCGGCATCTCATCACGACTTAACACCTTCCCACAAGTATTAACACCCTCCGTCAGGCTATACTTCGTAATACATTCCAGTTTCGACCTGTCGGGACTAAACATCCAGACGCCAACACTTTCTGTTTCAATAGCCTCGGCTGCAATTTCCGACAACCGTTCCAGTGCTTTGTGCATGTCACTCGAAATAATCAGCTCGTCAGTAGCTATCCGCGAAATGGCATTACGTTGTTTATCTGCCCGATGACGTGCGCGATTTAATTCAGCTTCGGTTTGTTTTTTTAAGGTGATATCATGTGAAACAGAGAGAATTCCTTTTTTTCCGTCAGGAAGCACAATCAGCGACTCTTTAAGCTCAAGATAGCAAATTGTACCATCCTTTTTTATATTTTTTACTTCATGATGAAGCAGCTCCCCCAGTTCCATCAGATGGATGTGGTTTGCGACATTTTTCGTGTTTTCATCATCGGCAATAATACTTATATGCTGTCCGATCAGCTCATTGCTGCTGTATTGCACCGACCTACAAAACGAGTCGTTGGCATCAATAATATGACCGGAAAGGTCGATCAGCAGGATACCGCTTGGGGATAAATCGAACAACGTCCTGTAACGCTGCTCATTTTGAAAGAGCTTATTGCGCGTTTTGTTCAGCACGGTGATATCACGAATAAAAGTGAAGCATCGGTTCCCTTTTGGGTAGAACTGGGTACTGATCTCAACATCGTAAACAGAACCATCCTTTTTTCTGTGTCTTGATTCAAACCTGAGTTCACCCTGCTTCACAATGGTCGATATCCGGTTAATCACCTCATCTTCAGTTCCAATCGCCTCCAGATCGGCAATTTTCATGCGGATAAGTTCCTCGTTGGTATAACCCGTCATCTGGCATAAGGTATCATTCACTTCTAAGAGGTTCCCTTTCAGGTCGGACACCCAAAACCCTTCGAGGCTGGAGTTCATAATGGTTTCCAGCCGGTGCTTGAACTCAACGAGCTCTTCTCTGGCTTTGGTATGTTCCTCAATTTTTAGCGAGAGCATGACATTGGCTTCCTGCAATTCCTGAGTTCTTTCGTCAACTTTCGCCTCCACAAGTCCTTTCTCTTTGCGCAGCTGATCTTCGGTATCCTTTAGCCTCAGTAGCACCTTGATTTGAGCAATGTATTCGGAAGTATCGTATGGCTTCGACAAAAAGGCGTCAGCGCCTGCCTCCAGGCCTTTTGCCCTACTCATTGTATCGGTTTTGCGGGCAGTAACCAACAAAATGAGCGTGTTTTTAGTTTGCGGATTGGATTTCAGGCTGCTGCAAACCAGGTATCCATCCATACCGGGCATCACGATATCGAGCAAAATAATATCGGGCTGACGGACAACCGCCTTTTCAATGCCCTCTGCTCCCGACAAGGCTGTGATGATTTCACAATCCGGCATAAATGACTTTAAGACCGCCTCATGGGTGATTAGGTTTTCAGGTTGGTCGTCGATGATCAGGAACTTTTTCATGTGTTCAACTGCTGAATAATGAGCTTAGAGCGTATGGAATTTAACAACACTTCGGTATAGCTGGAAGATGGCTGCAAATTACAAATTAATTCTGAACGAAGACTTCCCTACATTAAAAATTTGATCTGCACAGCATTGCTCAATTACGCCATATTCCTTTTCTGAGCCAGAAACGCTCCTGGAGACAGTCCGGTAGTTTCTTTAAAGACCCTGTAAAAGGTGGACCGCGAATTAAATCCGGATTGGCTGATGACAGAGTCGATGACGTGAAATCGCATCATTTTTACAGCTTTATATATTACATGCTACGTTAGAATCTCATAATATTCCNCCTTGGCTCTCAAACATTAATTCACTACCTTTGGCTCATCATAACAATTAGTTTTGTTTTTTACACATCGATGCAGGTGGTACAACATGAATACTGAAAAAACATACTGAAGCCATGAAACCAAAGGAGCTGATAGAAAAGTGGGTTGAATTATTTAACCTGGGGAACGCTGAAGAGATAGGCACTTTGTATCACGAGAACGCCATAAACCACCAGGTTGTAGCCGACCCTATTGTCGGCCGCGAGTCCATAATAAACATGTTCAGGAACGAGTTTGATCGAGCTGAAATGGTTTGCCTTGTAGAACATATTTTCGAGGATGGAGAATGGGCCATACTCGAATGGAAAGATCCGCTTGGCTTGCGGGGCTGTGGTTTCTTTCATGTGCTAGATGGAAAAATAAAATTTCAGCGCGGCTATTGGGACAAACTGTCTTTTCTAAGGCAACACAACCTGCCCCTGCCCAAAAAATGAAATAACCGCCCTGATTTACTTTTTTGGATAAAAATACGGGTTGGGGAATTTTTTTATCCGGACTAGTTTTTCACTTACAAATAATGTTTACTTTTACTGGTGATTTTACTTTTCTCACGAAAAGTATTCGTTTGTTTAAACCATCTGTAAAACCAATTGTCACACGACCGAAAATCCGAAATGTATCCCTATTGATTATGCTGTCGAAACCACATAAAACTGTTAATACAACCAGATGGCTTTCTTCATGTAGTAGAAAAGCAGCAGGATCAGAATTAATAAGGGTTTGGTTTATTGTCACTTTTTCCACCTTGTTGCTCTGCACCCATGCCTTCACACAGACGGTTTCCACAACTTCTTTCTCTGTACGTAATAGCGACTTGCCTCAAAATAACGTGATGAAAGTGTACATTGCACCCGATGAAGCACTTTGGGTTGCCACTTATGGAGGAGTAGCACGCTTTAATGGGAAAAGATTTGAAAATTACAATGTGCAGAGCGGTCTGACTTCCAATACAACTTATGATGTGCTTGTAGATGGTGACACAACCTGGATTTTGACCAGAGATGGTTTGGATATTTTAGTTAATGGAAAAGTGCTGAATTATTTCTATTCTGATTCTATAAAGTTTTATCATGGCAAAAACTATAAAAGTAAAAACCATCATTATATTTATGGGTTTCACTCTGTTTTTTTGTTTGATGTAAAAGCAAAGAAACTCATTACGAATTTTTATGTTGGAGATACCGTGTTTGGGGTTTATCCCATTTTTCAACGATATGGTTCTCATATTTATAAGGATGTATACTACTTTGTTCACGAACCCGGATTATTAGTTTGCTCATTAAATGACTATCACGGACAAGTTCTTGTTTCCAATAAACATCTGCAAACCAAATACAGCTATCAAGAATTCGAAATTTCAGCATTGAGAGGTGTTAACGATCTCATATTACTTTCCGTAGATGAAATGAGATATCCTGCTAATGCCAATATTAACCATCACATCTTTCAATTTTCTTTGGAAAATGAATATTCTTATTTTTTTAAGAATGTGGGTCAGCTATTACCTGATTCAAACTTGCAAGGAAATTTTTTTCCAGCCGGAAAAGGCAAAGTCACTTTTCAAGACCTCAACTATAATATTTATGATTATGATGATCAAATGCTAAGACATTTGTTTAA
>JGI11705J14877_10002163_pt1 | contig 10770 bp, 13 predicted proteins | sample Etolaghawater15m_FD_14877 | JGI IMG/M metagenome (IMG submission 14877) | reverse complement strand
AAATCAAAGCTCGCCTGAATGCCGCCCGGGCCTTCAACGGCCAGCTTGGGCTTTGGCAGGTAAACTTCATGGGCGGTGAACGAGACCCTGGATGCGCCAACGGTATAGCCAAACTCCAGATCCACCGGCGTGCCGCTGGAGGCGGCGTCAATCAAGGTGGTGTCGGCGAACCGCACATCAAGGCGCCCCGTCAAAGCGGCCACCGTTGGATCCGCCCCGTCGATCAATCCGTCGGAACGAATGGTTTCGATCTTTTCCAGATTGTTGGAATAGGTCAGCGAGCCAGAGGTGAGATTGCCAACCGGCTGTCCAGCCTTGGTGATAGATCCCTGGAACTGGCTGATGCGGTTAAAAGCGAAGGTAGTTGGCGTTCCGCCCTGAGATGTTGCGTTACGGATTTCTCCTTGGGCCACCGCGTTGATGGTTGCCGCCGCAGCACCAGAGCGCTGAAAATCCAATGCAATGGAATTGAGAACGACACCCCCGTGCATAAAGAAAGCGGGCACTTGGGCCATGCCGACCTCAAGGGAATAACTGGGCAGGGTATCGATGCCAGAGACAAACACATGATCGAAGGTACCGTCCAGATTGTCGGTGCTGACAGGATCGCCGAACAAGCCGGTGAGCCAGATGCCCAGATAGCGCGGATCCATAGGAACCGTGATGTCGCCTTCATCATTAATGACATCCTGCAAAGGAGCCAGCGGATCGCGCCCCTGCCCCAGCACCGGGTCATCAATCAGGCCCTGCTCGGAACCCAGCGAGACGCTGTTAAACGGCATCCGGATGTAATCGCCAGACGGCGATGTGCCGTAGGTGGTTTCTCGTTTGAGCAGCAGTGTTGCGCTCGAACCATAGGCTCGCGACATAAAACGTCTCCTGTTGTTGGGTTGTGCTCAGCCCAAGGAATTAACCCAGTGGGCTGGTTGTTTCGTATTCAACGGTTACGGCCATCACACCGGACTTAATGGCCGGGGCTCCTGCCACCGTTTCCGTGTTGGTTTCCGGTCGGCCATAGGTCATGCCAAAAGCAAGACCACCGAGGATGGGGTCAGCCTCCAGAGCGGTGCCGATTGCCTGTACTAAGCCGTCAAAGGCAGTGTCTCGGGCCGTGGCATTGCCATCTTCAATGTAGAGTTCGATTTCGATGCCGTGGCTGTAATAAGCACCACCAAAGCCGCCAAGCGCGGTCTCGGGTTCACCCGGATCGCCATCGCGCAGCACGATCAAGCCGCCAGTTGGGATTTTCTCTGGTACGGCAGTGTTGCGCTCGATCTTGGCGTTCGGCACGGTTATGAGCAGAGTTTTGATAGCCTCAAGAATCAGTTCTGTTCTGCTCATTCACAATTTCCTTGAAAAAGGCACCATTTTGACGTACAAATAAGATTAGCAAGAAAAGGATCAAAGCCATGACGGCAACAGCGATTTCAAAAACCCAACGCGTTAACCTGCGTCTCAATGATGATGCCAAACAGACCATTGAGCGCGCGGCCTCATTTGAGGGTAAAACGGTTAGTAAATTTATTCTCGCAAGCGCACTGGCGTCTGCAGAACAGACAATCCATGAGCATGAAACCATGACCCTCAGCAAGCAAGATGCTGAGACTTTCTTTAATGCGTTATCTAAACCGGTAAAATTCAACACCAAACTGTTCGCGGCTCTTAATGAGCATGATCAGCGCGTTGTTTCTAAATGACGGATAAGCCAGACTTGGTCATTGAGCCGCTTGGGAAAAAACATAACCGAGCGGCTTTTTCTTGTGGCACCGATGAGCTCGACACCTATCTCCATCGACAGGCTTCTCAAGATACCAAGAGACGCATTGCCAGAATTTTTGTCCTTCGCTCCGTAGCAGACGATCAAACGGTTCTCGGCTATTACACACTAAGCGCCCTTTCGATTGATCTTTCTTCTCTACCAAGTGACATTGCCAAAAAACTACCCAAGCACCCCGTCCCGGCTGCGTTGATCGGTCGACTAGCGGTCAGCACAAAATCTCAGGGCGCAGGCTTTGGAAAGGTCCTCTTAGCCGACGCCATAAAACGAACACTTGCCCTTAGTGATGAGATCGCTGTTTACGCCATGGTTGTCGACGCCTTGAACGCAGACGCAGAAGCATTTTACCAAGGTTTCGGCTTCACTAAATTAAGCACAGCCACAAATCGTCTGTTTTTACCGCTAAAGTCCATCTGACCGCTTCATTTGCTGCTCAATCAGCCTCGGCAGTTGCCGTTCCCAACGCTTGGCTTCCCGCATCACATCCAGCCGTTTCTTGAGCCGCACCTGCGGCACCATGATGAACATGACCACGGTGGTGATGCCCTGCTTCATGCGTCCCGTCTTGGTGAATACGCCACCCTTGGCACGACGACCAACCTGCCCAGATTTATTGATACGAACCCCATCAACCACAAGAAGCGACGGACGGCCCCGACGATAAACAAACCGCAGCGGTCCAAACCGATGTTCAGGGAAGTTCCCCGGATTGATCCGTTGACCGCCAACGCCACGCTTTGGAGCCGCCGGTGTTGGGATCGCCAACCAAAGGCCAGACTTACTCCTGATGACAGCTCCTTCATCAAACGCCCTGATGATTTCTGGAGCCTTGGACCAAACAAGTGTCGCCGCATCATGTCCCTTGTTGGGATATGCGCGGCTTCGCCATGTTCTCGCTAATCTTGGCCCTAACCCAGCCGTTATAACCTGTTTGCGCAGATCACTTTTGAGCCCATCACCGGCTTGCTTTATGCCAACCGCAACACCGCGCTCAATGCGCTTTGCCTCGGCCTGCATATCAGCCATGAGAGAACCAACAATGGCAGCACCAAGTTTTACTGACGTTGCCCTTCGGGTCATGCTGGTCTCGTATCTAGAGTCCAGACCAGCCGATGAGGATCTCGGCGTTCTGGTTCGCCCTGAATAACGTAATCATCACCATCAATGGTGAGTAGATCATCAGGCCGTGGTTGCGGCAGTTCTGAAACACGAACTTCAAACATCGAAGTTTCCGTGTAAACCCGGGTGTCACCAAACCCGACGATGTCGTCTGGCTGTGTGGCAATCACACGGATGGCTAAAACGTCTCCCCCCTGAGGGGAATAAAGTGCATCGATACCAAATTCATCAAACGTGATGTCGAGCGCTTCCTGAGCCAAAGGGGTAAAAGTCATCCCTCTTCGTTCGGCGCATCAGCCACAACTTTGGCCTTACCGCCTTTTTTCTCAGGCTGATCTTCAACAAGGGTCGCCAGCTTGCGTTCAACAAGCTTGCGGCCCTCGTCCTCGTTGATATCGAACGTGTCGCCCGGAGAATAAGTTTTCTTACCGGCGACGACCATGACATTGGCTTTAAGTTTCATGGGTATCCCCCTTACAATACGGTTGCACAGAAACTGGCATTGGCCCGGTAAGGGACCACCAGAGCCGATGACTGCAGAAGCATGTAGCGCACCGGCGGATCGTTTTCCGACCAGGATTTGACGAAGTATTCCAGCGGGCGAATACCCGCCGCTTCATCAAGAATGGCCCCATGGTGACGAACACCCTCCAACCCTGTGCGCGCGACCAGCAATACCGTGCCGGTTGGAAGCAGCGTTTGATCGACGCCGTCGTCATCCACATAGACATCGTTGTAGGTCCAGATATCGAAGCTACCGATGTTACCGCGAAATACCGATTTTTCATCTGCGACAATGGGATCAAGCGACAGGCTGATAGAAGTGCCACGCCGAACATCAAACAGAGCTTTGACTTCCGGGTCTTTGATAAATTCCTCGAAAGCACTGTCTTCCATAATGACCGTACGCGGGCTTAAGCCTGAGTTTCCCCGCACCGTAATTGCCCAAGACCGCAAATCCGCCAGAGGGCTGACACCGGCCTGCCCCCAACGAGATGCACCTGTCAGTGCCACCGTATGGGCAGGGTCACGTTGAAAATCCACCACCTGGGTGGCATAACCTTCACCAGAAACCACCTGTTTGCCGGTCAACAGCACTTCCGTCGCCATTACTTCAAAGCGACGGTTCAGCATTTTGAGCATATCGGCCAGATTGTCAGCGACAGCGGCTTGAATGCGGCCTTCAGGTGACATGGTCCCCATAAAGGGCTCACCGGGACGGCGTTTAAGACCTTGTTGGGGCCGGACCACCCGCTTCTCCTTGAGATAGGCAGGCTTGAAACTCTTGGTCTCATAACCACGGTTCGCCACCACCTTGCCTTCCACCAGGGGAGAGACAAAAGGTGTAATGCGCGGTTTGCCATCGACCACATCGAAGAAAATTTCCTCCGTGTCGGACCGGGAAACCGTCGAGAAAAAGGTTCGGGCTAGAAACTGGACCGGTTCTGCGTTGGAAGCGACAATTCCTTCGATGACGCGTTCCAATCGACCGGTATCATAAGCATTGATCGGCATGGTTTAGGCTCCCACAACAGGTTTAAGGAAAATGCTCTGGGACCTGAGCCCCGGTTTGGCGGTGGACTTGTCATGGCCAGTGCCGAAGACAAGGGCGTCTTCGTTAAAGCATCCGGTGAACCAGACAGCAGCCTTGATGGCTCCAGCACTGGCATCCACGTCGTTTTGCAAAATGGCGATGGGCTTCTCGGAGCCGTCGTTGGCCGCAGCAAGCGAAAGCTTGAAGGTACTGTCGGCAGTCACCTCACCCAGCACAGCACCCATGGCCAGAGTTTCACCGGCGGCGATAACCACGGTATCGGTGTGACGAGGGAAGTCACCGGCAATGAGGTCTTGTTGAGTGAAGGCATCCACATTGCCAAAATTGGGATCACGTAGCGCCATGATCAGGCTCCTTTCTTGAGGTTATGGCCGAGGGTCGAAAGCGCGCGAGCCGTCATGGCCTCGACAGCGGTATCTTCCTCATCTTCCGGGGCATCGGCTCCAACAACCGGATTGGCGACGTTCGCCATGGCAGCATTTAGCAGACCGCCCGTTTTCGGTTGCTCCGGTGCCGAGGACAGAACCTTGATGGCGCTCGCCGCATCCAGGTCGGTTTCCAGCGCAAGAGACCGCGCCAGATCAGTGCGGCCATCTGCCTCTGTTGCATTCAAAATGGCTGCAATGCGATTGCGCTCTGTCATTTGGCCTTCCGCCTTCAAAGCATCAATATCAATCGACGTTACGTCAGGCGATTGCGCATGCCCCTTTACGCCAGAGCTTTCATGGGTGGCGTCAAGTGCCGTGTCTTGGTGATCATCCATCTGTCTTTTCCTTATGGCTGAGACATGATGCGCAGCGGCCCGCACACCTGTTGTTGCTATCGACGAGGCCGCCCGCCGTTCTAATTGGGATAACGTTTCAGCAAAGGTCGCGATGCCATCGGCAAAGCCAGCGGCAACTGCCTCTTCCGGATTAAGCCAACCCGCTTCAGTGGCGCGGACGGCATTTGCATCAATGTTTCGATTGCGGGCCACCGTTGAGACGAACAAGCCATAGAGCCTATCCACCTCTGACTGGAGCGAGGATTTTGCCTCTGGGGTCAGTGGGAAATGCTCGCTTCCATCGATCTTGCGATCACCTGCAAAAACGGGCGTGTAGACATAACCCTGCTTGGCATCCTTTGCGCTTTGGTCCATGTGCATGGCAGATGTTTGCCGGAAGCATCTTTGTCCCAGTGGACTTGTTCCCAATGCAAAACCTGATGCTCACCGCAATCGGGACATGGCACCCAGTACCGACGCTTGTCGCTTTCTTCCCAGGCCGCATCAATCCGGCTCAGGTGTGTGAAAACCGGTGTGAAATGCACTCAAAACAAAAAAAATGCCCCGGCAAAAGCCGAGGCATCATCGTCTGTCTTGTTTTTTAGGCTGGCCTAAAGTTCGAGCCAGTAGTTTCCTTTGTTGTCGTGTTTGATCACGACGCCCCAAGCTGGGTGATATTTTCCTTTGCTACGGAAAGCACTCTTCACTTCTTCTTGAGATGATTTCACCTGAGACATAACCTCAGTTTTATTCATGGCTTTACCCGCATTGCTAAGTACCTCAAGAATCTCTGCTTGGAGCTTAGAAAACTTATAACTCTGGCCATTTATATGGGCTGAACCGCTCCGCCTACCGATCACCCGACACCTGGCCGATGTTTTTGAACGGCGCAAAAAGAACAATGAGACCGACTGGGTGTTTCCGAACAGCGAAACCAAATCCGGCCACTATGACGACATCCACCACATCTACCCGACCATCACCAAAGCGGCGGGCACAAAATTTTGGTTTCACGCCCTGCGCAACAATTTCATCACTATCGCCGAACGCGACATCGGCCTCGCCACCAGCCTGACCAAACGCCTGGTCAACCATGCCCGCCCCCAAGATGTGACCGAGGGGTATGCGGCAGACTGGACGTTCGAACAGCTGCTGCGCGCCGCCCAGTCGGTTGCGGATAGGATTGATGAGTTGATTCAAAACCAAGCCAAAACTCTCTAATCACCCAGCGGAATACGGCTTCGCTTTGCATTGAAGTGGACTTGTCTGAAAAAAGTGGACAGCATCCTTGTGATTGAGGATCATCTGGGCTTCGAGGCGACCCAAAACGATTTCAAAAATTTAACGGCAAATTGGAAGGTTCTGTGAAATATTGCTCCACTCTTCCCATCCCGAATGGTGGTTCGCGCCGGGAACGGTGATAACAATTATGCAGGCGGATGGTCCGGTTGCTACTACGTACCGATCAACCACCATCCCTGGGATGATTTGATCATGATCGCCTACATAATGAATTTGTGCGATGTTCCGCAATCGAGCAGCCATAGTGATGGGATTCAGCGAGGACGGCGTAGCGCTGACCTTGTGATAGGCATTCACAAAATCGGTGTCCAAGTTTCCTGCGACCGTCCGCAAGCTTTCCACGTCCGCGCGCCTAGCGGCCAACAGGGCCGCAATCGCGCCGCCACCCGAATACCCGACAAGATGTAAACGCGGTTTTTGAGCCCCAAAAAATGCGTCAATGGCCGCATTCATGGAAGACACGACCTCCTCCGAAAAACGATGACTGGTCCAATATTGGGTCGTGCATTCCGGTTTCTTCCACTGATCTCCGTATTGGCACGGACGGGCCAGATAAAGGACATTCCCGGCCCGGTCCGCTGCCGCCAGTTTCAGCCCCATGGGGTCTATCGGGGTCGGGTCTGGAGAAGGCAGGCTGCGCGACTTCCAGGCCAGCCCATCCCCTTCGATGTAAACGACCCAATCGGCACTGCCCGCGCGTTGACGAAACCAGGCATTCAAGGTGAAGGGGGCGGCCGGAAGGGTCGTAGGCGCAAGACCGCCTGTCAGGGCGATATTGTCAGCCCTTTCATAGCGGGACGCCGACGTGGAGCATCCCGCGAAAACGCACATGGAAGCAATCGCTATCAGTGCCCGTAAAGAGGTCATTCCATTCTCACATTTAATTTGTCCTACAATGTGTAAGGCTATATAGATATAAAAAAAGATGGCTACTCAACACCTAATTTACATGTGCTCTAATATGCTCTCAACCGTCCGATTGCTGAACGATACGGTAGCCGCAGCTTCATGCCGTGCGAAATCGCCCTTTCGCCTGCACCTGTTGTTGAGTGTATCCGCGCTGACGCTTGTGACGAGTGCGGGCCACGCATGGGCTGGCTCCACGGATTTGAGCGCCGCCGCCTGGACAGTGGATGGCAGTGCTGCTGGTGGAACAAACGCAGCCGCAGGCGACAATCTCACCAACACCACGAATGCAAACGTAACGTCCGTGACAATTTCGGGCACGGGGTATGTGGCCAACGCGGCTGGCGCGGGCATCGATGCCGGGACGGGCAATATTGGTGAAATTACCATTACGGGTTCCGGAAATAGTAATGTGGCGGTTTCGGGTTCCTCAGGTGCCATCAATATTGGTTCCGCCACCACATCGACAACGATCAACAACACGGGCTCACCAGCAACGACGATTACAGGCGCCGGTGTCAACACGCAAACCCTGCGCTTTTATTCGAACACCAATGGTGTGAGCTTGACCTTAAATCAAGGCAACACAGCGGGCACGACCAGCGGCACGATCTCGAACACGGACACGGGAAACAGCTATGCCGTTTATGCCCGCACCAATGGCGGCAGTCAGACCATCAACAACTACAACGGTTCTATTACGGGCGCATCCAATAACACGGGGTACGCCGCACTTTCCATGATTGAGGCCGGAGACGGGAATCTCGCCGTCACCAACGGCAGCGCCAGCGGCAGCGGTACAATTTCATCAACCAATGCCGGCAAAGCGATCCACTTCGCCACCAGCGGAACCGGCACGATAACTTTGACCAACACCCAGGGAACCATAACCTCTGCGGCGACCTCAGCAAACCTGGGCACGGTTCGAATTGCCCAATCCGCGACGGGCGGCGTTACAACTATTTCAAACAGCGCCACGATAGAGAACACCAATGCCGCTGGAGGCGGTAACGCAATCTATTTGAGTTCCGCCGCTAGCTCTGGCGGCTTTTCCATAACCAACAATTCAGGTGGCAGCATCACCGCCGCAACGACAGGAGTAGGTGCGATCCGCATTGGGACCGCACATGGGGTTAGCACCATCACCAACTCCGGCACTATAACAGGCGCGGGCACGACCGGCGCAGGCGGCACCGCAATCGCCATCGACAACAGCGCCAACACGACAAAAGTGACCTTCAACCTGGAATCGGGCAGCACCACCAACGGCGCGCTGAAGCTGGGCACCGGGGGCGTCAGCGACGACATCGTGAACCTCAAAGGCGGCACGTTGAACGGTGACATCATTTCCGCAGGGGCCGGCAAGGGAACCCTCAATGTAACTGCCAGCACATCGAGCAACGGCGATTTTGGCACGACCAACGCGCTGGCGGCGGTGAATGTGAACGGCGGCACGCTGACCCTGAACAACGCCATTAAGGCCACCACGACCATCATCAGCGCCAGCACTAATTTGACCGTTGGTACGACGGGCAAGACCATCACTAGCGCATTGACGAATTCCGGCACACTGGACGTTGGGGACAAGACCCTCACGGTTGCGGGGAACATTACGGGCACGGGGACTTTGGGTGTGTCGCTGTCCTCGACGGCATCAGGTTACATCGTCAACACGACCAACACGGCGGGCTACACCCCCGGCGGGACGGTCACCATCACGCCAATCCTGACGACGACCGTTTCCAACGGCAGCAAATACGCCTTGATCTGGGGCAAGGCGGGCAACGCGCCCACCTTGGGAACCATTAGTGCATCCGGCGGGGGGCTGGTGTCTTGGACGGTTTCAGACGGCACCGCCTATGCCACCACAGCCGATGTCAATGGCCACACCATCATTGCCGAAGACGTGGTGATGGTTGCATCGGTCAACAGTGCATCTTCTGTTGCCGGGGTGACCACCAATTCGGCAACAGTGGTTGATATCGTTACGTCTTATTCTGGTGGCAACACCCAACTCAAAACCATAGGAGCCGCGTTGCAAGGTCTTTCGTCTGCCGCTGAAGTTGACAATGCTGGCGCGCAACTGCGCACAGATGTTAACCGTGGCGCAATTGAAGGGGCGACCCGCGCCGTCGTCGGCGCTCTGAGCACCATTTCAACACGCAGCGATCAGATCCGTTTGGCGTCCAACGCCGGCACCGGTATCAACACGGGCGACGTGATCCGTGGCCTTGGCGTGTGGGGGCAGGCCTTTGGCCACTATGGCGATCAAGACCGTCGTCAGGGCATTGATGGATATAATGCCAAAATGGGGGGGCTGGCGCTGGGCGCTGACACCCAGGTCATGGACCCGGTCCGGGCAGGCTTGGCTTTTTCTTATGCAAAAACGCGCGTCGACTCCAAGGGGGCAAACGACGGCAACAGTCTCAACATCGACAGCTATCAAGGCACCCTGTATGGCTCATACGTGGGTTCGCCATATTACATCGACGGTTCTGTCGCCCTGAGTCTTCACAATTACGATTCCACTCGCCAGATTGCATTCACCGGGTTCTCGGATACCGCGACGGGAGATTACGAGGGCTATCAAGTCACGGTTAAAGTCGATGGTGGATATCCAATTGAGCTTGGCTCTGTTGTCGTCACTCCAATGGCAGGAATGAGCTATTCGACGCTCGAGCAGCTTGCATACAGCGAAAGTAGTTCAAACGGTTCCGCGCTTCAGGTGGAGGGGCAAACCTCCTCTTCCATCAAATCTTCTCTGGGCGGTCGCATATCAAAGACCTTCGAATTTGACGGCACAACCTATACCCCAGAAGCCAACTTGGCCTGGGAACATGAATTCAGAACCGATCCGTCCCGCTCTACAGCGAGCTATATTGCCGGTGGATCCAGTTTCACCAGCGCCTCTGCTACCCCGGCGAAGAACGGTCTAGTCCTTGGTTTCGGCTTGGCCGTAGCAAGCATAGACAACTTGACGATCAGGGCTAAGTACGATGCCGAAATCCGTGATCAATATCTGGGGCACAACGGGGTGGTAGAAGCTCGGTTCGATTTCTGATCGGAGCCGAAGCCGTACTTAGCCGTTAGCAAATGTCGATTTGGGGTCAGAAGCAGCCATAAATGCTGACGCTTTGTGATGTCCGCTTATCGGTACAAAGCGGTTATTGTTTTCCTGAATGGTTGGTTGCAGTCTTAAGGCGAACATAAGGTTGCGCTTTCTGTCAAGAGCATCACCTTCAAGGGAGTGCAGATAACACGTTGATATATTTAAATTTCATAGGCGAATTTTTACCATCACAACAAAAGGTCGAAACTGACTGTAACGGCCTCCAGCTACCAATAAAA
>JGI11705J14877_10002161_pt1 | contig 10778 bp, 8 predicted proteins | sample Etolaghawater15m_FD_14877 | JGI IMG/M metagenome (IMG submission 14877) | reverse complement strand
GGTCAACACCGGATTGGGGGCCGTTTTTCCCAGACCGCAAAGGGATCCCGCCTTGATGTCTTCGCTGAGGGATTCCAGAATTTCCAGGTCTCCTTCGCGTCCTTCTCCCTTGGTGATGCGAACCAGAATTTCCAGCAGGTGGTGGGTGCCCACCCTGCAGAAGGTGCACTTGCCGCACGATTCCTTCTGGGTGAAATCCAGAAAATAGCGGGCCACATCCACCATGCAGGTATCCTCATCCATGACCACCATGCCGCCGGAACCCATCATGGCTCCGGCTTCGGTCAGGGAGTCGAAGTCAATGGGGGTATCCAGGAAATCCGATGGCAGGCACCCTCCGGAAGGCCCGCCGATCTGAACCGCCTTGAATGCCTTTTTGTTGGGAATACCCCCGCAGGTGTCAAACACCAGGGTGCGCAGGTCCACACCCATGGGGATTTCCACCAAACCTGCATGGCGCACATTGCCCACCACGGAAAAGATGGCGGTACCGGGGCTTTTTTCCGTCCCCACTTCACGAAACCGATCCGCTCCTTCAGCCACCAGAAAAGGAACCGTTGCAAAGGTTTTGACATTGTTAATGACCGTGGGGTGCCCCCAAAGTCCCTTTAGAACAGGGAAAGGGGGGCGGTAGGTGGGCATGCCGCGCCGGCCTTCGATAGATTGAATCAGTGCCGTTTCCTCTCCGCACACAAAGGCCCCTGAACCCTGAAAAACCTCGATATCCAGGTTGTACGGGCTGCCCAGGATCTGATTCCCCAATAGCCCCCTTTCTTTGGCCTGGCTTATGGCCCGGTTGACCATTTTCACAGCCAGAGGATATTCCGCTCTCACATACACAATGGCCTTTTGCGCGGGCACGGGCGCAGATAATGATCCCTTCCAGCACCTGGTGGGGATTGCTTTCCAATATGGTTCGGTCCATGTAGGCCCCGGGATCCCCTTCGTCGGCATTGCAGATGACGGTTTTCTCCTGCGCTTCCGCCTTTGCCGCCAGTTCCCATTTCATACCGGTGGGAAACCCCGCGCCGCCTCTCCCTCGCAGACCGGCCGCTTTAACTTCTTCGATAATTTTTTCAGGGGAGGATTGCAGGGCTTTGACCAGAGCGCTATACCCGCCACGGACCAGATAATCGTCAATCTCTTCCGGATCCACCCGGCCACACTTTTCCATGACCAGGCGCTTTTCCATGTTGAACCGCGGAAAATCCCAGACCTGGGGAATCATGTCGTTTTCAACCATGGCTCCCATAAGATACTCAAAAAGCGGGTCCCCTTGTTCCAGAAAGGATTTCACCAGCATTCGGGCTTTTCCCGGGGTCACCTGGTGGTAAAGGATGGCAGGGAAACCGGGGTTTTCAATGATCACCACCGGTTCCGCATAGCAATGACCGATGCACCCCACCGGATGAATACGGGCCTCAATGTTCCGCTCGGCCAGGGTCTCTTCAAAAGCCGATTGGGTCTCCAGCGCCCCGGAAGCGATACCGCAGGTGGCCATGCCGATATGAATGACGGGAATGGCCTGGTTATCCAGCACCTTTTTCTTCACATGGGCCTTTTCACAAACGGCGGCAAGAGCCTTCTCGATATTCGCTTTATTGTTGGGATCCATTTTCCTGCTTTTCCCGCGCCTCTTTTTCCTTTTCGATCTGAAACCCCAGGATCAACCCTTCCACCTTGCTGGGCGCCACGTGGCCGTGAGCCGTCTCATCCACAATTACCACCGGCGCCAGAGCACAACACCCCACACAGGCCACTCGTTCAATGCTGAATTCACGATCCTCGGTGGTTTCCCCATGACCGATTCCCAGCTTTCGTTCGAAATTCTCCAGGATAATATCGCCCCCCCGCACATGACAGGCGGTCCCCAGACACACCTTCATGTGGTGTTTTCCCGGTGGGTGAAACCGGAACTGGTTATAGAAGGTCGCCACACCATATACCTCGCACAGTGCCAGTTCGAGGGCCTCAGCCACCAGTTGAAGGGCATCGGGGGCCAGATAGGCATGCCGTTCCTGGATCATCTGAAGCATGGGAATAAGGCTTTTCCGTTCCTTTTCAAAACCTTGAAGCCGGGCCTCAATATCTTCCAGCATGGCCGCTTCCTGGGCACGAATATCATCGTCCACAATGCGTTCTCTGCTTTCCATATCAAATTCTTTCCATGGCACCCAGCGCGCCGTGAAGCCGGTCCCGAAGGAGGAAACAGAGGCTTTCCATCATCCTGAATCCCATTTTATGGTTGTCCAACATGATTTCTCTCAGCTCCGTTCCCCTGAAAATGATCACCGTCGTCGGCTTCCGGCAGACGGCCGAACTCATCAGCGTGTGGGGTTGCCCCAACAGGGTGGACCAGCATCCCATGACCCGGCCTTTTCCCAAGAAGCCCGATCACCGCATTTCCCTTGCGGGCCCCCAAGTCCATGGACCGTTCCAGGGAGACGTGTCCTTCCGCGATCACATAAAGATATTCACCGAAATCCCCCTGGGAGAAAACGTATTCCCCCGGTTCAAAATTTTGCACCTGGCACAGAGCGATGATGTTTTTGATGCAGGGTTCCTCAAGACCTTTGAAGAATTCGCACCCCTCCAAGATTTCTTTGATTTCGTTACGATCCATTTTTACCTCCCGGGTTTCAACTTTTGGCGTAAGTGACCGAAGGGAAGAGTTTGCCATCCGTGTGGGGCAGAAAAAGCGCGGCTATATATTCGTCGGTAAAGGGCTGATGTGTGGACAGTTCGATATTGGTCATGGACCTGGATATGTTCAGACAGGTTTCAAAAGCTTCTTCTGAAAGCAGACAGGCCCGTGCTCCCGTGAGGGAACTGTTGCCGATGAATTTGATTTTCTCCAGCGGGATATCGGGCAGAAGCCCGATGGCCACGGACTTTGGAATGTTGAGAAAGCTGCCGAAGCCCCCAGCCACATACAGCGTATCGAGGGTGTCAAATCCAAGCCCGATATAGTCAATGAGAGACTTTATGGCCGCAAACACCGCCCCTTTGCTCTTGATGAGATTGTCGATGTCCGATTCGGTAATGACCACATGGGCCGCGGTTTCTGTTTCATGGGCGTAGGCGATGATGTATTCTGGAATGCCGTCTTCAAAACTGAGGCGGGCGTCTTCCCGCTGCCGGTCAAATTTGCCGTCCTGGCCGATGATGTTGTTTCTGACCAGTTCGTAAATGCAGTCAATCAGGCCGGAACCACAGATTCCCCGGGGCTTTTTGCCCCCGATGGTGTCATAGGTCAATTCACCGTTTTCAATGAGCACTTTTTCAATGGCGCCATCGGTAGCCCGCATGCCGCAACGGGTCCCCCCCCCTTCAAATGCGGGGCCCGCAGACGCCGAACAGCACACCAGCCAGTCCTGGTTCCCGATAGCGATTTCACCGTTGGTACCGATATCGATGAGGCATTTTACCGCTTCCTGTTCCGATATGCCGCTTGCCAGCACGCCCGCGACGATGTCCCCCCCCACATAGGAGGCCACACAGGGCATGACTTCCAGTATGCCGCGGGGGTTGATACGAATACCGATCTCGGAAGCCCGGATCTGAGGGAATTCATCGGTGGTGGGCACATAGGGATCCAGGCGAATGGAGCACGGTGTCAACCCCAGGAGCAGGTGGCTCATGGTGGTGTTGCCCGCCGCCACAATCACTTCGATCTCTTCAGGGGAAATCCCCCTTTTTTTGACAAGCCTGGTGATCAACGTGTTGATATTTTTGACAACTGCGTTTTGAACCGGGTCCAACCCCCCTTTGCCACAGGCGAATATGACCCGTGAAATCACGTCTTCCCCAAAACTGGCCTGACTGTTGTGGCAACCTTCCACATCCAGCACCACGCCGGTATTCAAATCGAGCAGTTGGGCCACCACGGTGGTGGTCCCCACGTCCACCGCCAAACCGTAATGGGACCGGGCCGTATCGAAAGGCTCAATTCGCAGAATTCGATAATTTTCCCCGTGTTTGGCGACCGTCACCGTCACTTTCCAGTCGTTTTCACGCAGTTTCGTAGACAGGGTCTGCAGGCAGTCCAGAGGAATATCAAAGGTATGCCAGCCTAAGCTTTTTCGAAGTTCCCTGGATATTCGTTCCACGTCGGGCACGTTGTCTTCCATAGTGGGGGCCGAAAGGGCCAGATAGGACTTCTTGACAATGGGATTGAGGTCCATCTTTGACAATGACTGGTTTTCCCCGCCGGTCATGATTTTGGACCCATCCATACGGGATTCGGCCGGAATGATAATTTCCAGATCGTCATGGATCTCAGTCTGGCAAGCCAGCACATATCCCTTCATGATCTGATCCTGGGATAAAAAACCTTTCGCATGATCTTCGGCCTGGGCCCGGCCCTTGGCCACCTGCACACGGCATTTGCCACAGACTCCTTCGCCACCACAGAGATTGGTGATAAAAACATCTGCTTGCTGGGCCGCCTCCGCAATGGTGGCGCCGTCGTCCACATTGACGGTCCGGTCCGCAGGCAGGAAATGAACGGTATAGGTGCTCATAGGAATTCTCCCGTATTCTGGGCGATGAACCATTGTGGTTCAACACCGGGTTTTATATACAACAAACGGGTCTTGAATGTGAAGGAAAAACCGGGCGCATTAAAAGTGCCCGGGTCCTGATGATAGCACGCTTGTGAATTTTTTACCAATCGGTTGACAACCATCACCGCCCAACGTATGGTCTGGAGTTGAACCTTATTACAAAGGTCCCAGGCCGAACCCACATGGCGTGTCTTCAGGGACTTTGGTGATTCTGAATCAATGATGATCAAGGCTTTGTTCAAAAATTTCCAAACGAATAGGTGAAATTGCATGTCTCAAAATATGATCGAACAGCAAGGGAAAACCGGTGTAGGCTTTTCTTTCCGTGGGTATCGGCGGAAATTTAAAATTCTGTGGATCTTTCTTGGGTTTTTTCTCCTTTTTGTCAGTGAAAAACCGGCCCTGTGTGTTTCGGCCGAAACCCCGGACCATAAAAAAAGCGTTCCGGTCTCAGCGGATGCCCTCCCGGAGTTGACGGCCGAAGCCTTGAAAGAACGAATTATAATAGCCAATAACGCGCCAAACCTGACACCCGAATCCAAACAGCGGATTATCTCCTTTTACCAAAAAGCCATCGATTCTCTTGAGCGCCGTGAAAAAGCCCTTGCTGACATGAACCAATACACGCAGGCACTGGAAGAGCTGCCAAAACCGTCTGATTTGCCCAAGGGCGCGATGAAGCCGGTTCGAGCAGCCGCGGTGGAAGAGCGGGCCAAGGCCATGGCCCTGGGGGAGATCGAGGGGGAGATCGCCAGCCTGCAAACGCAACTGGCGGAGGCTCAGACACAGCTCGAACTCAAACAAAAGAAGTTGCGGGACGTTCTCAAACAGCCGGCCCAATTGCGTCAAAGCATTGCCCAATATGAACAAATGCTGGCCCAGCTGCAGGAGAAACTGGCCCGCCCCAAACCCAAAGACGAATCGCCTCGCCTCATTCGCGCCAGACGAACCAGCCTTCGCGCCCAGCAGGTTGCCCTTCAAGCCCAGCTAAAAGCGGCGGACCAGGAAGTGGCGCTGGCGAAGAGAGCGTTGACGATTACCCAGAACCAGCAGGCGCTGATTTCACGAAAAGTCAACCGCCTGGAAGCTCAGATCAAGACCTGGGAATCGGTGCGGGAAGGCCGACAGAATGATGTGGGCTTTATTGAACTACGGCAGGCCCAGGAATCCCTGAAAGAGATGGCGGCAAATGACTGGCCCAAAGCCGGGGATTTTTTGCGTAAAATGGGCGAAGAAAACCTAGCCCTTTCCAAAACCCTCATTGATCTCGATTCAAAAGAGCAACAGGCGGCAAAAACCACCCAATTGCTTGAAACACGCGCCAACCAGACTGAGAAGGATTTTGAGCTCACCCAAAGGCGCATCACCATGATGGGGCTCACCCGTAAAGCAGGCCTGTGGCTTCAGTCCAGGCGGGAAACGCTGAGGAAAAGCCGGGCGGACACCAAAGTTGCACTTCAGCGACGAAACGAAATTCTACGGGTCAACCTGGACAACGATGAATTGATTCAGGACCGGCAGGATTATCTGGTACTGAAAAACAGCATTTACGAACAACTGGACAAATTGGAGTCTTCCCTGACACCCAAAGAGAATGAAGAACTGAACATGCAGGCCTTCCTTCTGCTGGAAAGTCGGCGAAAGCTGCTGGAAGAAACCGGAGCATCCTATGGCAATTATCTGAAGCAGCTGAACGGTCAGGAAGCCGCCCAGAAAAAAATTGATCATCTATCGGAGAATTACCGGGATTTCATCAATCAGCGGTTGTTATGGACCCAGAGTGCCGATCTGATCTCACCCTCCGATGCGAAAGGGTCCGAAACAGTGTTTCGCTGGATTGTCAATCCCGAAAACTGGATGAAATTCATGGGAGACCTGGGCCTGTCCATGGGAAGCACTCCGGCGGTTTGGGGACTTCTGTTGCTAGGGGTTCTGGCGCTCATACTGTCCCGGTCCTGGGTCAAACGCAGGATAATCGCCCATGAGGGAAAATCATCCACTGAAGGCATGGGGGGGACACTGGCCCTGATCTGTTTGATGCTCATGCAAACGGTGGGCATCCCTTTTGTCCTCTATCTGGGGGCCCTTAATCTCTGGACCCTTCCCGTGGTAAATTATTTTACCCGGTCGGTCTGTGCGGGGTTTGCCGTAACCCTGGAATCCTTTATTTTTCTCAGAATTGTCATACAACTTTGCAAACGAAACGGAGTGGGACAAACTTATTTTTTATGGAATGAAGCGGTGTGTGCTTTGCTGGTCCGTTCGGCGCGAACCCTTCTCATTCTCTCCGTACCGATCCTGTTTTTTGTGGTCATGATTCAAAACGGGCCGCAGGCCCAGGGGTTTCGCAGTTCACTGGGACGAATTCTGTTCCTTTTTTCCATGATTCCGGTCTTCCTGGTGTTCTGGCGTTGCCTTCGTAAATCGAGCCCCCTGGTACAAACCATTCGCCGGGGACGTCCGGACGGATGGCTGAGTAAATATCTGCCACTCTGGTCCGCCATCATCCTCCTCTCTCCTGTCGTCCTCTTCATTCTTCCCATCCTAGGGTATTATTTTACCGCCTACGAACTCGGTTCCAGTCTGGCGGAAACGGCCTGGCTCGTACTGGCTCTGATTCTGGCAGACGCCCTCATGCAACGGGGTTTGTGGCTGGCACAGACAAAACTTGCCTTGAAGAAGGCCGAAATCGCTCGGGAAGAGGCCGCGAAGAAAGCCCTGGAATCAGAAGACGACCCGGAAGAAAGCATTCAGTCAAGCCCTGTGGGCGCAATCCCCACCATGGAGATGGAAGAAATCAACGAAGAGACCTCCCTGCTCATCCGGTCTGTGATTCTGGTCGCCGGTCTTGTGGGACTTTGGCTCATATGGGAAGAGATATTTCCAGCGTTTCGCTTTTTTGACAACATCCTGCTCTGGAGTCATGAGGTGGGGGTTGACAAAGCCGGAACCCCCATTACGGAATCCATTACCTTGCTAAACCTTATCACGGCCCTCATCATTTTTGCCGGCACATTTATCGCCGTCAAAACCGGTACCGCTCTTCTGGAAATCCTTATGGCCAGGAGTTCCAGTCTGGATGCCGGCAGCCAGCAATCTTTCGGCCTCATCGGCCGGTATGCCATTTTCATGGTGGGCCTGTTTGCCGGATTGAACGCCCTGGGCATCGGTTGGAAACAGTTTCAGTGGCTGGCAGCCGCCATGACCGTGGGGTTAAGCTTCGGGCTCAAGGATATCTTTGCCAATTTCGTATCGGGCATCATTATTTTGTTTGAGCGACCCATCCGGTTGGGGGATACGGTGACGGTGGCTGGATCCACCGGTAATGTTTCACGGATCCGCATCCGTTCCACCACCATCACCGACTGGGATCGACGGGAGCTGATTGTTCCCAACCAGGCCTTTCTTTCCGAGAAAATCACCAACTGGTCCTTGTCGGACCGGGTCACCCGCGTGGTCATCAACGTGGGCATCGGTTACGGCTCGGACGCCAAGAAAGCCGAGGCGCTTCTTCCTGAAGATTGCCAATGACTGCGAAGTGGTCAAAAAATCCCCGGCGCCCAGTGTCTTTTTTACGGGTTTCGGCGCCGACTCCCTTGACTTTGCCCTTCGCGTCTATGTTTCCCTGTCCGACCGGATCAAGGTGCAGAACCTGGTCCGGCACCGCATCAACCAGATCTTCCAGGAAGAGGGCATCGAAATTCCCTTTGCCCAGCGGGATACACACCTGGACACCAGTGCCGGACCCCTGGATATTCGGCTGGTTGAATGATGGCGTAGGGGCGGCCCCCTGTGGCCGCCCCGATAACGGGTAAACGGGAAACGGGCAACCACAGGGGGTTGCCCCTACGCCATTTTTGGGTTTCATACATGAAAGAAATATGGATCATCGGGGCCGGTCGTTTCGGGCGCATGGCGGCGGATCGAATAACCGGAAATCCCCACCTGGTTCTGGTGGACCTTGTTGGGGAAAAACTTCAAGAGGCCAAAGGCCCTCAAAGAACCCTTGTCAAAAGTGACGGCGCCCTTTACCTCCTGGAGCATCTTCAGCCGGGCGCGGGAAAGTTGCCCGACTGGATTGTTCCGGCGGTTCCCATTCATCTGGCCGCGGAATGGCTGCTGATGGTTCAAAGGGAGAAAAAGCTTCACCGGATCCCGGTTCCCGTTCAAATAGATCCCCTTCTGCCTCACCCCCTACGCGTGGAAAACGGCAATATCTTTGTGAGCCATGCGGATTTTCTCTGCCCGGATGATTGCCCCGAACCCCGTCATACCTGCACCTTCACCGGAAAACCTCGAAAACAAAATATGTTTGAGCTCCTCAAAAACATTTCGTTTCCCCCATGGGAAAGCCGTGTGGTTCGAAGCCACCAGCTGGGTCCCGGTATTGGCGGGTATCGTGTGAAAGACCTTTTTGAACTGGCCGAGGAAATTGAAAATACCCGCGCTCCCTTACTGCTTTGTACCGCATGCCGGTGCCATGGGGTCATTACGGGCCTTCAATTTCTTTAACGCAAAAAAATCTTGCGATTTGAAAAATAATAATATAATTGAGAGAACTTATCAGGACTAAGGGCCTCGGAAAAATCTAATTAAACATCTGGCTTGTCTTTTGGCCCGTCTACTGCGTTGCATCCACCGACACATATCCACCAATATGCATCGGTGGATGCGCCTTGTATACGAACCAAAATCCTGCGCAATCTTGTGTAATTATTTTTTCCCGAGGCCCTAACCCATGACATTTGTGGACTTGATATTCAACAAAATCGGCCCGGATCCATACTCCGGGTTTCCATTTTGGCGGCTTCACTCAATCCAGGAGGTAAATAGAGATGACCGAATATAGAAAAGTGAAAGACATTATGGCGCCCATTGAGGACTATGACAGGGTGAAGATCGACGCCCAACTCTGCGACGCCGTGAGCATATTGAAAAGGAACTATGAAGATCTGAAAGCCGGCAAGGAAGGAAATTTTCACAAGACCCTGCTGGTGGTCAATGACAAAGACGAAATTGTGGGAAAGCTCTCCATGTATGACCTGATCCGGGGCCTGGTGCCTGAACCATCCAAGACGCCGGAGGTCTCCAGAGCCTACAGCGCTATGCGTTCCGGTCGCGCAAGAGATGTTTCCAATGAAGTAGGGGACGCACAGGAACATTTTAAATGGCTGCATTCAACCTTTTCGGACCTCATCAAGCAGGAAGCCCACAAAAACGTTCGGGATATCATGTCCCCCATTGAAAAATCCAGTCTGAAAGCGGAAGACAAAGTGACCCACGGCATATACACCCTTTTCAAGGACAAGGTTCGGCAGCAGTTTGTTCAAAGCGAGGGTAAAATTGTGGGCGTGATCAATCTCAATGTCATTTTTATAGAACTTCTTGAAGTGGCAAGTCCGGAGTGCCATATCAACTGGTAAGATATTCTCACGCAAAGCCGCCGAGCCCGCGAAGAGATACAAGATGGCTTATTTGCCCTTCCTTTTGCGTCTTTGCGCCTTTGCGTGATGCACAATTTTTGACCTCGAATTCATCTCTGTGCTCCGCAACCTTCGCTATTTTTGTTTTTAACCCCGTAAAAAAAGCTTGACTTCAACTTTCAACCATATTAGCTTCCAAAAATGAATGACAGTTCATTCATGTTTTCCCGATGGAGCTTTTTACGGAGAATCCGTTTGAAGCGCGACCTTAATATATGAACACGCTAAGGAGGTGTCTATGGACAAAAAAATGAATAGGGCCGGCGTCATTGGTGCAGGCGTTATGGGGGCCACCATCGCTGCCCAGCTCGCTAATGTGGGCATCGAAACGGTTTTGCTCGATATTGTTCCCCCGGAACTCACGGACGACGACAAGAAAAAGGGCCTCACACCGGAAAGCAAAGGATTCAGGAACAAATTCGGCAATAACGGACTGAACATTGCGCTGAAATCCAAACCCGCCTCCTTTTATATTCCGAAAAACGCCAAACTGATCACCATCGGCAACTTGGAAGACGATCTCGCCCTTTTAAAGGACGTGGACTGGATCATTGAGGTGGTGGTGGAACGGTTGGACATCAAACAGAAGGTTTTCGAAAAGATTGAAACCGTTTTGACGCCCGGGACCATTATCAGCTCAAACACCTCCGGTATACCGGCCAAAGAGATGTGTGAAGGCCGTTCCGAAAATTTCCAGAAATATTTTGCCATTACCCATTTCTTTAATCCC
>JGI11705J14877_10002158_pt1 | contig 10783 bp, 8 predicted proteins | sample Etolaghawater15m_FD_14877 | JGI IMG/M metagenome (IMG submission 14877) | reverse complement strand
ATGCCCCTCTTCTTTTTTTTGCTGCAGGTTTCTTCCCCAGGCACTCGTTGAGGGCACAAATCCCAGGAGTAGAAGGCCGCTCTCCTGGAGTACTCTATGGGATTCGCGAAAAACTTCCCCAGGATTCTGGACAAAACAGAGAGTGAAAAAAAGTGATACCCTGTGTATTGATTTGCTGGAAAAAGGAAGTGCTTCCCCGATTGCCTGGCAGACAGCAATGTCTCTTGATTTTGCGAAAAGGAGAGGGCCTCGGGCAGGATCAATTCCAAAGCCGGAACCAAAATGCGATGCAAAGCGACCGGGGCCCACACCGATCTCAAGAGATGGCTGTTTGGGAGAACCAGACAGTGCTGCAATGGCTGCAGTCTCAATATCAAAGAGCAGGCTGTTATCAAACCAGCTGTCATACTCCTCTGCCCGTGCATGAAACACGGCGGAGTTTATCTGCCACTGTTTCTCCACTTTTATTCGTCCGGGTTTTCGAAATTGTTTTTAATCATAAAGTAGAGTGTTCCTTCTTCTTTCATACTGCCGGCTGCGGCTTTTGCGTAGTTGCCACTGCCCCAGTAGAGATCTGCACGCCCAGCACCTTTGATTGCTGATCCGGTGTCTTGAGGAAAGACAAAACGGTGCATGGGGATCCACTCTGTAATTGTTCCAGCTTTGTCCAGCACTGGTTTACGACTGATGAGAAAAGCCAGGGTCGTCTGCGGGAGAACTTCAGGATCAACTGCAATGGAGCGTCCTGCAACGAGGGGCTCGCCAAGGCTTCCTACTGGGTCACCATCGGGAGCCCAGTTAAAGAAAATGAATTTGCTGTTGTGATTGAGAATATCTTCCTGCTCTTCTGGGTGCTGGCGGAGGTAGGCGCGAATGGAGGGGATGGAGGCCTCTTCAAGGCTCATCTTTCCCTGATCCACAAGTAATTTGCCAATTGAGAAATATTCTAGACCATTGGAGGCAGCGTAGTGGATGGAACGAACTGAACCATCCTGCAGTTGGATTTTTCCGGATCCTTGAACGTGGAGAATAAATGCATCGATCGGGTTATTCAGGTAGACCAGTTCGCTGCCCTTCGCTACTCCATTTTCTTCAATCTCTTTTCGGCTCCAGTAGGGAATGAGCTGCCCCTTTTCATTTCTTCGTTTATATAGCGGGGTTCCACTGGCGGGATCTTTTACTTGAACGAGGGATTGAGGAGGGCTGTATAAGGGGTAGAGGTAGGGTGCCTCTCTCTTGAGGCTTCCCTTGAGGAAAGGTTCATAGTAGCCCGTGATCAGCATCTTACCCTGCGGAGAATCTTTTCTTCCGCCCGCCTGATAAAGCGTAAAATTCTCACTGATTATTCGACCGAGTTCGTCTCTGGTCGGATCCAGTTTCAGGATATCAATAAAGGATGTCATGGATTCTCTGATCCAGGAAACGGGATATCTGTCGGATCCGAAGGTAAATGAGGTGTCGTTGGGAAGTTTATTCAGGTAGTGCAGATGGCGCACTGCTGCAGTAAGCAGATGGTTAAGGTTTGAATCGTCAATAAGCGGGGGAGTATCTGCAGGAGAGACTTTGTTGAGTGGTGCTTTAGCGCAGCCATTTACCAGGAGAAGTAAAATTGAAAGTAGAATAAAAAAAGAGGTGCTATGTTTTCTGATCATAGGTCTGTTATCTGATCGCCTCTGCAAGTTCACTGACTGCCATGGCATATCGATTTGAATGGTTCCATTCCGTAATTGCCTGGAAGTTTGGATATCCGGCAATATAGCGTTTTCCACCGCCCTTCTTCGGATCTATTTCGAGGTCGACGATGGTAAGAGGCCTGTTGGCTTGAGGAATGGGAAGGGCTATGGCCTGCTCTTTCTGTACCGTGAGGTAATCAACAACTCCTTTCCTCCCTTTGCTGTTTGCCTTGATGACTTCAGGTCCCGTTAAGGTCTTTCCAATGTCAATGTAGAGTGGTGCATCAAGCGTCCAGTGGAAGAAGTGAAGATAGTTGGCAATGGATGCCAGGATATCATCAATGGAGTTGAAGACATCACGACGTTCGTCGCCGTCAAAGCTCACTGCGTATGTGCGAAAGCTTGAAGGGATAAACTGGGTCTGACCAAAGGCCCCGGCGTAAGAACCTGTTATCATAAGGGGATTGTAATGGTTTTCTTTGCAGAGGATAAGGAATTCAACCAACTCTTTTCGGAAAAAATCGGATCTACGGGGATAGGCATCAAAGAGCGTATTCAGGGTCTGAAAGACGTTGAAGCCACCGCTATAGGTACCGAAGCGGGATTCTATGCCCCATATAGCTATAACAACTTCCCGGTCAACGCCAATTTCCTCTTCAATGCGATCAAGGATATCTTTGTGTTTCTTGAGTTTCTTTTTTGCCTCTCGTATGACGGATCTGGTAATGAAGCGTGGTCGATACTGGTAATAGGGTTTTGCTTCCCATTGGGTATCCATAAGAACGAGCACTTTTCGCTTGATTTTTACCCCTTTAAAAATAGCCCCAAGCTCATCTTTGGTGAATTGGTGTACCTGTTCAAGCTCCTGAAAGAGAAGTCTGTATTTTTCCTGGCTCAAGTCGATCTTCTGGCCGTTTTTGACCAGGTCAGCAGCGAGAACTTTATCTTCTGCTATCCCATTATGCGCTGGGAAAGTGAGACAAAGGAGTAAAATAAAAATTCCTGGCATGAGATTTTTCATCCTAATGAAGTAACCTCAGGCTGAATAGGTTGAGTGAAAGCTGGCGAGAAACTCATCAAGCATTTCTGTCGGAAGGCTATTTATGCCTGCCGCCGCACTACGTCCTCCTCCTGTGGGGAAGGCGAGACATAGTTTGTCAGCACCCTTTCTGTTGTTTAAGGGAGCTCTTACGCTGATACGCAGGGTCTTGTCCCTGTTTTGTACAATGAGTGCGTGTGCGGCGTCTTTTTTCTCACGGGCCCGCAGATTGGAATACACTCCGGCAACTCTTCTTGCCCAGGGAGCGTCAGGGAATGTGTAAATTCTATTGTTGTTTCCGGGAGACATTTCTTTCTGTTCCATGGCAAGTGCCATGTCTTCTGTGAAGCCCTGACGGAGGGTGGCCAGATCTTTGGATTCGGCCAGAAAAGAAAATGGATCCTCGTAAGGATGCAGGGCCTGATAGAGGGTATCTGGAGGAAAGTGGAGGTCGCTGATTTCTGCTCCATATCCATTGTAATTCAGTAACTCTCCAAGTTCTCGGAGCATGGCCAGTTGCTCTGTGGTAAGGGACAGAGTGGCGGCTGCCTTTTCTGCAGAATCGTGGAGGTTGTCTCCATAGGCAGCGGCTATGGCCCAGGTCCGGTATTTGCCTTTGAGAAGTTTGTCCACTATGAGGGATGTGCAGATCGTTGGGGATGGGTCAATATGAACGGTCAGCTTGTTGTCGTTTGGAATACTTCCGGCAAAGTGGTGATCAATATAGGTAATAGTATTGCCTTGATCAAGAAGCGACAGCAGAGGGCTGCGATTGGAGTCAAGTGATATGTCAAAAACGGTGATGCGGCTGTTTTCCTGGGTATTGATTTTCTCGAGTAATGTGATGTCGCGTTTGACTCCGGTGATCAGGGTTGCCTCAGGGCTTGGAGTATGCAGACGGAACTGGTGCAGGGCCAGTATACCGTCTGCGTCGCCATTGAAGACATCAAAGTGCATACTGCTTATAGCCTTAAATTTATCGGACTGCCAATGTTCGCAAGGTTGAACATCAGCATGAGGCTGTGGTCACCGGGCGTGTATTTTGAGGTCAGTTCAACAGACCAGCACGCAGGTTGATACATCAGTGAGATATTTTGCGAAATAATCTCGGATTCAGATATGGAATGTTCAATTGCATATGCGGCGAAGATGGTATCAAACAGCTGTGCTTTGGCGCTGAAGTTGATCTGCTGGGTGTCACCATCATTTCCGTATCTATAATCGAGGTTGAAGTAATCACCTCGGCTGTTTTCGTAGGCTGTCTCCACGCTGTGAGAGAGAAATCCGTCTCCATACACATCGATATTGGTTTTATAGATAACCCAGCCTTGGGTCAGTGGATTCCAGCGTAGCTTGACGTTGACGGGGGTGAAAGGAGTGTCGGAAGCTTCACTGCGGAAATCGTAGCTCTGGCTGATCTTCAAGTAGCCATATTCTCTGTCAGTGTCGTTTCCAAAGAGATCAAAGAAATTGTCGACACCATAGGTGATTGCATTTTGCTCACCTATATAGTCCACGGAGTCAAAGCTTGGAAGGTTTTCCTGGTCTGTGTCTGAAAGGAAATCATACTGAATAAAAGGTCTGAGGTTATGAGTAAAACCACTGGTGTTATCTGCATTCAAGCCGAAATTTCTTAAGAGAGTGGTTCCAACTTCAGTATGAAAATCCCCAAGCAGGCGGTTTGGGGTGTCACCTTTATCCCACTCCGCATCACCAAAGGTTTGAATGCTGTATAAGGTTTCCCGCACTCCTGCTTCAGCACGTGCTTCAAGGTATGGGCTGAGAGGGATTGGGGCACTCAGGCGAGGGTACAAATCAAGGCGGTGTCCCCCGACACCGTCTTCCCTGTAATAATTTACATAATCAGTATCCCAGTCAAGGGTCAGGCTTGTTTCTCCCATGGGGAGGCTACCTGTGAAGTCTATACTTGGCAGTTTCCACAGAGCGCCGGGGGTAGTTATGGTTTCTGTTAGCCCAGTCTCAGGATTGATAAAGGGGACAGGATCAGGTCTGACATCGTTGATCCCCAGAAATACGCCCTCCAAAGCCATTCCGTCCCAGGTTTTAAGGAGCTTTACGGAGTTCTGGCGTTGGTCACTGGTTTTATTCTGGAAGCCACGCCCAAACACCTCGCTGAACTTTTGGTTGGATTCGTCAAATCCAGTAACTCCACCATTAAACTCTGTCAGATAATCTCTGTCGGAAACTACATCAAGATCTATACGGGTAGTGATGTCGTTGTCGAAATCCTGGTCAATTTTTCCTCGAACCCAGTATCTGTCCTGATTGGTGTGGGTGTATCCTGTGTCGTTCCAGTAGTCAGTTTCGGAGGGGTCTGAAAGATCATCGTAGATATAGTTGGCCATTAACGACCCCTTATCCTGGCTACCAAGGACGTAACGAAACTCCATACCGGGCATAAAACCACGGTTGGCATAATATTCAGGGTAGAGGGTGAGGTCGGATGAGTCGGAAACATTAATAAAGATCGGCAGGTTGAAGCCAAATCCGTTTCGGTCGGAACTGGAAACTTCAGGAAAGAGTACACCAGTCTGCCGTTTATTTCCTACGGGCAGCATGAGCCAGGGCGTGTAGAGAACAGGTACATCTTTAATGCGAAAGGTGGCATGTTTCAAAAAGGCGTATTCCCCTTGGGTCACATTCGTTTCGCTGGCTGCAAAACTCCAGGGAGGAGTGTTCTCTTCGGGAACTTTACAGGTGACGACCCAGCCGTTTGTGATACGGTAGGTGTTGACTCCTGTCTTTTCAATGGTCTCACCCTCAAGGTGCAGATCCATAGAGTCCCGGAGAATGAGGGCTTCCTTAAATATACCTGTTTCCTTGTTCAGGTCCAGGACACCTTCGTTTGCAGTAAGCTGATCGGTGTCATTGGCGATGGAGACATTTCCTTTTGCCTTTATGGAGTTCTGTTCAACGTCATAGGCAATCCAGTCTGCCTTGATGGTCATTTCTGTTTTTATACGGGGTTCCGCGTCAATTAGAACGTCCTGTGCTGCAACATCTTCAACAGGTGTTGCCGGATTCTCTTCAAGCAATACAGACCAGTCTGAAGTGTTCACCAGCCCTGTTTCCCGTTTGGGAGGTAAGGTCCGTATTTTAGTAAGGATAACGTTGCCTTCTGCAATAACACTTTGAGGGGTATCAAAACGAAGGACTTTGTCGGCTTCAATCTGCCACTCATCGGTGTTAATGGTGTCAGCTTGAAGAAAACCGGGCTGGGAGACTAAAGCCAGCAAAGAGCCGAGACAGAGAGAGAATGCAGCAGGAGAAGGTCGATTGAAGAGTTTTGTCACAGGTAACTCCCTGAAAGTTTCTTTTGTTTTCATGCTAAACTGCGCGAGGTGTTTGACATGGTTATTGATAAGAAAATGTTTGTACTGGCTTGTTGGTGTGATTGCTTTGGAGTAGGAGAGATGAACCCCCCATGGTCCTGATTGTTGAAGAGCAATCTAATCAACGTACGAAATGTACGAGGATGGGCGATTGGTGTCAAGTTTAAAATCACATATTTGCCTTGATAATAAAGGGAAATTGTTTTATTTTGCATGTTGCATTGTAGTGTGCTTTTGAAAAGATGAACAGTGTTTTTTTGCTTTCTCTGCTGAAAGCATTACCTGTACACAATCATACGTTCAACCGTGCCTTTTTCTCTGCTGTTCAGCCAGTCTTCCCTGTTGATGTGTTGTTTGATGGATTTCGAGAAAAGTGGGTTCCGCCCCCTTGTTGATTCACCTGCTGTTGCAAGAGTGTGCTGATTGCAGTATAAGTAGTGTGAATAAATGAATTGATTTGTTCTTTGCTGCAAGCTTTCAGTGCATCAATAGAGCGATGAGAACCGGGATATCCCCGGGAAAATATATGGAAGAGGGGTTAAGCGATAATACGTTGAATTTCTCGTCCAGGAAAAGTGTCAGAAACGTTGCAGGGGTGTTGAGGGGAAGTACTGTTCCCATCAAGACCGGGGGGCGGGGTAACACATCCCGAAAACCCGTGCCTGGCAAATTGACGACAAAATATAATGCTGGGAAGAAGATGGCTCCTGAGTGGTCTTTTTTCTGTTAAAAAATGCAACAGCCCTTACAAGAGGGGTGTCACAAATGTACCGAAATGAGCCTGGCTTTTTTCGGTTAAGGAAAATTATGGTAGACAAAAAAGCAGAGCCAAAGAAAAAGGCTGTGCAGGAAAAAACTGTGAAAAAGGCATCAACTGGTGCCTGGTGGAAGAGTACGAAAAAAAAGGAAACGGTTCCAGAGGTACCTGATGTAACAGCAGGTGTTGTTGAAACGGCAGAGCCTGCGAAAAAAACCGCTCCTAAGGCACGAAAGAAAACAACAGCTGTAAAGAGTGCAGCCAAGCCTCGAGCCCCTCGAAAGAAGCCGGTTCCCAAAAAAAAGCCGACAGCTGAGGTTGTGGAGAAGGCAAAGGCAGAGGTGAAGCAACCTGATGTGTCGGTGGAGGCTGATCAGTTGCCTGCTGGATCACAGATGACAGACGGGTCAGATCCGGTAAAAGTTGATACTTCAGAAGAAGCGAAGCCAAAAACAAAACCATCACGTCCTCGTGGTGGGCGGAGTAAACAGCAGGCAAAGGGTCCGGGGAAAGAAAAGCAGCCGGAACCAGCGGTTGAAAAATCTGTTTCCATGGAAAAGCCACCGCTGTTAAAGCTTCTTGTTAATGCTGAAGAACCAGAGGAGTGTCGTCTTGCGCTTCTCGCTGATGGACGGCTGGAATCCATTCATGTTTCCACTCTTTCCTCCAAGCAGACAAAAAATAATATTTATAAAGCAAAAATAGTAGCCATCGAGAGTAATCTGCAGGCCGCCTTTGTTGACTACGGTACTGATAAAAACGGCTTCCTTCCCTTTAATGAGATCCATCCTGAATACTATAAACAGGAAATCAGTGAGGAGAATAAACGCTATATTGAACAGCATCAGTGGAAGAAGCTGAGAGTGACCGATGTCCTTGAGCGGGGGCAGGAGGTTCTGGTTCAGGTTGTAAAAGAAGAGGTGGGGAATAAAGGGGCCAATATGACCACCTATCTTTCCATTCCTGGGCGTGGCGTGGTACTTATGCCTGGCTCTGATTCTTCTGGAATATCGAGAAAGATCAGTGGTGAGGAGCGTCGTTCGCAGTTGCGTGAAATCATGGGTTCTCTGAATATTCCCGAAGGTGTGGGCTGGATTGTTCGTACAGCAAGTATGGATGTTACTAAAACTGCACTTACCAAGGATGTCCGTTCATTGTCAAGGCTCTGGAATGAGATCAAGCTGAAAGGGCAGGCAATGGAAGGTGTGGGACTGGTCTACCAGGATCATGACTGTGTTCTGCGTTTTCTTCGGGAGCATTTTGATCCCGAAATTAAAGAGATTCTGGTGGACGATCTGGCTGCTCTCGAAAAGGTTAAGGATTTCCTTGATATGCTTCCTGCCAAGCAGAAAGGTGCCAAGGCCAGATTGCATAAGGGGACACGTCCTATTTTTAACCAGTATAATGTGGAAGATCAAATTGAGTCTATTTATCAGCCTCAGGTGCAGCTTCCCTCTGGCGGTTCCATTGTTATTGATCCCACCGAGGCACTTGTTGCCATTGACGTGAACTCCGGTTCAACCGGTAAGGGCAAGAACTTTGAGGAATCGATTTTTAAGGCTAATATGGAGGCTGCCACGGAGCTTGCCCGTCAATTGCGTCTTCGTGATCTTGGCGGTCTGATTGTGGTGGACTTTATTGATATGCGCGTCAGCCGTAATATTCGTGAGGTTGAGCGTCAGGTTAAGAATGCCATGAAGCGGGATCGGGCCAAGGTTGATATCAGCCGGATTTCGAAGTTTGGCCTTATGCAGATTTCCAGGCAAAAACTTGGAGCTCCCATTGAGACCAGTAACTACCGGGTTTGTGAGCATTGTAAGGGACGGGGGATTGTCCGTTCTGTTGAGACTCTCGCGCTTTTCTATCTGCGACGCATCCAGACCGGAGGCAGCAGAAAGGAAGTGGTGAAGGTTGAATGTCATTTTCCATTGGATGTGGCGCAGTATCTCCTTAATAATAAACGTAACGAGATCAGTGATATGGAATCTCGGAATAAAATAGATATTATTATTGTCGCCGATCCAACTCTGAAACCTGCGGATCATGAAATTATCTGCCATAAGCAGGAAAAAGCGAATTAAGGTTGAAAACAGTCTTGAGGAAAAGATTGAACTAGGGTATATAAACCCTTCCATATGCACTAGTAGCTCAGCTGGATAGAGTACCTGACTACGAATCAGGGGGTCGCAGGTTCGAATCCTGCCTAGTGTACCAGTTAATGAAAAGGGGTTGAGCCTGTTTGGCTTGACCCCTTTTTTTTGTCTTTTGTTTCTGCCTCATGTTGTTACGGTTTGTCTTTAATTTCAAAATTTCATTTCATTACTATAGTAAATGTATGTTGGTCGATCTGTTGAGGATGTGGGCATGAATGGAAAAGTTAGAATCCGCTCTGTCTTCTTAACTACACCGTTACAAGGGGAGGGTTTGGTTGTGATTACTTATTTGTACTGGTTGGCAGTAATTGCTCTTATGGGTGCAGTACTTTATGGCGCCGGGGTAAAGGCACAGAATTGGAAAGTTGGTATCGTTATCGCTTTGCTCATTTTGCTGGTGGGATGGGCGACCTATTTTTTTCGTCTCCAGCAGGTTTTTGTCAAGCGCTATGGCGGTGTTATGACTATTCGTGTTCCGGAAGGGCAGCATCATATGCAGGCGACCTGGAAGGATGATAATTTGTGGATTGAGAATTACGATCCTAAAACCAATACCTGTGTTTTTAGTGAGTACTCCAAGGGGAATATGCTTCAGGGAAAAGTGACCATAACCAATTGTGACCCTCTTTCACGTTGACAATGGTGCTTGTAAGTATCTGTGGCTGCAGGATTTGGTTCTGTTTTGCTGCTGAAGCGGGACGGCTCGAAAGGTATTTTAATAAATTTTATTACCAGGGGCCTTGACTTAATACAAGACAATCGTACTGTGTGGGCTGGTGAGTTTAAGGATTTCATTAAAGACAAAGATGGTTCTACAAAAGAGATTGAAGCAAAGAAGAGTTGAGGATTTCACTCAGAGCAGAATAATTCTAAATTAAGAGGAAAAGATGAATAAGAAATACTGTACAGCAATAGCAATTTGCCTTTCAATGCTGGTGACAAGTTATGCAGCAACTGCCAATGCCGCTCAGAAAAAAGGTGATAGTGATCTTCAGCTCTCTGGAGGGCTTTTTCATGCTCAGGGCGTTGAGTGGGGAACTGCGAATCTGGATGTTGGATATGGGTACTTTTTCACAGACAGCCTGGAAGTGGGAGTTATACAGAATATAGCATACGATTTTATTGATAATGCTGATGATAGATGGATGGCATCCACTATCCCCTTTGTGAACTATTATGTCCGTGGTGTATCAAAGGATGATGTTTTTCAGCCATTTTTAGGTGCTTTTATTGGTGCTAGCTACAATGACGAAGACACAACTGGTACTATTGGGCCCCAGGTCGGCTTCAAGTCTTTTATCAATGAGAGTACTTATGTTGTGGTGAAGTACCGTTATGAGTGGTTTTTTGATGAGTTNACCGTNGATGATATTGATAATACCAGTAGTGATGGTAATCATGTTGTCAGTGTAGGTTTNGGCTTCGTTTTTTAACAAAACGGCTCTNCTCTANACGGTNTTGCCAGGTCAGNCAGGGTGAGGTGAGCACGATTGGCTCTCTCACCCTTTTTTTGTGGNNTCAACGCCTTTAAGTNCTGAAGAGGTTTTAGTGCTGTCTGGCTGAGCTGGTTGTGGTAATTAACTCTCTTCGGTGATGTCTTTGNATTGAGTACAGAATATTAACCAAATTATCCCTGTTCACCTCTATTATNATTCTGATTACGTATGAAACTCAGCCAACTTCACATAGTACGAATATAATAGGCTGTTCAACGACAATTATACTTCCCGGTCAGCGACAACTATAATTCCCGGCCCAACCTACTAATTTGACGAATTAATTTCCCGTATATTTTTATTTTCTTCTTG
>JGI11705J14877_10002156_pt1 | contig 10788 bp, 9 predicted proteins | sample Etolaghawater15m_FD_14877 | JGI IMG/M metagenome (IMG submission 14877) | reverse complement strand
CCCGGCTTCATCATTGGTTTCGTGTTGGCGCTGGTCAACATCTTCAAGAAGCAGCCCTCACGAGGACTGATCCTCAGTTACGCAGGGTTCCAAGGGCTCTTCGTCGGTGGGCTCTCCGCCATCTTCGCGGGGATGTGGGAGGGAATTGTCCCGCAGGCTGTGTTTGGAACCCTCGCCGTCATCGGCGTCACCCTGTTCTTGTTCCTCAGTGGCAAGTTCCGCACCTCNCCGCGNATGACCCGGATNGTTCTCGTGGCCATGGTCGGTTACATGGTCTTCTCNCTGGTGAACTTTGGCCTCATGGTGTTCGGAGCCACCGATGGCATGTTTGGCCTTCGCAGCATGGAAATTTTCGGAATCCCGCTCGGTGTATTCCTCGGAGTTCTCGTGGTCTTCCTGGCTGCCTACTCACTCGTGATGGACTTTGAGTCCATCCAGGCAGGCGTTCAGCAGGGAGCACCCCGCGTGTTTGGTTGGCAGGCAGCCTTCGGCATTATGGTCACCGTCGTGTGGCTTTATGTCGAAATCCTGCGCCTGTTGGCAATTCTTCGCGGCGAGTAGGACTACTCCCACTCAATAGTGCCCGGTGGCTTTGAGGTCACATCGAGGACCACTCGATTTACCTCCGCCACCTCGTTCGTGATGCGGTTGGAGATTGTGGCGAGCACGTCGTAGGGCAGCCTCGTCCAATCGGCGGTCATAGCGTCCTCGCTGGAGACCGGTCGCAACACAATCGGGTGGCCATAGGTGCGACCATCTCCCTGAACACCCACTGAGCGGACATCCGCGAGCAACACCACGGGACATTGCCAAATTTCTGGATAGAGACCCGCCTGGGTGATTTCTGACCGCACAATCGCATCCGCGTGACGGAGGGTCTCGAGACGGTCTTTGGTGACCTCACCAATGATCCGGATTCCGAGACCCGGCCCCGGGAAGGGGTGTCGGCCCACAATCGCTTCCGGGAGACCCAGCTGGCGACCAATTGCTCGAACCTCATCCTTGAACAGAGTTCGCAAAGGTTCAACCAACTCAAACTCCAGGTCGTCCGGGAGTCCCCCCACGTTGTGGTGGCTCTTGATGACGGCAGTACCTGACCCGCCACCGCTTTCCACAATGTCGGGATAGAGGGTCCCCTGAACCAAAAACTTCACTTCGCCGCCCGCCTCCGTGGCTTCGGCCACCAAGTCGGCAGCGGCCTGCTCGAAGGTGCGGATGAATTCCCGACCGATGATTTTGCGCTTCGTTTCGGGGTCCGTGACTCCGGCAAGCGCCTCCAGGAACTGAGCTTCTGCGTCAATCGTGACCAGGCGCACGCCGGTGGCAGCCACAAAATCCTTCTCTACTTGCTCACGCTCGCCCTGGCGGAGCAAACCGTGGTCGACAAATACACACACGAGTTGGTCGCCGACGGCTGCGTGGACCAGCGCTGCCGCCACCGCTGAATCAACACCACCGGAGAGCCCACAGATGACCCTCGCGTCACCCACCTGGGCGCTAATGGACTCCACACCCGATGCAATGACGTTGCCGCTGTTCCAATCGTTGGGAAGCCCCGCGATGTCGTGGAGGAAGTTCTCCAGCACGGCTTGGCCGTGCTCGGAATGCTTGACCTCGGGGTGCCATTGAACACCGAACATCTTTTTCTCCGCCGACCCGAAGGCTGCGACCGAGGTGGCATCAGTGGAGGCGAGGACCTCAAATCCGGGGGGCGCTGTCTGGACCTGGTCACCGTGAGACATCCACGTGGTTTGGCTCTCCGGCTGGCCGGCAAAGAGTGGACTCGCCTGGGGTATCACCGACGCTACGGTCGCGCCGTATTCACGAAGGCCGGTTTTGCCCACCTCCCCACCGAGGTCCCGGGCCATGACCTGGAATCCGTAACAGATACCCAACACCGGGATTCCCAAGTCCAGGATGCCGGGGTTCAGACTGGGTGATCCGTCCTCGTAGACACTCGAGGGGCCGCCGCTGAGAACAATGGCGACCGGGTTCTTGTCCTGAACTTCGGCAGCGCTCGCCTCGTGGGAGATGATTTCGGAGTAGACGCCGGCTTCGCGCACCCGGCGAGCAATCAGCTGGGCATACTGTGCACCGAAGTCAATGACGAGTACCGGGCGTGGTTGCTCACCCTGACTCACGCCTCACCCCGCATATCGACCAGGATGGCACGAACAGCCTTGGTGGCGTAGTGCTCGATCACGAAGGACAGCACGGGGAAAAGCCCCCCTGACGCAAGCCAGAGAAAACGCCAGAACGGCCAACGCAGAATCGTCCATACCCGGAAAGAGGTGAAGAGGTAGACCACATAGAACCAGCCGTGGGCAATCACGGTTGCTTGGGAAAGGTTGAAGGCTTGGACTGTGTCATTGGGAACCAAGGCAAACAGTCCCTGATCGCCAAACATCTCAACTTCTGAGCCGAAACCATACTTGGCAATAATTTCGATGGCCAACAAGATCAGCAGGATGCCGGTAATCCACGCGGCAATCCGATACCACTTCAGGGCGGCCTGAAGCCGGTCAGGCACCACGGCAGGAGTGCGGGGAGAGTCCGTGGTCATGTGTCAAGTTTAGGGGGATTCGGTGGAAGCTATCTGGGCCTCTCGCTCCCACTCGTCGCGAACGAGGCGCCACCAGAGATAGAGGGCGAAAACCCCGAAGATGACCCACTGCGCGGCATAGAACAGATTCAGCCAGTTCAGTTCGCTGTCCGTCGGAGGGGCTTCGGTGTCGATCGTGGAGAGACCTTCCGGTGCGCTGGCAAGCACGACATATCCGCCATAGACCGGGCCCGGGTCTGCCCACAGATTGAGCAACTCAGGAACGGAGACGCTAGAGCGCTCACCGGCCAAGAAATCTGACTGCTGAGGTGATTCGGTGGGGACGTAACGCCCCTCCAGGGTCGCACTCTCTGAGGGCAGCATTCCTGGTGTGAGTCCGGTTGGAGCAAACCCCACTGCCACGGCGAGCGAGTACCCCTGGGTGGTCATGCAGTGGCGCACCAGCCACTGGCCCGCTCCCTGGAGTGTTCGACGGTTCGTGAGGACCACATCATCNCCCTCGATGTAGCGGCACTCCACACTCACCATGCGCCCCGAAGCCTCTGTGGTGATGACGCTTTGGGGAATGGCCACAGTCTCAAGCGGAACAACTGTTTCGGTGTTCCGCTCCAGAATCGTCGCTTGCTCAATACTGCGATCGAGCTGCCACTGGCCGAGGAACCCAAAAATTGTGGCGACTCCCAAGGCGAGGAACAGTGCACCGATCCATTTAGGCCGTCGGGCTATGCGCCACACACTGAACTCCCTTGCGTCACAGCCCCAGGTTAGAGCTCCAGGCTGGGTGAGAACCGAATAGTTAGCGCTGGACGATGAGGTCGACGCGCTGGAACTCCTTGAGATCGGAGTACCCGCAGGTCGCCATGGAGTGCCGAAGCGCCCCCACCAGGTTGGTCCGTCCATCAGCGGAGTGCGCTGGCCCGAGCAAAACCTCCTCGAGAGCCCCGTCCCTGCCCACGTGGGCGCGGTATCCGCGGGGCAGTGTCGGGTGGTGTGCCTCGGGGCCCCAGTGCCACCCGCGACCCGGTGCCTCCTGGGAGCGAGCAAGAGTGGATCCGAGCATGACGGCGTCAGCACCGGTGGCGATAGCGGCAACGATGTCTCCACTTCGACCCAAACCGCCATCCGCAATCACGTGCACATAGCGACCGCCTGACTCGTCCAAGTAGTCACGCCTCGCGCTGGCCACATCGGAAATGGCGGTCGCCATGGGGGCGTTGATTCCGAGCGACGCTCGAGTGCTGGACGCCGCTCCTCCACCGAAGCCCACCAGGACACCGGCAGCGCCCGTGCGCATGAGGTGCAGTGCCGCGGTGTAGGTCGCAGCACCTCCGACAATGACGGGAACATCCAGGTCATAGATGAACTGCTTCAAGTTGAGGGGTTCGCGGTTTTGGCTGACGTGCTCCGCACTGACCGTGGTTCCTCGGATGACGAAGAGATCGACTCCGGCGGAGAGGACTGTGCTGGAGAACTCTCTGGTTCTCTGCGGGGAGAGCGCTCCGGCGACGGGAACACCGGCATCTCGAACCTGTTGGAGCCGTGAGGTAATGAGCTCCTCTTTAATGGGCTCAGCATAAATACGCTGCAAACCCGCGGTGACGTCGTCTTCACTGAAAGCCGCAATCTCGTCGTACGCGGCGGTGGGGTCTTCATACCTGGTCCACAACCCCTCCAGGTTCAGAACACCCAGGCCACCAAGTTTTCCCAGCGCGATCGCACTCTCTGGGGACATAACCGAGTCCATCGGAGCAGCAATCACGGGCATGTCAAAGGTAAACGCGTCAATACTCCAGCTCACCGAGACATCCTCAGGGTCGCGGGTTCGCCTCGAGGGAATCACCGCGACGTCATCGAAGGAGTATCCCCGAATGGCGCGCTTGGTTAGACCAATTTCGACCTCGTTCACGTGCTCTACCCTACCCGCGGACTATCGCTTGTAGTTGGGGGCTTCGACAACCATCTGGATGTCGTGGGGGTGCGATTCTTTGAGGCCTGCCGGCGTAATCCGGACAAATTTCCCACGCTTCTTGAGCTCGTCAATGGTGGCCGCCCCGGTGTAGAACATGGACTGACGCAGACCCCCCAGCAGTTGGTAGACCACGGAGCCCAACGGCCCGCGATAGGGAACCTGGCCCTCAATGCCCTCGGCGATGAGTTGCTCGTCGCTCGGGACATCTGCTTGGAAGTAGCGGTCCCTCGAATAGGAGGTTTTCTTACCCCGAGTCTGGAGAGCACCGAGGGATCCCATCCCTCGGTAGTTTTTGAACTGTTTGCCATTGACAAAGACCAGGTCCCCGGGGCTTTCATCAGTTCCCGCGAGCAGGGACCCCAGCATGACGGTGTTGGCTCCGGCAACCAGAGCCTTGGCAATATCTCCCGAATACTGCAGGCCACCATCGGCGATCAGCGGTATTCCAGCTTTTTTGGCAGCCAGTGACGCTTCATAGACCGCGGTGATTTGAGGGACACCCACGCCCGCCACAACACGAGTGGTGCAGATCGAGCCCGGCCCCACCCCCACTTTGACCGCGTCTGCACCGGCATCGATGATGGCTTGCGCGCCATCCTTGGTGGCGATGTTGCCCCCGATCACATCCACCCCTCGGAAAGCTTTATCTTTCTTAAGCTTCTGGATGATCTCCAATACTCCTCTCGAGTCACCATTGGCGGTGTCGACCACGAGGACATCCACCCCCGCCTCCAGAAGCGCACCCGCGCGATCCCAGGAGTCACCAAAGAATCCGATAGCGGCACCGACTCGGAGTCGACCTTCGGAATCTTTGGTGGCGTGGGGATACTTCTCACTCTTATCGAAGTCCTTGACCGTAATGAGGCCCTTGAGGTGGCCAGTGCCATCGACCAGTGGCAACTTCTCAATTTTCTTAGTGGCAAAAATGGCGAGCGCTTCTTCAGGGGAGATTCCCTCGTGCCCGGTAATCAACTCGCCCTTGGTCATCACGTCCTTTACCAGGGTGGTGTGGGCTTTGTCGCGGGGCACAAAACGCATATCGCGGTTAGTGATGATGCCCACCAGCACGCCATCGCCTTCGACCACCGGGACTCCCGAGACTCGGAAGGTTGCGCACAGCTCGTCGACATCCGCAACGGTGGCGTCAGGGGTGATGGTCACCGGGTTGGTAATCATGCCGGACTCACTGCGTTTCACTTTGTCCACCGCGGAGGCCTGGTCCTCAATCGAGAGGTTGCGGTGGAGGATTCCGATTCCTCCCTGCCGGGCCATCGCAATGGCCATTCGCTCTTCGGTGACCGTGTCCATCGCTGAAGACAGAAGCGGTGCCCATAGGCGAATGTTCTTGGTCAGCTGAGAGGAGGTGTCCGCCTCACTGGGGATGACATCGGTGTGGGCGGGAAGCAACATAACATCGTCGTAGGTCAGCCCAATGAGACCGAAAGGATTCTCTTCTGCCATTTTCTGACCCCGATTTTCGCCGGATTTACGCCCGGAAAGCTCACAATTAGGTTTCAGAACATGGTAACCGGTTAGACCTGGGCCTGGTACATCGGCATAATGGGGTAGCTGCTTACCCAAAGGCAAAGACCAAACCCCATGACCCATACTGATCGTGTCAACGACGACGCACAGAGAAACCGCACTCGGTTGTCTGTTGCACCAGCACCAGGAGGCCCCGTGAGTTCCGCTACTGCAGAGAATCACACATTCCTTGCTCGAGGAATGAAGATGCTTCTCATCGCCATTCTGGCTTTTGCCGGGGTTCTGTTCGCCTCACCCGCGATGGCCGATACCGTCGGAGATGAGTATGAGAACAAAATCCTCGGAAACGTCAAGAACGAGGGAACTCCGCTCCAAGGAGTGAAAATCATTGTCGAGGGGAACGGCTACACCGCTGAGGTTGTGACCGATGGTGACGGCAAATGGTCCATTGGAGTGCCGGAGGCGGGTAGCTACCTCATCACGCTCGTAGAGGACACTCTGCCCGAAGGAATCGCCGTGCTGGAGGGTGGCGCGACCCAGACCGTCGAATGGGGCTTCACTAACACCGTCGTGTGGAACTTCTTTATTGGAGAGGGAGAAAGAAACCCCACCAGCCAACTCGATCAATTCTTCATGCGGGTATTCGCAGGGTTGAACTTTGGTTTGTTACTGGGTCTCGCAGCTATAGGCCTCTCGCTGGTTTTTGGAACTACCGCGCTACCCAACTTTGCCCACGGTGAAATGGTCACGATGGGCGCGCTTTTCACTCTGTTCCTCACACTTGCGGGTGTCCCTCTTCTCTTGTCTTTCCCCCTTGCGGTGGCGTTATCGGCGCTGTTTGGTTGGGGGCTCGATGCTGCGATTTGGGCTCCGCTGCGGGCCCGAGGAGTCGGCATCGTCCAGCTCATGATTGTGAGCATTGGCCTTTCTCTTACTTTCCGGTACATCACCCAGGCGTTCTTGGGAGGAGGGACCGAGCAACTTCCAGGAGCACTGGGTTCGCCCGAAATCCCAATTTTCCGAACGGTCAGCCTGAGTGTGAACGACCTCATCAGTATGGGAGTGAGCCTCGTGGTGCTCATCGCCTTTGCTTTCTGGTTGCTTCGCAGCAAGATGGGGAAGGCAACCCGCGCGGTCTCCGATAACGCAGACCTTGCGGCCGCCTCAGGAATCAATGTCGACCAGGTCATTCGCGTGGTGTGGATCATGGCGGGTGGCCTGGCAGGCCTCGCCGGCATCCTGTGGGCTTACTTCCGCCCCGGTCTCAAATGGGACATGGGAGAGAAAATCCTCCTCTTCATCTTCGCTGCCGGAGTTCTTGGAGGGCTCGGAACTGCCTTTGGAGCCTTCGTGGGCGCCATGATTGTGGGGGTTCTTATCGAGACGTCAGCTCAATTCATCCCGTCCGACCTGAAGTACGTCGGTGCTTTGCTCGTCATGATCATCATCCTGCTCTTCCGCCCGCAGGGAATTTTGGGTAGACGAGAGCGAATAGGTTAGGGACCTTCACATGGACATCAATTCAATCTTCATCAACACAGCGCAGGCGCTGTTCAGCCCTGTCACGATTGCCTTCGCGATGGCGGCTCTGGGTCTTGCTATTCACTTCGGCTTCGTGGGACTCCTGAACTTCGGTATTGCCGGGTTTATGGCGGTGGGGGCTTATGGCTACGCAATCTCAACCTTGACCTTCGGATTCCCCTGGTGGGCGGCGTTCTTGGCTTCGATGGCAGCTTCGGCCCTGTTTGCCGTAATTCTGGGAATACCCACGCTTCAACTACGAGGAGATTATCTAGCGATAGTCACGATTGCCGCGGCAGAGATTGTTCGGTTATTGCTCCTCTCAACGACATGGATCAAGACAACGGGCTCTGCTGATGGTCTCGTTGCCTATGCCGACGACTTCCGGTCCATCAACCCTTTTCCCGACGGGACTTACGGGTTTGGGCCATGGAGTTACACCGCCAACCAGTTCTGGGTTCTTATATTTGCTCTCATCGTGCTCGCTTTGGCTGCATTGCTCCTATGGCGCCTGGTGCGAAGCCCCTGGGGTCGCGTCATTAAAGGTATTCGCGAGGACGAGGATGCTGTGCGCGCATTGGGCAAGAATGTGTTCGCCTACAAGATGCAGGCACTGGTCGTGGGAGGAATCGTTGCAGGTCTTGGAGGAGCTCTCTACGTGCTTCCCTCCTCAGCTAACCCGATGCTCTTTGCAACCTCTCTGACATTCTTTGTCTGGACAGCGCTCCTTCTGGGCGGAGCTGCCACCGTCTTCGGACCGCTCCTAGGCGCAGTCATCTTCTGGGTGTTGCAAGCGTTCCTCGGCTCTCTACTGCCTGCCATGGCCGACGCCGGCCTGCTGGGAGCTCTATCTTCCGCTCAGGCAGGGGCTTTGCGCTTTGTTCTCGTGGGAATCCTCCTTGTGGTAATCGTTATCGTCAGGCCGCAAGGAATCGTTGGCGACAAGAGGGAGTTGACCTTTGTCCGGAAGTAAGCCACTCAAGAGGACCCCGCAGAAATCCACGGGGTTGCACATCGGGGATGCAAGCCCCGGCGTGAAAAAGGTCGACCCCATTCTTGTCGCCGATCACGTCTCCAGGAAGTTTGGCGGTCTGGTCGCTGTCGATGTTGAGCATGTAGAGATCCCACGCGGAGCCATTACCGCGCTCATCGGACCCAACGGTGCCGGAAAGACCACCCTCTTCAACCTGCTGACCGGTTTCGACAAGCCCGACACCGGTACATGGTCATTCTCAGGAAAAGACCTTGCGGGTGTCCCAGCTCACAAGGTTGCGAAAATGGGCCAGGTCCGGACATTTCAGCTGACGAAGGCACTAGGTTTGCTCACTGTTCTGGAGAACATGAAACTCGGCGCTAAAGACCAGACCGGTGAATCTCTCTTCCAGTCGATTTTCCCCTTTTTATGGAAAAAGCAAGAAGCCGAAATCGAAGAGCGAGCACTCGAAATTCTTGAACGCTTCAAGCTCCTCAAACTCAAAGACGATTTCGCGGCAAGCCTCTCAGGTGGCCAGCGCAAGCTTCTCGAAATGGCGCGTGCGCTCATGACCAAACCCACCTTGGTGATGTTGGATGAGCCGATGGCTGGCGTGAACCCAGCGCTCACAGAATCGCTCCTGGAGCACATTCTCGACCTCAAGACTGAGGGTATGACGGTACTTTTCGTGGAACACGACATGCACATGGTCCGACACATTGCTGACTGGGTCATTGTCATGGCGGAGGGACGCATCATTGCAGAGGGTCCGCCAGAGGATGTCATGAAGGACGAAGCGGTCGTCGATGCGTACCTGGGAAGCCACCAGGATGTTGACCTTGGCGTCGTAACGGGACGAATTACTCTCCCGAAAGGAGAGAAGTAAAGCATGACCGATGAAAAGAATGTCGTCGTCAACGTCGACAACCTTGTTGCCGGCTACCTCCCCGGAGTCAACATCCTCAACGGATGTAATCTCATTGCGCGCCAAGGCGAGCTCATCGGGATTATTGGCCCGAATGGTGCTGGCAAGTCAACTCTTTTGAAGGCAATTTTCGGCCAGTCCAAAGTCCGTGAGGGCGCAGTTTTCTTGAATGGTGAAAACATCACCGGTCTCAAGGCTGACAAGCTTGTGGAGCGCGGGGTGGGCTACGTTCCGCAAAACAACAACGTCTTCCCTAGCCTCACTATTGAAGAGAACCTTCAAATGGGTGTTTACCAAAAACCCGACAAGTACGACGAGGGCCTAGAGCTCGTGACGAGCCTCTTTTCCGAGTTAGGTTCGCGCCTCAAGCAGCGCGCAGGCTCACTCTCGGGTGGAGAGCGTCAGATGGTAGCGATGGGGCGAGCCCTCATGATGAATCCTTCAGTGCTGCTCCTGGATGAGCCCTCTGCCGGCCTCTCACCGGTCAGGCAGGACGAAGCATTCCTCCGCGTCTCAGATATCAATAAAGCAGGTGTGACAACCATCATGGTGGAGCAGAACGCCCGTCGATGCTTGCAAATCTGTGATCGTGGGTACGTCCTCGATCAGGGTAAAGACGCAGTCACCGGAAGCGGCAGAGACCTCCTGAATGATCCCAAGGTGATTGAGCTCTATCTAGGGTCCCTCGGCGCCTAGAGAGGCTCCCACCACCCCGAATTCCCTGCGTCAGCGAGGTCTTTTTGCTGCGCACTGCTGGGGCGGCGCTCCCTGCGAACCATGGCTCTTCGTCCGTGAGGTCATCAGTGATCCATCAGTCACTGGCCCAGAACGACTTAGAGACAAGCAAAAGGCCCCGGCTGTTACGCCGGGGCCTTTCGCGTCTGACAACTGTCAGCTAGCTCTCATCAAATTAGTTGATGGGTGCGTAGGTGTTGTCCTCTGCGTACTGGTAGATACCAATAGCAGCTTCGGTGGGGTCACCGTTGTCGCCGAAGGCGATTCCGCCGGAGAGGCCGTCATAGTCAGCCACTCCACCACCGTTGATGATGTCTGCACAGGCAGCAAACGTGGTGCACTTCTCGCCACCACCGGAGCCACCGGAGACTTCCTGCATCTTGTCTGCAATTGCACGAGAGTCGGTGGAACCGGCTGCGAGTGCTGCAAGAGCAACGAGGACCACTGCGTCGTAAGACTCAGTGCTGTATGCCCAGACGTCGTCACCGAACAAAGAGGGGTTACCCATCTCCATCCAGACAGCGTCAGCGCGCTCCTTGTAGTCGTCAGAGATGCTGGTCGAAGTAGGACCAGGCAGAGTTCCCTTAGAACCGGTCAGGGTTCCTGCGGGGAAGTCC
>JGI11705J14877_10002151_pt1 | contig 10805 bp, 10 predicted proteins | sample Etolaghawater15m_FD_14877 | JGI IMG/M metagenome (IMG submission 14877) | reverse complement strand
TCCCTACACGACGCTCTTCCGATCTATCATCATCGGAAGCAGATCACGCAGAAGATGTAACTGACTTGATCCACGACTTGTTCTACGATGTAGACGATGTTAAGGTCACCAACGTGAAAACAGAAGAGAGAGATACATGAATATAGGTACAGGGATTGAGTTAAAGCAGTTCATTAAAGCATTCGGTGGTTCTCTTGATCCTCGCTTGTGGCTTAAGCTGATTGAAGAAGAATATACAGAGATGCAGGCTGAGTCTTTTGGTTCAGCTGCACACCTCAAAGAAGTAGCTGATGTATGCTATGTACTTAATGGCTTTCACCTAACTCAGGATGAAGGTTTGATGAACCTCTACCCCGATGAAGAGGCAGAGAAGTGGGCTAACTTCTTCGATGAAGTCAATGAAGTACTTGCACCCGTAGTTGAACAGTATGGTGCACCACGGGTCAATGAAGCATTCAAGCGTGTACATGAAAGTAATATGAGTAAGCTAGGCGAAGATGGTAAACCCATTAGACGTGAAGACGGTAAAGTCCTTAAGGGCCCTAACTATAAAGCACCAGACCTATCTGATCTGGCATTAACGAAACAAGAGGAAGCACAATGAGCAACTACCTACCAACAGACACGATCTACTATGTATACGAACATGTAGACCCAAGAACACAGGAGCTTATCTACATAGGTCATGGGTGTCGTGGTAGGGCTTGGACACACGGAAGCGACAAGACTGTTCTACGTTCTCAAGAGCATCTTGCACACCTTGAGGATATGACAATTAGCGGCCATACGGCTGACCAATGGGTGCGTATACTCTACTCTAGTCTCACCAAATCAGAGGCTTGTGAAACGGAGCAAGAACTCATCCGAACCCGCAACCCTAGGTATAACAAACCTCAAGGTCTTAAGAACTTAAAACTTAGCCCAGAGCAGGTTACACTATGTCAAGAGCTGCGAGAAGATGGTATGTTTTACCACATGATAGCAGAGGAGGTAGGTGTGAGTACCATGACAGTTTATCGTGCCTTGAATAACCAGACAAAAAACATCGGAGAAGACTATGCGAAATAACGTAAACACGAACAATTACGGCATGACTGACTATATGAAGTTTATCCACACATCACGCTATGCACGATGGCTGGACGATGAAGGTCGCCGTGAGACATGGGTTGAGACAGTAAGTCGCTACATGGATAACTTGGTCCACTCTAAGGTTGATGCCTCAACAGCAGACGCACTTGAGACAGCTATCATGGACCTTAATGTCATGCCATCCATGCGAGCACTCATGACAGCAGGCCCAGCGCTTGATCGTGATAACACAGCTGGCTACAACTGCAGCTACCTACCCGTAGATGACCCTAAGTCCTTCGATGAGGCTATGTTCATCTTGCTCTGCGGTACAGGTGTTGGCTTCTCTGTTGAGCGTCAGTTCGTCTCCAAGCTCCCAGAGATTCCTGAGTTGTTTGAGAGTGACACAACTGTCGTCGTCAAGGACAGCAAGGAAGGTTGGGCAAAGTCTCTGCGTCAAGTGATTGCACTCCTGTATAGTGGTGAGATTCCTAAGTGGGACGTATCCCGTGTACGCCCTGCAGGTGCTAAGCTTAAGACATTCGGTGGTCGTGCATCAGGCCCAGCGCCCCTGGTTGACTTGTTCAACTTCGTCATTCGTACATTCAAAGAAGCACAGCACCGTAAGCTTAGCTCACTTGAAGTACATGACATCATGTGTAAGATTGGTGAAGTCGTAGTAGTAGGGGGTGTACGCCGCAGTGCTATGATCTCTCTGTCTAACCTGAGTGATGACCGTATGCGTCACGCTAAGTCAGGCTCATGGTGGGAGAATGATCCACAACGTGCCTTGGCTAACAACTCTGTGAGCTACACTGAGAAGCCCGATGCTGTATCCTTTATGCGTGAGTGGATGTCACTTGTAGAGAGTGGCTCAGGTGAGCGTGGCATCTTTAACCGTCAAGCATCTGTAGCTCAAGCTAAGAAGAATGGACGCCGTGACCCTAACTTCGAGTTCGGCACTAACCCTTGCTCAGAGATTATCCTTCGTCCTTACCAGTTCTGTAACCTCACGGAAGTAGTCGTACGTGCCACTGACACCATTGAGACACTGGAAGCTAAAGTAAAGTTAGCTACAATCCTTGGTACAATCCAGTCAAGCTACACTAAGTTCCCGTATCTACGTAAGATCTGGCAGAAGAACACAGAAGAAGAACGTCTGCTTGGTGTGTCACTTACGGGCATCATGGATAACCCCTTGATGACAACAAAGAATGCAGGCTTGGAGGCTACACTTCAACGCTTGAAGGAGGTTGCTGTTGCTACGAATGCTGAGTGGGCTGAGCGCCTTGGTATCCCTGTGTCTGCTGCTATTACATGCGTCAAGCCTTCTGGTACTGTATCACAGCTGGTTGATTCCGCTTCTGGTATTCACGCACGTCATAGCCCTTACTATATCCGCACGGTACGAGGTGACAACAAAGACCCACTGACACAGTTCATGAAGGATCAAGGCATCCCTAGTGAGCCTGACGTAATGAAGCCAGATGCTACTACAGTATTCAGCTTCCCTATGAAGGCCCCAGCGAATGCCGTAGTCACTGCAGATATGTCAGCTATTGAACAGCTTGAAATGTGGCTGGCTTATCAACGTGCATGGTGTGAACACAAACCTTCTGTCACTATCAACGTCAAGAAGGATGAGTGGTTTGAAGTAGGATCGTTTGTGTATAAGCACTTCGATGAAATGTCAGGTGTAAGCTTCTTGCCTTACAACGAGCATACCTACCAGCAAGCACCATACCAAGAGGTAGGCAAGTCAGACTACGAGATGTTGCTGTCATGTATGCCTGAGGGTATTGACTGGAGTAAACTTTCAGAGTATGAACAGGAAGACAACACAGCAGGAAGTCAGACACTAGCTTGTTCTGGTGATAGCTGTGAGATCGTTGACCTGACGTAAGACTAACACCTGAGTATGTGTATAAACTGCTCGCTTAACACATAAGGAGAACACATGGCACACTACGTAATGTTATCTCAAGATAACTGTAAGTACTGTACTGCAGCGCTGGGGTTACTTAAGAGCAAGGGCCACACAGTAGCGGTGTATGACGTACAGGAGCCTAACAATAAGGCATTTGTATCTGCACACAAGCAGACCAACACAGTGCCTCAGCTGTTTGACAGCGAGTTACACTTCATTGGCGGTTACACAGAGCTTAAGGATATGCTATGCAGCTAAACCTGTTTGAACAAGAAGAAGATCCTGAAGTAGATAAAAGCACAGGTGAACAGCTTATATTCTGCAAGGACTGCAATACACACAAGCCTACTTCAGCTTACAGCAAGCTTCTTACTACAGGTCAGGGTAAACAGTATTACGTGTCTAGGTGTAAGCCCTGTCAGAATAAGCGTGTCCAAACAACCCGCCATATCATGAAGACAGCACCTGCCGTAGGTACACACTGTGAATGCTGTGGGATAGACTTTGCTCTAGTAGTGAATAAGAACATCCACATGGATCATTGCCCTGTAGAGGATGTTTTTAGAGGGTGGCTATGTCGTAACTGCAATGTTGGACTGGGGTGTTTTGGTGACGACTTAAAAGGCATAGAAAAAGCTGTAGCATATCTAAGGAAACATGATGAAAGATCTTGAACCACCGAAGAAGCAGACACGTAGTCGCCGTAAGACTAACTACAAAGGTGCAGAAAGTAAGCCTGTATCAGGTATTGTGCCACGTACAGAGAAGCAAGCAGAGCTCATTAATGCCATCAAAGGTAGCCAACAAGTGCTTATCCTTGGGCCTGCAGGTACAGGTAAGACATATGTTACCGCTACCTGTGCAGCTGATCTATACACCACGAAGGATGTTGACAAGATCGTCATCACACGGCCTCACGTAGCTGTAGGTAAAGACATTGGGTTCCTGCCTGGTACACTGGAGGAGAAAGCACAGCCTTGGGCTCTACCTGTGCTGGACGTCTTGATTAAACACCTAGGCAAAGGCACTGTAGATACAGCTATCAAGAGCGGCAATATTGAGGTAGCTACACTAGCTCTCATGCGTGGTCGTAGCTTTGAGGGTGCATTCATCATTGTAGACGAGGCACAGAACATTGAGATTGCTGAGATCAAGATGTTGCTTACACGTGTAGGCGAAGGCAGTACCATTGTGCTTAACGGTGACGTACAACAGTCTGACTTGAAGGGTGCATCAGGCCTAGCTAAGATCATACACCTAGCGAAGAAGCATCTGTTGGATGTACCTGTAGTTGAGTTTGGTGTTGACGACATCGTGCGTAGTGGTATATGCAAGGAATGGGTCAAAGTATTTATGAAGGAGGGGCTGTAATGGCTAAATGGAACTTGGAACGACAACAGGAGCACCCTATGATGCAACAGGTCAGTAATGACACAGTCAATAACCCTAGCCATTACGGTAATGGTGAGATTGAGTGTATCGTCTACATGAAGGACAATATGGACCCTCAGATGTTTCAGGGTTACCTAGAGGGTAATGCCAAGAAGTATCTGCATCGCTGGAGGTATAAGGGCAATGGCGTAGAGGACTTGAAGAAAGCACGTTGGTACTTAGATCGCCTAATCAAAGAGCTTGACTCCTAGAATATACTATAGTAAAGTACTCATGCAGCTTAACAAAGACAACATGAGGCTAAACTTATGGGCATAGAACAAGAAGCAGAGGACTTTATCATGGGTAAGCGTAAGCAGTTTAACGAGGCATTGTTTAATGCTACAGAAGACCTAATCGTGTTCGTCATGGACAACGTGCACGGCTCAACAGAGAGAGAAGATGCACTAAAGTATCTGCAACTCTTTGAGCTACTCACAAAAGAAGCCGTAAAGAACTATGGTATAAAGTAAGTACCTACATAGGGTAACAACTAGAAAGGGGGCCACTTAATTGTGACCCCCTCTTTTGTGTTTATGTACTTGGTATTACTTTAGGTCTGTGATCTCTTTGTAGTAATCAGAGATAGTCAAGAACAACTGTACCTCTTCCCAAGTCATTTCCTTGATGCTACCTGTGAATCCATATGAGTCTTTCATATACTTTAACGCTTCATCTTTGACGTTCTTGTTCACAGATGTAATAGCCTTCCTGCGTACAGCATCTAGTCCTGTATCACCCGAGGCACTCATGTAGTCACGGAGGCCTTTAGACAATTCAGTCTTCCAAGCACCAAGCATTTCACGGCGCTGGGCTACAGATGCAGACTTAAACTTGTCTGTTTCAACCAGGTTTAGGAATGAACTCTCAAGCTGAGGTTGGATCAACTCATTGAACACCTTGTCATAACCAGGGAGCTGACTACGCTCATTGGCTTTCCAAGGGTGCATCTCTGCCATGCTATAGGCTTTCTCTGTAGCTGTACGAGCTGGCATCATTGTGATACCCATGATACGCAGGATAGGGTTAGCATCCTTGAGAGAACCCTCACGTGTAGCTACACGAAGTTCTTCACCTGTCACACTATCTAGCTTATCTGTGAAGATTTCAATGATGTTGTCTACGTACTTCGTGGCACCCATAACCCCAGCGCTAACGCCAGTCTGTTGACGTGCATCACGTGCAGCATCTGTGTCATTGATGAAACCTACCATACGGTTAACCGCATCAATAGGACGTGTGAAGCCAGCCAAGATGTTACCACCCTGTTTGTATACAGCATCCATAGTAGCACCACGTGCACCTGGCTCACCGTTAAACAGAGTATCAAACACGTTGTATAGATCGTTGCCGAACTGTACGTCTTTAGCGAACTGTCCTACAGCAAGCTGAGCTGCAATGTCTTCAATGAGCTCCTGTGGTACCATCTCGTCATTACGGGCAAGGTTACCTGCACGACCTACAGCAAGCCACAGCGATACGGGGAACATATTACGTGCATCAATAGTGTTACCACCACCTGCATCAATCATGTTGTATGCTACACCCTGCTTTCTACGTTCATCGTCAAACTCCATAGCTAGACGGAGGCTGGTAAGGCCCACCAAGCTACGAGAGAATGCTTCAGTAGCAGTTTCAGGAACAGGAGCACCCTTAATGGCTTTGTTGTACATAGCACCAGCCATCTGTACGCCACCACCTACGCTCCACTGGTATGCAGTAGCGAGTGTGTTGTTGAAGAAGCGACCAAAAGGTAGGATGGTACCGATTATAGGGATGTTTGAGAACTTCTCGACCTGCATAGCTGCATTAGCTAGGAGTTGATCATCTGTCGTATAGTCTTTAGAGAACACAGACTTGAGTGTAGTATCCAGGGCATTGCCGATCACTTCATTGTCGATAATGTCTACGTCACCCTTCTCAAGTACATCAGCGAGAGTACGGTTCTTGTTGAGACGCAGCCACTTATCCATCTCAGTCATAAACATTTGAGACTTAGTGAACGTGTCCTGTATCTTAACACCTGTCAGACGGTTAGCACCATCTACTACAGCCTCCGTCTTAGCGAACCATTTAGCTCCTTCATCAATGCCATGACGTTTAGCGCTACGCTGTACACCACCAGTGAAGTTCTCAAACAAGACCTTACTTACATCGTCGTTGTTCTTGAGGAATGACATATAGGCGTCATGCGTAGTGTAAGGATCAAGCAGGTTACGGATCTTCTGTGACTGGATCTGTCTGTACACACGTCCAACACGGAGTGCTTCACGGCCACCCTTAGTCATGTTACCGCCTTGTGCTACACCCCAGAGAGTATTAGCTGTGCCTGAGAAGATGTCAGCAAGGGATTGCCCTACGTAGAACTGACCAAAGCCCATGACGTTGACAGCTGTAGTGGCAGGAGACGATACAAGCATCCTACGCCAGATGTTCTGTCCATACTCACCTAGCTTAGCTTTCTTGATCTTAGCTGCTTCAGCATCCAAGTTATCAATAGCCTTAACACTACCATCAATCACTTCATGACCATAGATTGTAGCTGCATCAAGCTGCTTACGAACCTGAGACATCACATTGAGTACCTGACCGCCTTTACTGATCTCTACAGCAAGCAAGTCACCTAAGCTCTGACCAATCTCTGTTGTGTCACCCAGGGTAATACCCATAGGTTTGATCTTGTTGTTGATAGCATCAAGCTGCTCTTGTGGTAGCTTAGACACAATAGATGTCATTACATCAGATACAGTAGCGCCTTTAGGCAGAGCCAAGCCCTGATCCTTGAAGAACTTAGCTACGCCACTCTTGTTGTCTTCACCTAGCATAACCTCTTTGATGAAAGATACAGATGTAGGTACATCGTCGTAGGCATCTTTACCACGGCTTACCTTATCAGCCCATGCATCTGCCTTTTCCATAATGATAGCTGCAGCATCACGTGCTTGTTCTTCCTTGAGGTCGATAGCTACACGTTTGTTCTTGGATGCCATCTCAGCAACAGCTGTATCAAGCTTATCTATCTCAGCAGAGCGCTTAGCACCCAGGTTAAGCTTAATGTCAGCATCAGAGAGACCTGAGGCACCAGCAAACTTACCGAAACCAAGCTGAGCTAGACCACCGACACCACCTAGCAATGAGCTAAAGCCTGTCTGCATGGCACTGTAGTTCTCCTGAGCACCAGCCTCAATGAGAGTGCTTTGAAGAGTATAATCATGCAGTGTAGCGAAGGCAGCATCAGCGGCTGTTGTAGCGGCAAGGATCTTCTTACCGTCTTTAGCTGATTGTGCACGTACTACATCACGCTGTGCTTTCTTCTTAGCTTCAAGCAGGAACAAGTCACGTTCACGACGAGCAGCTTCCCTACGAATAGTAGCAGATTGTGCTGTCTTAATGTTGTTAGCCGCAAAGCGTTTAGCTGCCTCTTTAGCTGCTTTCTCGCCTGCTTCCTTAGCTGCAGCTTGTGTAGCACCACTCTTAAGTGCCTGCTTACCGCCTTCAATAGCAGCTTTCTTGACTGCAGCACGTCCAGCTTGTGTCAGGCCTACACCTGCAGCCTTACCCATACCACCTGTGAGAAGACCAATGTAGTTAGACGGGTCAGCTACAGCAGCAAACAGGTAATCCTTCATGCCATCTACAGCACCAGTAAAGCCATCATTGGTGAAGACGTTGCCTAGCTGATCATAAATCTGGTATGCTTCCTTGGCTCTCTCCTTGACGTCATCCTTTGCGTCATGAATAAAACGAACCTCACCTGCCACAGATACAGTATTGGAGTTCATCCAACGCATATTGTCAATGAAGTCTTCAACTACCTCAGCATCAGACTTGCCTGCCTCTTTCCTGTAGTCTACACCATGTCTATCTACCATGTGTGCACGGATACGACGAGCTCTGTCACCAGTCTTAAGGTCATCCTTCTTTAGGACATCAGTAGGGTCAAAGATGTATTCATCTTCATCGACTTTACCTTTGCCTAGCTGTGCCAGGATCTGATCCTTGTTTAGCTTAGTCGGACCTGCTTTAGGTTTAGCTGAGAAGGTACTACCCATCTGTTCAGGCATAGATGTCACAGCGCTGGGGCTAGGTACCTTTGTAGTACCCAGCTGTGCTTGGATCTGTTCAAGTGTAAGCTTAGTAGCCATTGGTTAGTCCTTCTTGAGGTAACGCTTGATCAAGCTAATGATAGGGCCTTGATCACGTGGGTATGAGGGGATGTCTAGCTTTTCGCTATTCTCAGCATACCAGTCAGCAAGACCTTGTGCAAGTTCCTCATCTGAGTCCTCACCAGTAAAGCCTTCCTCTTCCATGAACTTCATGATGTCACGGCCATAGGTTTGGATTACCTTTTCTTGATCTGCACTTACCTTTGTACCTTCCTTAGCTGGTGCTTCCTCTGGTTTGGCTCCCAAGCCTTCAGGACGCATCTCAGGACGTACAGAACCATCAGGTGTATCTTGTGCTTTGTCTGCACCTTCTACTGATACACCCATGTCGGCATCATATGTCTCATACGTCTTTTGGATCTTCCGCTTAGTGTAAGTCTTCTTAGGCAAGTCATCATCCATACCAAACTCGTCGATAGTGATGTTGTTGTAACCACGTACAAGAGCATCGTCAGGAATGAAGAACAGGTCTGCACCTTTCACCTTCATAGGACGGTTGAGGTTAAGACCAGGGACTACTACTTTATACCAAGCCTCAGGATCAGCATTACGCTTAATCTCAATCTGTTTGATAGCCTGCTCTTTGAGCTCCTCAGAAGGCAGGAACTCTACGAGTTTACCTAGTGGGCTACCCTTGAGACCCATACCCTGAAGATCCTTCTTAGACATTGTGTCTGACTGTTCTTCAGTGACCCAATCAGCAGGCTCAACCATACGCCCAGCGCTCTTAGGTTTGATAGCAGTGACAGTATCCCATACAGCAGCTACACCATCAGCACTATCTGTGGTGTACTCTTCACCATCCATAGTCCAAGTAGCCTCTACAGGGTTACCATTCTCGTCTGTCTTAAACGCTACAGAACCACCATCGAAGGGCAATGAGTCATGCGTCATCTTAACCATAGCATCAGGTGAGGTCTCTACCATACCACCTGCAGTCTCAATGTTCTTAGCTACTTCAGGTGCTGTAGCCTTTGCGCCAGTCAAGTCCTCTACGGCACCTACAGGTACACCAGCACCTTCTTCATACGTATCACGAAGTAGGTCAGAAGAAGCACCTGTACCTAGGAAGCCATCAATGATATTACCCATGCTCTCCATGTAGCCGCCACCTGAGAANGTATCTACACGGCCCTTCACGAAGTCAGACACGAAGTCACGCTGAATATTACGTAGNTNGCTTTGAATATCCTTCATACGTGCATCACGGGTTGCCTCCTCTGGAGACCCTGGCAACACAGCTGTATTGGCTANGGTCTTATANTCCTGCTCAAGCTCTTGGTAAGCTACAGACTCAGTAGCCTGCTGCATCATGCGGTTAATGTTAGCTGACTCAGTAGTAGAATCCTCAGGGTTAAAGACCTTAGGTGTAGTGAAGTTCATGAAGGAACCTGAGCTCAAGCTTTGGTACTCAGACTGTTGTGCCAGTTCATTGATGTCCAAGATGGAGTAGCCATTGTCGAATGCCTCTTTGTCCAACTCAGCACGTACACGATCCTTAGCACCATAGCCCATACCACGCTGAAAGAATGTACCCTTGTCAACCTTAGTTGAACCTACTTCAGCTTTACCTAGGCCAAACGTAGCCTGAATCTGCTCATTGATGTTCATGTCAGGCATCTGGAAGCCCTCAGGTAGCTCTACATAGTTCTTAGCTACTTCAGGCGTCCAGCGTGAGCCCATCTTCTCTTTGACACCTTGGAGGTTGCTAGTGAGATCAACAAGACCCTGTGGCCCAGATGCTAGAGCAGCACTGACCATTTCATCTGAGGCACCCAGTGACTTAGCTTGGTTAGCTAGGCCAGAGTAGCGAGCTACAACTTCCTTACGCTTAGCTACAATACCCTTGTTACGCTCAGCTAGCTCTCGCTGCTTGTCTTCATAATCAGCTGCTTTAGCTTTACGCTCTAGGATTTGCTTTGTAGTACCTTCGAGGAAGCCCTGTGCAAAGGCCGTGAAGTCAATACCCATTATACTGTACCTTTCGACATGAGGCCCATTGGCTCTTCTGGTTGTTCTGTTTCCATTGCTGGCTCTTCCATGGGTTCTTCCATAGGTGCTTCAGCAGGTTCTTGCCCTGAGAGCTCTTCCAGGATGCCAGAAGAAGTGCCACCATCTGCTGCATCTTTCTCAATAGCATCAGCAATAAGTAGACGCAGACGCTTCTCTTCACGTTCTGTGGCTTCTTTCTTGTAGTCACGGTTTGTTTC
>JGI11705J14877_10002150_pt1 | contig 10805 bp, 17 predicted proteins | sample Etolaghawater15m_FD_14877 | JGI IMG/M metagenome (IMG submission 14877) | reverse complement strand
GGTTCCATGTCAAGAATGGCGCCAAACTGCTGAGACGGAACGACACCACGCAGAACTTCGAGTATGACATCACACTGGAGCAGTGGCGGGAATACTTGAACAGGACAAAGAAATTTTTGAGGATGGCATGAACTGTTTAGGATTATTCTTGGCACTGTCGATGCACGTTGGGTTGGAGGCAGATTACAACAATGTGCATCCACACGCGAGGTGCACGGTGGATGACAACATCGCGGGTGTTTACTACAACTCCGAGGATAGGGTCAGTGCATACATGGGCAGGCAGTTTGAACTGGACGAACACTGGACTTTAGAGCTAGGACTGGTTACAGGATACAAATCAGAGGATATATTGCCAATGATCAGATACAAGGCGGGAGGATTATTCATTTCTCCAGCATATGAGAAATATAACGGAGAAGAGAACTACGGTGTTGTGATAGGTTGGGAGATAGGCAAATGACCTGGTGGAATTTTTATTGCTATGATTGTAAATGGAAGGGCGTTGCTCACGAATTAGACAAAGACGATTCAGCGAACGAGTGGTACGTCTGTCCGAAGTGTAGCAGTGACAACATAGACGACATGGGTTGGCACAAGGAGGAAGATGAGAATACTGGGAATTAACTGCATGAATCATGACGCCGCCATGGCGGTGGTTGATTACAGTTCCGGCACGGGCGAGATCCTGTGGGCCGCACACGCGGAGAGATACAGCAAGGTCAAGAACGACCACTACCTCAACCAGCGGATAGTGGACGAGGCCCGCACATTCGGTCCCTTCGACAAGGTGGTGTACTACGAGAAGCCACTGCTCAAGAAGACCCGACAGTTCTACGCGGGACAGTACGGCATGGCGTTGAGCTACACCGAGATGCCACAGTGGCACCTGGACCATTTCAACATCAAGATAGACGAGTACGTGCGACACCACGACTCACACGCGGCGGCGGGCTACTTCACGTCTCCGTTCGTTGATGAGGGAGCCACCATACTGACCGTGGATGCTATCGGTGAGTGGGACACGGTATCCATATCAGTTGGCGACAAATGTTGGATACACAGGAAAGAGACCATAAGGTATCCACACAGCATAGGCATACTGTATTCCGCGTTCACACATCGTTGTGGATTGAAGCCAGCGGAAGAGGAGTACATACTGATGGGCATGGCCGCTTACGGTACACCCAAATACAAGCAACAGATCTATGATGAATTCGTGCATCAGACACCTTTCAAACTCAAACAAAACCTACACAGGGGATTGAGTGATTGGGAGCCAAACGCAGATGTCATGGACATCGCGGCCTCGATACAGGCAGTCACGGAAGAGTGCCTGGCCGACCTGTGGTCTAGGGCCAGCAAATATGGAAGTAGGAATTTAGTGTACGCTGGTGGGGTTGCGCTCAACTGCACCGCCAACCGTGTGCTGGCCAACATGGGACTGTTTGACAACATCTGGATCATGCCCAATCCCGGAGACGCGGGATCAAGCCTGGGCTGTATAGCCGCACACGAGAAGAAGAGGCTCAACTGGCAACATCCATTCCTGGGACACAACATAGATGGTGAGTATCCAGTGGACGCACTCATAAAAGAACTGAAAGAAAATCTTATGGTGGGAGTTGCGAGTGGCAGGGCGGAGTTCGGACCCAGGGCGCTTGGTAACAGATCGCTACTCGCAGACCCCAGGGGTGAGGGAATCAAGGATCTGGTAAACAGCGTCAAGAAGAGACAGCAGTTCAGACCGTTCGCACCAGCCATATTGGAGGAGGATGTAAATGACTATTTTGAGCTACCTAAAGCCGTCAAAAACACCCCTTATATGCAATTTACAGCGGCGTGTACGCATGGTAAAGAGTTTCCTGCTATCATACACCATGATCACACATCTAGGGTTCAAACCGTGCGTAAGACGGACAATCCAGGGTTCCACGCACTGCTAACGGAGTGGAAAAAACAGACCGGTTGTCCTATACTCCTAAACACCAGTTTGAACATCAAAGGCCAACCAATCGTGAATGACAGGACTGATAGTAAAGCATTTACCAACAAATACGGAGTGAAAGTACTGGGATGAAATATTTGATAATATTCTTGTTGTTAGTGGGTTGCGGAATCAAACCCAGTGCGAGTTGTGACGTGGATATCAACAAGGAGACAATGAAAGAGATCAAGGACAGTTGCGTGGAGAATCCAACGGTGGGAATAAAGAAGGAATTCTAATGATAAAGTTTGGTGGCGTGGATAGGATATACGATGAATACAGTTGGCGTATCACACGCAGGGCCAAGGAGGTCTGGAGTACAGGCAATGTCATAAGCAGTAGGCACATCGAGGGAAGTTTCCTCGACAGATTCGAGAAGTCTGTGGCCAAGTACACCCAAAGGAAATACGCTGTAGCGGTGGGAAGTGGAACCGACGCATTGTATTTCGCACTGCGGGTCAGAGGCATAGGTCCAGGCAAGACGGTGCTGTGTCCAGCGGTAAGTTACCTCGCCACTGCCGAAGCGATCAAGCGCACAGGCGCGGACATCAAATTCATAGACGTTGATGATAACGGCCTGATGGACGACCTGGGGATAATGGGACTACCCAGTGCCATGGTGTACGTGAACCTGTTTGGGAACCTGGCCGACTATGACAGATTGCGGAACTACTGTGACGCGCACCGCATACCCTTGATAGAGGACGCCGCACAGAGCCTGGGCAGTACCTACAAAGGCACTCCAAGTGGTAAGTTGGGAGACATCAGCAGTCTCAGTTTCGCACCCAGCAAACCCTTGCCATGTTTCGGCAACGGTGGCATGGTGTTGACGGATTCAGAGTCAGAGGCCAACTTCGTGCGGAGCATAAGGTATCATGGCACGGGTAATAATGATTTAACTCATGGGTACAATTCATGCCTCAGCAACGATCACGCCCACATACTGAACTTCCTATTGAGCAAGTATAACAGACTACTGAAGAATACAAAAAAAGTCAGAGACATGTATGAGACGAGATTAGATAGATTGGGCATACGAACAATAAAGACACGTGAGAAAACCATATCAAACAATCACAAGTTGGTGATAAAAGTCGATGACAGGAACGCATTGAAATCTCATCTAGATGGCAAGGGAATACAGACACAGGTACATTATCATATTCCTATGAATGAAATGCCGATGTTCAAGAACGAGGACTACACACCCAACGCGAGACGTTTCTGCCAACGGGTATTGTCCTTGCCTATACATCCATTCCTGACCGAGAAAGAAGTGATAGCCGTGTGCGAAAGCATTGGAGATTTCTATGGCGTTTGATTGTGTGGCGATTGACTTTGGTAACACCCAAAGTGATAGTAATTTAAAAATAATAAAAGGTAAGTTTCCTTATGTGAGGATAATTCCATTTATTGAAAGTTATCATGTCATTGCGAAATCTATTCTATCAACTTCTACAACAGAATATCTGTGGGTGTTGAGCAGTAAAGTCAATTACACCCATTTTGACTTTGACTATATCCCTGAGCAACATCAACGTACACAATTACATGTTTGGAATAATCCTGATCAGAAGGAAGGCGACACATTTCTATTTCCGAAAGTTTTTTCAAAACAGGACATAAGATTCCTAAGGGACTACAAGGATGTCAATTATCATGATTACGATGTGGACTATGATTTTGATTTTTACGATTTAGAATACGATTTAGAAAATGTCATCGCTAACTTACCTAAATTTAATTCGTCCAATGCTAGATACATTAGATACTACGAGAAAAATATTGGAGAGAAGTTTTATCCCTCTTATTGGGAGGACTTGAAAATATACATAGACCGCACCACATTCTACGTTCCAAGAAAAGCATTGGACCATATAAAAACGCAAATATATGATTATCCATATCTTTACACTCTTCAGGAAAACACGACGCATGACTGCTTCGACATAATATTCATATCAAATGGTGAACCGTTTGAACGGGAGAATTACAACAGGCTCCGGGATCACGTGGAGAGCAACAATCTAAAAAATAAACTGCACTGGGTACAGGGAGTGGACGGCAGGACCAAGGCCTACAAGAGAGCGGCGGAAATATCACAGACCGAATACTTCTATGCGGTGTTTGCCAAAAGCAAGGTCAGAAGGGATTTCAAATTTGATTACATGGTTGATAGGGGTCTCTCAAAAAGGCATAGGATATTTCATTCACATCTAAAGGAGTTAGGGATAGAGTATGGTACCTTCAACATAAATCTGTACAGCAGGTCTCTCTGTATGACTACACCTGATGATAATATTTTAGATTTCACATTATCACAACCACACGAAGTGGTACCTGTGGTTGCCAACGAAACAGTGCTGGCTCCTGACAATTACACGGCATGGAAGAATGCGTTCAGGGAAGTTTCCAAGTTGGTGCTATGGCAGGAGAAGAAACCCACTGTGGAGACAAGATATAGATTGAAAAAATGGTTGGAAACAAATAACCATTGGTTATCAAAAGGTGCCCATGATGGGAAACGTTTCGCAGAAGAATGCGGATACGATGAAAGTAAAATTCTAAGTACCTACACCTGGGATTTCTGTAGAGAAAGATTTAAATCGTTGTACCCAACGGAAACTTTTTATTAATATGTAGATTATCAAAATAGAACGGCTGTTTAAAGAACCAATTGATATATGCTGGTATCCCGTCTTCAATATCTATATTTGGATTAAAGTTTAACAATGTCTTGGCTTTATCACTATTCAATGTGTCTCTATTAGGATAAAATGTATCATGTGGTTTTGTTATTATCTCACCTATTCCTAGTTTTGATCTTATTATTTCTGCGGCATCTATTATCTTCCTGCCGTTACCCCTAGTGCAGTTGAAAGTCTCGTTGACTACTTCATTGGTTGTGGCCAAAGAGAAATAGTTGGCAACATCAAGCACGTTGGAGAAATCTAATTTGTTGTCAGGTCCTTGTACAATCATTTCGCCTGTGGTCAAAACACTTTTTAAAAGTTGACTTATCACTCGAGTTATTGTGTCCTTTTCTCCATACAGGGCAGAAGGCCTCATGATAACATAATTCAACCCATATTCTCTGTGCCATATCTTGCACATGATTTCACCTTGTCTTTTGTAGGATCCATACAGCGTGTTTGGCTTGGGAACCACATTCTCGTCTGGAATCTTGTTGTCGAACTCTCCATAGACCATACTGCTCGACGCATATACTATTTTTTCTACGTTGTGTTTAACACACAGATCGAGTATGTATGCGGTAGCAGTGACCATGTTGTTTGTGGCATCCAACACATTCCTTTTCACCATTCTAGCGTTAGGATATGTGGCCACGTGTATGACCCTATCTGGGTTGAAATGCTCGAACGTCTGTTCCATGAATTGTAGATTTTCAATTTGTCCAATGTATTCTTCGTCTGTGTTCGTGATCGCTTTTCTCTGTGAAAGAACAGGATGATACTCCCAATCTGGGAAGGTATGATATTGATGATAACAATCCACTATGCCTACAGTGTGTCCCTCTGCTTTTAGTCTCTGGCATATGTGACTGCCAATGAAGCCATAACCGCCTAATACTAGTATTCTCATATCTCTTTATTGTACATTATCTGGAAGGTTTCAGCAACCTTGTTTGTTCCTATAAAACTGCCTCTATACCTGTTGTAGTTCAGTATTGTCTCTATGTGGTCATCATCGAAATACGAGGAGTATGCTTCCAAGGCTTTCCTTTTCTCATCAACGAAATTGGTTATATCCACGTACTGATTACAATTGAAATTCTTATAATGTAGATTGTATGGAGGTTCATCCATACACCAGAACTGTTCAAAACCTTTTCTTGATATACTTTTCGCCACATCGTAGCACACCCTGTGGTCCTGGTGATGGTCCTCACGCCAGTGGGATATCAATATGTCGTGATCGTCTACACATGATTCGGCAAACGTGACTAGGTTGTTATTCAGTGTGAGATTTGGCCGACCATTGTCATGTAAAAGCGTGTGGTATATGATTGTTTCAAATTTAAGTATTTTCTTGCTTTTTTCCAACTCGTCTGTAACAATCTTCTCGTTCCTTTTTTGATTCTGTTCTGAAGACGGTCTAACTAATATCAAGTTGGTGACCGATCCTCCATTGGCGACAATCTTTGATACCAGACCCCCACAGCCCATCTCGAGATCATCTGGGTGTGCGGTTATTATTAGGAATTTCTTTTTGTATATCATCTCTTGAAAGTCTTTGCCATCAGTAACGAAGTCCTAGATTCCATGTCACGCTTCAGTGCGGGTATGTCAAACTTGAGATCCACCGTCTTGATCTTCATGTAATGTGTCTCTATGGTCTCCTTAAGGAACCGTGCTATGGTGGCCTGTTTCTTTGATTTAAGTTCTTTGGCTATGTCGTAGTGTATGGTGATGTTGTTCTTGAGGATGATGTTCACATACATCAGGTACTTGACCGGCATGTTCTGGAAGTGTAATCCCTCCAGCACCTCCGGCCATTCCTTGACGAAGCTCTTCGTCAACTGTACCCAAGTGCTATTCTTTGGCGGCTGTCGTCTTGGCATCCGCTTTCTTGGTTGTCTTCTTGGCTGTAGCCTTAAGTTCCGCTTCAGGATCCGCGGCCATCTCCTTGACAGTGGTGCCCTTCTCCTTTGCTATCATCTCGTTCAACTTGTTCAACAGTATCCTGCCTTCCGCGGCATTGCCGTATGTGACCATGATCTCCTTGGTCTTGAACTTCTTGATGTAGTTATCATTGTGTAGCATGGCCAACATGTTGGTGCCATCCGGGAAGGTCTGCCTGCTGGCGAAGTCCGCGAACTCGTCCGCTTCCTGTCCACCCGCTGATTCTACGGCCTTCATCAGGGCGTTGTGATACATGTCTGGCAGGAACTTGGTCCCAACCACTAGGCAGTTGTCAGGTTCCCCTGGCACAGTCCTGTACATTATCACGACCTTAGCCTTTGACGTGTCCGCTAACTCTCCGATGTGTTTGAAGTGTCTCTTTGGGCCGGTCTGTCCGTCACCCACCTGCCCGGTGTTGTCACCCATTGGCATGGCTTGTTCGTTCACATTAACTAGTGTTGACATATTATTTTCCTTCCGCAGTCGCTGGTGCTTCCGCTTTTGCTCCTTCAGGTTTGGCTTCCTGTGGTGCCACCTTGGCCAGGAACGCCTGTAGTTTGTTGTATAAGAAACCCACGCCCGCCATCTCATTGGCCTTGAACGCACCCCTTGTGGATGCCACGTCAAGTATGGTTGATAGATTTCTTAAGTCGCCGATCGACAGTGCAGTGGGATCCGGTTGTGGAGCCTGTGTGCCTGCTGGTGCCTGTTGCGGTTGCGCGGCCGCTTTGGGTTCAGCAGTTGCCTTGGCTGGCTTCTTCAAGTTCTTAGTCTTTGTTGCCATTTGTTATTTCTCCTAATTGCAATTGGTATTAATATACGTGTATTATACTATAAATTAATTATGGAGTGCAACGGTTATTTCTGATGTTCTTGGGCGATCCCACTCAGTGCAAACAAGGTCAGGTCCCCGGGTTCCTCGAAACCCAACACAGTGACTGATCTGGAATTCTCCCCGTCATACACCACGTCCTTGGTAATTGAGTAACGGCCCGAGCAGTGCTCGTAGATCCATCGACGCATCTTCTCCACGTCGGCCTCGTGTGCCTTGACCACGGTGTTTACGAAGTGTGGTGGTAATATGTCTAGTTCTCTCTTGAAGAAGTTATTTGGGTTGATACGCATTTATATAATTTTCAATTTGACCTATATTGTCATACACACACTGAGGAGTAGATATACTCCATTTTGTATCATTTGTGTATTCTGTTTGATTTATCCTAGCAAAATCATTTAGTGGAGTTTTATATATCAAGTGGTTTACAAAAGGTTGTAGGTCTTTTATTGCGAAGAATTCTCCTGCATCATTTTTTATCCAACTCGTGAACCCTGATTCTTTAAGTAAACTTCTAGTAACTTCCATTCCTTTCCATAGATAGTCGTCAAGGAATATTACAGAATTACTGCTGGACTTTTTTAGGCAATTTTGTACATCAATAGTAGGAGTTGGTTGCTCATGGTCTCCGTCGATCACAATTAGGTCAAAATTATCAAGATTTGAAAAATCAACTTTTTCTGACCTGCTTTCGATTAATGTTGTGTGTTGAAACATTGTGTTGGGTAGTGTTTCCTTTATTAAACTCATATTCGTATCTATAATTGTTTTTTTAGTATCAGGGAGTATCTCTGCGACTAAACTTGACAATGCTCCTTTGTGACAACCTATTTCAAGATAGTTAGAGATTTTTTCAAATTTCAGCAGTTCAAAAAATACATAGGCGTCGAGAAATCCTCTTGTAGGTCTATACATTTCAACATTTTTATAAAAAAATGTTTCCAGAAAATTATTTGGATTAATCCTCATCTATGTGCTTGCCTCGGTACCTGATGGCCATGATGGCCAAAGTCAGTATCAATATCGCTCCCGCCTCGTACAATAGACTGCTGGCGTCCATGCTCTTGCCCTGTAGTATGATCAATCTCGCGATCGCGGTGATGGCTATGAACAGTGGCAAAGTGATCGGTATCCTGTTGCTGACGAAGAATACCCCTATCATGCCCAACACCTCTGTGTAGATGAAAAGTAACAGAAGGTCAGCGAGCCCTATCGCTCTATTGTCGAATATCGTCTTGATCTCCTGTGCCGTGGCCAGGATAGTCAGCAGGGCTATGATGCCCAACATTGACTTCTCTATCAATTTGAATGCTTTCAGTCTCTCGGTCATCAGGCTCCCCAGACGTCGTCATACATTGGCGGCTCGTTCTTGTCCGCCCTCATCGTGTATGGCTTCTTGTGGAATTGTTTGAATGTGTAGTAGGCCACGAATATCACCGCCAGGTGTCCCAGGAACCAACTCAGCCATATGTCCGTCCTGATGCCCCAGATGTAGATTGTGAATGCGGTGCTCCAGAGGAAGCTCAAGGTCAGCAGTATCTGTAACCTCACGGTCTTGGGCAGTGCCCGTAGATCATTCTTGCTGTCGTCGAACAGTACAGTGGCCGCGTCTATCATCCAGTTCCTCAGATTTTTGACTTTCTCGAGTTTGCCCGAGTATGGGTTCGTGTTTGGGAACAACATCATGATCCCACTCCTATCTGGAATATTACCAGTGTCGCCAACATGATCAGGATCGCTATCACGAATGGGTTATCTATCCAGTCCTTGATGGTCTCCCACATTATGTGGAAAAGGTTCTTGTCAATCATTGTACTGTACCGTCATACCAAACGGGGCCTCTATGTCCCTCTCGTATGGATTGTTTTAAGAATATAGTGTCGCAGTAGTCCTCGTCACCCCACGAATCGAAAGGCCAACCGTCCGTGAACATCACGAACTTCTTGGGCTCTATGCCTTGGTCCTTCATGTATCTCCAGTTGCACTCGAATTCCGTGCCACCACCTGAACCCAGTTTGTAGTCCAACAACTCGTCCGCGTTGTCTGGCGTGAACACCACGGGGTTGAACACCTCCGTGTCNAAACTCCAAAGATGTATCCTNAAGTCCTTGTATTGGTCCATTATGTTNTTCACTTCTGTCAGGAACTCCNTACACTGNTCGTTGCTGATCGAACCGCTGGCATCAAGCGCCAAGCANATGTCGATCATCTCGTCATTGTTCTGTCCCGGCAGTATGGCAGATGTGTGCCATGATTTCCTGCTGGGTCTCATCCAAGTGTAGTCTGACTTGATGGTGCTCATTATCTGTTGTTGCAGTATCTCCCTCCAGTCCATTTTGGGCTCTGTGAGATCTCTTACCAATCTCTGTAGTGCGCCTGGTAGGTTGCTGGCTCCGGTGCTCTGTGCCGCTGATACCATCGCTTCTTTTATCTCGTCCCTGATCTTCTTCAGTTCTTCCTTGGTGTACACAGGTTTGCCCTTGCCACCACTCTTGCCATCCTTCTCGCCTTTGTCCTTTGCGTCACCCTCGCCTTTGCCCCATTCCTGGTGATCGTCCATCAGCTCACCAAGTTTCTCTAGGAACTTCTTGCCGTTCTTCTTGGCGGTCTTGTAGAGGTCATCGTAAATTCTTTCACTCGCCCAGTCCTTGTACTTGTCGTCCTGGAAGCCCTTGTTCTCACCTTTCTTGCCCTTTGGCATCTCACCAATGTTGCTGTCTTTCAAGATCTGGTTCACCGCGTAGTCCGCCGCTATGTTCCAGAGTGTTGGATCCCTGTCACCTATCCTTACCAGCATGTGTTCGAATACGTTGTGTAGCACCTCGTGTCCGAAAAGGAACTCCGCCTCCTTGGGTGTAAGTGAATCTATGAACTTGGTGTTGTAGTAGAAGTGCCTGCCGTCCGTGCCCGCGGTTGGACACCAGTCGTCTGCGTTCACCAGTTTCAGTCTAGTCGCTAGGTTGCCAAAGAACGGATGTTTCAGTAGCAGGGCGATTCTCGCCGTTACCAGTTTGTCTATGATTTTCTGTTCCCTGTAATCCATTACTTAGACTCCATAGCAGTTATGACGTACTTGCCAAACTTCTTATGGAACCTATCAAATGATTTCAACTTGCTAGGATCGAAAGGAAGTTTGTAATTCGTTAAGGCGATCTTCGCACCCATCACGACCAACTCAGTCTCGAAGTTGTCCATCATGTAGTTGAAGAATCTGTCCGCTTGTTCATTCCAAGTTTTGTCTTTCTTCTCGTGTGCCTGTTGTAGTTCATAGCACAGAGAAACCGTCAGCGAGTACATCGCTGATATCTCCTTTGTCTTAAGGTCTCTGACCTTACCGCTC
>JGI11705J14877_10002149_pt1 | contig 10807 bp, 11 predicted proteins | sample Etolaghawater15m_FD_14877 | JGI IMG/M metagenome (IMG submission 14877) | reverse complement strand
TGATACCAGGCGCCTGGATATTCTATACGTAATGGTCTTGACATGTTTTTCCTATATCATACATTTGCCACAAAAGTCAAAAGAAGATTTGACCCCTTTTTGTGATGCCGTTGGATTTCGGCTGTACTGGAAAACAAATTAGCAAATCAGCTCCTGCGCTCGCGCAGCATCAGGTCGGCGAGAACAATTGCGGTTGCACACTCAATAACCACTGGAATCCTGATCGCAATACACACATCATGACGCCCTTCAATAAGAAGGGTAGATACAGATTTTTCTTTAAAATTATAGGTATCCTGGGGAAGGCCTATGCTAGATGTGGGCTTAATGGGCACCCGGAAGACAATATCATTCCCATTGGTTATGCCGCCATTTATGCCACTGGCATTGTTTGTAGCTGTTTTCCCCTCTTCATCGGTGATACAGTCATTGTGTTCACTGCCCTTCATGGAAGCCGAAGCAAAGCCTGAGCCAAACTCAATACCACGGGTAGCTGGTACTGCAAAAACCATATGAGCAATCAGTGCTTCCGCGGAATCAAAAAACGGTTCCCCCAGACCCACAGGCATATTGGTACAGCGACATTCAATAAGACCACCGATGGAGTCTTTAGCCTCAATAGCTGCTTCCACCGCTGCTGCAATATCTTTACTGCCACCCGCCTCGATCAGCGTAGCAGTAACGGAAACCGAACCAAGAATCTTCTTGGCAACCACTCCTGCAGCCACAATACCCAGGGTAATCCTTCCCGAAAAATGACCACCACCCCGTGGATCATTATACCCGCTGTACTTCTGTTGGGCCGTATAATCCGCATGGCCCGGCCGCGGTTGATCCCAGAGGTTCGAATAATCGCCGGATTTAATATTGGTGTTTTCAAAAACGATGGTGAGTGGCGCTCCGGTTGTTTTTCCCTGAAACACACCGGAAACAATACTTGGAATATCCGGCTCAACCCTGGGAGTTGTGCCACGACCACCAGCACGCCGCCGCGCAAAATCTTCTTTCAGATCATCCTCAGCAAGTGCTATTCCTGGAGGGCAGCCATCTATCACAACACCAATCTGAATGCCGTGGCTTTCACCGAAAATTGAAACTCGAAACATATGGCCAAAACTATTCATAATGACATTCTCCTGTACTCAACTACCTGCAAATTACGACCGATATCTCGATCTTGATTTCGACCTGCTGCACGCCGGTCGATTCCCTTGAGAATTTGAACCGGAACGCTGACCATCCGAATGTCCTGTCTTCGGTTTCTTCGGCCTTTTTCGCTTCACGGGACGAAGATCCAGACTTGACTGTGGCAGTTCATGCACCGGCTCAAAGCCCACTATCAGTCTCCGCTCAAGCAGTTTTCTAAGGAGACGTTCTATATCAGCAAGTTGCGGCATCTCATCGGCACTGACCAGAGAGATTGCCTGACCAGTAGAGCCAGCCCGGCCGGTACGACCAATACGATGAATATAGTCCTCCGGCACATTGGGTAAATCAAAATTCACTACCTGGGGCAGCTGATCAATATCAATACCGCGTGCTGCGATATCCGTCGCAACGAGGATTCGAATTCGACCATCCTTAAAATCAGCCAAAGCCTTTGTGCGGGCGTTCTGGCTCTTGTTTCCATGAATGGCTGCTGCAGTAATTTTATTCCCTTCGAGATAACCGGTTAGCCTATTTGCCCCGTGTTTTGTTCTGCTGAACACCAACACTCTTTCCCACTTATGTTCCGTGATCAGATGGGCAAGAAGAGCCGATTTTTGTTTTTTATCAACGGGTGCAATCCAATGCTCAATGGCTTCAACGGTACTGTTAGGAGGAGTCACCGCAATCTCAACAGGATTACGAACCAGTGTTTTTGCAAGGCTCCGAATATCGCTTGAAAAGGTTGCAGAAAACATCAGCGTTTGCCGGGTTCTGGGTAAAACGGCCAATATTTTACGGATGTCGTGGATAAACCCCATATCCAGCATCCTATCCGCTTCGTCAAGAACCAGTACTTCAAGCTGTTTAAAGCTCACCGCATTCTGACGATGAAGATCCAGAAGACGGCCCGGGGTTGCCACGAGAATATCCACCCCTTTACGCAGCTTCATCATCTGGGGGTTAATCTTTACCCCGCCAAAAACCACGGCAGAACGAAGAGCTAAATGTTTACCATAGGTCTTAACACTCGCCTCAATCTGGGCTGCAAGCTCACGGGTGGGAGTGAGAACAAGAACACGCGCCTGATTCACCCGGGCCGGGCTCCCCTTTGCCAGCAGATCCAGTATGGGCAGGACAAAACCTGCGGTCTTCCCTGTTCCTGTCTGGGCCGCAGCCATCACATCCCTGCCTTCAAGTACTGCGGGAATGGCCTGAACCTGTATGGGAGTTGGCGTTTCGTATTCTGCTTCAGAAACTGCCTGTAGAACAGGGACAGATAGCCCCAGGGATTCAAATTTCATATATTCTCTTTCAGTAATACCTGTTGTAGGGGACAGTTGTCGCCGGGATCAGCACCTTGACGATATGCCTGTAATACCTTGACTGATTGGGCCGCTAGTTGTCTGCGGATTTCCCTTCTTTTACCTTTTACTCTGGCAATCCTCATGGAATCGTAGGCCGTGGTCTGATGACGCATCCAGGCGATAGTGGCCGCCTCTGCTCGTGCAGCTATGGGGATTCGTTCGGTCCGGGCAACCGTTCCACTTCCGACGGGAGTGGCATGTTCGCTTATCTTTTTCCCAAGAAATGCCGCTTCCAGCTGGTAACATGGATGAAAACCCAGGAATTGAATAACCTCAGTGCAAAAATCCACATGATACTGTTCCTGTTTCAGGGAACGCCTGGCAAGATCTGCTGAACGCCTTTTAGCATATTCGGGAGAGGCTCTTTTTGCCTCAACCTCTTTGCGTGATTCATGGATATCCTGTTCTCTGGCCCAAATTCCTCTCGTGATCATCCGCCTCCCTTTACGGATCTGTACCACCCAGGTTACACCCTTTGCCTTGACACTTCTGGTTACTGCGGCATCTCCTGCCTCAAGAAACGCCCAGTCCTTAGGCGGAGTGAGCCGCTCCCCAGATTCCGAAAAGACGGTGCCCTCTATCCTACTGGGCTGAACTCTGCGATGTGTATAAGCCATATTTTCAGCCACCAGCCCGTTTTACTGTATAACCAAGTGAGGTTAATTCTTTCTCCAGCGTATCTCTGTGATCACCCTGTATTTCGACAACTCCATTTTTAACGCTGCCGCCACCACCGCATTTCTGCTTAAGCAATTTTGCAAGCTTCTTCAGCTCCACAGGAGCAAGCGGCAGGCCATTGATCAGGGTAACCCCTTTTCCCTTGCGCCCCTTGGTTTCCCGCATCAGCCTGACAATTCCATCTTTTGGAATAGCCTGTGCTTGCTTACACACACACTTCTTCTGCTGCTTATTACATCCGGGACACATGGTACCGGATTCAGTAGAGTACACAAGACCGGAATTGCTATTTGAGGATTTCCTTACCATATTCTTTAGTGATTGATTATTTTATAACAGCTGTGCCTCCACAGCCTTTATTGCATCTGCCGCAGAGCTGGTGATACCACCGGTATACCCCGCGCCTTCCCCTATTGGATAGAGGTTTTTCGTATTGACTGACTCAAACTGCTCATTGCGGCATATCCGAACGGGTGAAGAGGTTCGTGTTTCAGCCCCCAGCAGTATCGCCTGGTGAGATATAAAAAGAGGTACTTCTCTTCTCCACTTGTGAAATGCAACAAGCAGCTCCGAGATCACAAACTCCGGGAAGAGCTCTCTCATATCAGCAGGAACTGCACCCATCTTATACGAGTTCTCCTGCACACCTGTGGTGCCTTTTTCACCTAGAAAATCCATCAGGTTCTGGGCGGGAACAGACCAGTTTCCTCCACCTGCCTGAAAGGCCTTCTGCTCAATGTCCTTCTGGAAGGAAAATCCTGCCAGGGGACTATCTGACTTATAGTCACTTGGGTGACAACTGACAACCAGTGCACCATTTGAAAAATTCGATGCCCTGTCCGAATAGCTCATTCCGTTAAGCACCAGCATCCCCTCACTTGAGGAGGCGTTCACCACCTCTCCACCCGGACACATGCAGAAGGTATAAACCCCACGACGAATTTTTCGATTGGTATGATTCAAAGAATAAGTGGCAGCACCGAGTCCAGGAAATCCATTATATTTCTTACCATAGCGCATCAGATTTATGGTCTGCACTGGATGTTCGATTCTCACCCCCACGGAAATCTGCCGCTGTTCCATGGCAANGCCTNGAGTATGCATCATTTCGACGGTATCACGNGCAGAGTGACCAAGCGCAATAAAGATATGTGAAGAAAGAAACTCCNGCTCACCATTAATGACAATCCCTCTTGCCCTGCCCCCTGTGATCAGGATATCAGTCATTCTGGAGCCATAANATATGTCACCTCCTCGCTNGAGAACATGGAGGCGGATATTACGTACTATCTCACACAGCACATCCGTTCCCAGATGGGGTTTGCTNATGTACTCAATTTCAGGTGGGGCACCGAATTTGACAAAGGTTTTCAGAACCCGATTGACGGTNGAGGTATTATTNTTCCTTCTTGAAAANAGCTTCCCGTCCGAATAGGAGCCAGCCCCCCCTTCACCAAATTGAATATTTGATTCGGGATTGAGCTTCCGCTCTTTGATAAAGCGCTCCACATCGACAGAGCGCTCTTCTATTTTTTTGCCTCGTTCAAAAATTAAGGGTTTAAGACCATGAGCAATAAGTTCAAGGGCTGCAAACATACCCGCAGGCCCAAACCCTACGATAATTGGCCGTTCCTCCATCTGCGCGTCTTTTTTTTGGCAGTTTCAGCGTGTATATAAGGACTGAACTTCTGCCCGTTGGGATAGTTGTCATCGGTGCTTACGACCAGTGACATTTTATAAAAAAACTGTTCCTGACTGCGCAAATCAAGAGCTTTACTGAGGATTTTTGTAACCGTAATTTTTCCAGGGGCCAGTCCCATCCTCTGCCCTGCAAGGCGCAGGTATTCATCCATCCCGTCTTTTTCGATGGGGATCTGGATGTTATTGATTACCAACTCCAAAGCAATACTTCTCCTCTCTTCATTCCTGTACTGCCAGTTGCACCGCATGACTGGCATGAATCGCTGTTGTGTCGTAAAGCCTCACAGAGGTATGCTTTTGCTGTACGAGCAATGCGATTTCCGTACAGCCAAGAATCACGGCCTCCGCTCCTTTGTCACGCAGGGAGTCTATAATATCAAGATATTTCTGCCGTGACCGTTCTGAAACTCTTCCGAGACAAAGTTCAGAATAGATAACCTTATGAACAATATCCATATCATCACTATCAGGGATCACGACCTCAATACTATATTTATCCGTCAACCTGCCCTTATAAAAGTCCTCTTCCATGGTAAACCGGGTTCCAAGAAGGCCTACCCGTTTCACTTTATCAGCAACAAGCATTTCTGCAGTGGCATCCGCAATATGAAGCAGGGGAATCCCGATTACTGCCTCAATATCAGGGGCTACCTTATGCATGGTGTTGGTACAGATAAGTAAAAAATCTGCACCTGCCGCCTCAACACCGCGGGCGGCTTGAGAAAGAATTTCTGCTGTAGCCTGCCAGTCTCCCCGATGCTGTAACTTTTCAATCTGGTCAAAATCAACACTATACATGGAGATTCTGGCAGAGTGCAAACCACCAAGAGCATCCCTTACACCTTCATTAAGAGCCTTATAATAGCTGGCTGTCGATTCCCAACTCATTCCGCCAAGCATCCCTATCGTTTTCATACCTTCGTAGCACTCCTTCATGCTCTTTATTGCTCTGTCAGGACATCATTCAGATCAGACGCTGTGGCCAATCTGTTATTACTCCTCCCCCTGTACGAAGTATCTCCTGCGCCCTTTTCATATCGTTAACCGTCCAGCAATTCACCCGGAAACCGGCACGTTGCAACCTATTGATCAACTCATCATCACATATATCCACATCCGGATGATAGGCCGCGGCCGGAAAACTCCTGAGATATTGCAAAAGATCATGAGGATGTTGTTCTTCTGCCAGAACCGCTATGTCGATTTCCCTATTCAATGCACGAGCCCGGTGCAGGTATTCATGGCGAAAAGAGGAGAGAAGCACCATATCCATGGTTCCTGTTTCAAGAAGCAGCTCCATGATCCTGTCCACAATAAGAAGGTCACCGGGTGGAGTTTTCAGATCTTTAATTTCCAGATTGACAGGAAAAGAGTGCTTCTTGCTGAAATCCAGCACTTCACGAAGCAGAGGGATTCGCTGCCTCTTGATTGCCTCATATTGGACGTCCGCAACCTCACCACTGGCGACCGTTCCAAAGGGATCATTGACCAGAAACCAGGAACCGACGTCTAACTCGCGCATTTCTGCCAGTGTATAGCAATTCACACTGCAATCAGGATGTTTTTTTAATACCCTGTTTGCTGCAATATCCGTGGTACGTTCCAGGCTATCGTCGTGGAAAACAATCAGTTCACCGTCTTTACTCATCCGGATATCTGTTTCCCAGCAATGCGCTCCGCACGCCTTCGCCATTGTCATGGCCAAAAGTGTGTTTTCAGGAGCGATAGAACGGACACCACGATGAGCACATATCAGCCCCTCTTGGGGGACATAATCAAAAAACATTGAAAAACTCAGTCCTCTTTTTTGCTGCAATAGAGGTTAAACAAAGCAAGGCCGGATGTACCAACGATCAACAGCAGGGAAATGGAATTGATAACCGGGGTGGATCCATCCCGCACTTGAAGATAGAGGTTGATAGGAAGAGTCGGTTCCGAGCCAACAAGAAACAGAGTCGTGTTGAAATTCTCAAAACTCATAAGAAAGGCAACAGCTCCAGCACCAATAACCGCAGGACGCAGGTACCTGAGGGTGATCAGCCATATCGCCTCAAGCCGTGTGGCTCCAAGGATCATGGCCGCCTCTTCGAGACTGTGATCAAACTTCCGCAGACGTGCCGAAACCACAAGAGAAACAAAGGTGGTGATAAAAGAAAACTGGCCAAAGACCACCAGCCAGAAACTGGGCCGAAACAGCCCGATATCAATTCCAAAGCTGTCTTCAAAAAAAGTTCCTGCCGTATTTGCAGCAAGAAGCAGCGAGATACCAAGGATAACCCCCGGGATAACGAGTGGTGCCAGCATCAGGAAATAGAGTCCGTTCTTGAATGGAAACTCTTCCTGTTCAAAAAGAAACGCGGAGCAAGTTCCGACAACGGTACTCAAAATGGCCACAAAAAATGCCGTTTGAAAACTTGTCAAGATAGAACGCAGATTCTGTTCATCATGAAAGATCCCGACTCGTTCAGGACCTGGTGAAGTAAACCAGTCCAGAGAGAATCCATTCCATGGCAGAGATGGAAAATTGGAATCATTAAAGGCAAAAATGCAGGTTACGGCCAGCGGTGCAAAAAGAAAAGTAAAATAGGCCAGAATAAAGAGATTAAAAGACCAGGTGTACCGTCTCGAATTGGGCAGGGAGCGGATCATGAAGCCACCTCCCCAAGTTTCTGTCTGGTCACTTTCAGGCCAATCCAGATAATTGCTGAACTAAGCACCAGAAGCAGGAAGCCAAAAGCCGCCCCCTGATTCCAGTTAAAACTTGCGATAAACTGATTATAAATCTGTTCGGTGAACCAGAGGGAATTCTTCCCTCCCATAAGGTTCGGGGTCAGGTAGTTGCCTAGTGCCAGCATAAAAACTACGATGGCACCGGAAGTAATTCCCGGCTTGCAGTGCGGAATAATAATGGTGCGCAGGATATCGAATCGCGTGGCTTCAAGATCATGGGCGGCTTCAATCAGTGAATCATCCAGACTTTCCATCACCGAGATAAGCGGAACCACCATAAAGAGCATGGAAGTGTAGACCAAGCCCATAACCATGGTGATATCATTATAAAGCATCTCAATTGGCTGATGAATAATCCCAAAATTCAAGAGAAAATAGTTAAAGACACCGGATTCTCTGAGTAAAATCATCCAACCATAGACCCGTACCAGCTCACTGACCCAGAAGGGCAGTAGCAATAGAACTGTGAGAAAGCCACGGGTACGCGGTCGTGCCAGCTTTACAATATAAAAAGAGACCGGCAATGCCAGGACAAAAGTACAAAGAGTGGTAATCATGGCGTAGAGTGCTGTACGAATGAAGGTATTCCAGTAAATTGGTTCAATAAAGAAATTTTTGTAATTCTGCAGTGTCCAGACGGGATCGCCAATATCACTCTCACCTCTAAAACTAAGAATGAGGAGATCCAGATGGGGGATGACAATAAGTAAAAACAGCCAGAGTAGAACCGGCGACAAGAAGAGCCAGAATGTCAGACGAAATCCATTTTTCATACTTACACCTTGAAGCAGAGTCCTGAATCCGGGTGCCAGCCAAGGGTAATAATGGCCCCAGGCTCAATATAATCAAACTGACGATTCTGAGGCAGGCTGACAAGGAGTTCGTGGCCACCAGGCATAACAGTTAACAGACGGCTGTTAGCACCATCAAAGAGGATAGTCTTGACGCTTACCTGAAAGGTATTCAGACCTGTCACGACCTTTGGCTCGATGCGCAATGCCTCGGGACGCAGGAAGAGATCGACCCCGATTCGAGAGCTGTATGCTTCATGACTCCTTGCCTGAAAGAGAAGCCCCTCATTAGTGCGGACTGTCAGATATTCTCCGGTCTCCTCAACCTTTCCTGACCAGACGTTGTTATCTCCCACAAACTTTGCGACAAATGGTGTCCGGGGATCATTATACAACTCCCGGGGAGCCCCTACCTGTTCAAAGCGGCCTTCGTTCATCACTGCAATGCGATCAGACATCACAAGGGCCTCGGACTGGTCATGGGTAATGTAAATAAAGGTCGTTCCCACCTTGGCCTGCAACTTCTTCAACTCCACCTTCATCTGCTCCCGCAGTTTAAGGTCAAGTGCCCCGAGAGGTTCATCGAGAAGAAGTACCGATGGCTCCATGACCAGGCAGCGGGCAATCGCCACACGCTGCTTCTGGCCACCGGAAAGTTGACTCACTCGCTTCGTTCCATACCCGGGTAAATCCACCCGCTCCAGGATAGCCTCACTGCGCTTGGCAATTTCAGCACGACTCATGCCGCGCCGTCGCAAGCCAAAACCAATATTTTCCTCCACGTTCATCATCGGGAATAGTGCCAGATGCTGAAAGACTAGATTCACCGGACGCTTATTGGGCGGTACTCCGCGCATATCCTTGTCACGGATGCTTAAACTCCCCGAGGTTGGTTCATCAAATCCGGCAATCATCCGTAACAGTGTGGTTTTTCCACAGCCGGAGGGTCCGAGAATAGAGAAAAATGAGCCCTGCGGCACATCGAAGGATACATCGTCAACGGCAGTGAAGTTTCCAAATTTTCTTACAACATTGTGAACAGAGAGGTCGTTTGCCATGGCACAAAGAGTTTGTCGATCCTGAGAATGGTAAAGTGATGCCACCCCAACAGAGAACAGCATCACTTAAGCGATCAAAACGGTAAATAGTGACCAGGCTTCTAATTCGCAGCCTTGATCTTGTCGAGTATTTTTCCTTCCATAACTTCAAGCTTAGCAGGTACCGGTGGGTACCACTTGATATTATCTATGGTCTCCTGAGGGAAAGAGCGTTCAAAGTTGACACGTACATCTTCAGCAACAAAACCATTGGCACCCTGTGAAGCTGTAGGAACTTTCTCCTGAGTAGTGAAATAACCTGCATTTTCCGGGGTCATTATAAAATTGATCCATTTATAGGCAGCATCAACATTTTTTGCTTTGGCTGGAATTGCAAAGGTATCAATCCAACCAAGTGCACCTTTTTTAGGCGCCCGAAAATCAATAGCTTTATTTTCATCATGCAGTTTCCAGCCACCGTTATCCCATGCCATGGCAACAAAGACTTCACCGGAGCGCATGGACTCCAGCAGTGCATCACCGTTAGCCCAGTAATTTTTAACCAGTGATTTAGTGTTGATCAATGCTTCGGCAACCTTGTCCAGCATCGCCTGGTACCCTTCGGCATCGCTGTACAGTGCAAAAGGGTCATACCCTAAAGCAAACCCCATGGCAATAAGGGTTGGCCGTTTTAGCCGATAACTGATACGGCCTTCAAATGCTGGATCCATAAGGGCATTCCAGTCGTCAGCCCCGGCAGCTTTGTCACTATTCACGATCAAACCTGAAGTTCCCCAGCAAAAAGGGACGGCATAGGAATTCTCCCCAACTTTAGTATTATTTTTCACTGCATCCAGCATAGATGGAATAAACAACTTGGCATCAATCTTTGTGTAGTCTACTGCCTGGTAAATTTTATACTTTTCCTGAACAGAAGATATGCGATCCTGACTCGGCTGAGCCAGATCAAACCCTGCACCACGCGTCGCACGGAGCTTGGCAATCATCTCTTCATTGTTTGAGAAGGTTGCCTCCACCTTGATTCCGGTATCTTTCTCAAATTTTTCAATCAAAGCCTTCGGGGCGTAACCTTTCCAGGTAAGAATCTTTAAGGTTTCCGCCTGAACGGCCGTTGCCATAAAGAAACAGCATGCCGCCGTGAGTAACGTGATTTTCTTCATTGTTTTGCTCCAAAGTTATAGATTTATAGGCGCAGGATATCTGCAAACCACAAAAAAGAACCCGATTAAGAATAATAAAAGGTGTTGAAAAGAATTAAAGTTCACTGAGTAAAAACAATGACATAAAGCACAAAAGCCCCTATAATAGTTGAAACTTCTGACCAAAGAAAATTCAA
>JGI11705J14877_10002147_pt1 | contig 10821 bp, 6 predicted proteins | sample Etolaghawater15m_FD_14877 | JGI IMG/M metagenome (IMG submission 14877) | reverse complement strand
AAGGATTAGGAAAATACTCTTTTGGAATCAAATGGAGGGAATGAAATACTCACAACATAACCAACCTCGCAACATAAATTGAGAATACATGGAATTCCTCTTCATGTCAAAAACTTGGTATATGCCTTAATTATCTGAATATTTTGGGTGCGTGACAGATGTTGAAATAATCACCACGGATTCAATTTTCGAAATACATTGGATACGTCCCATATTTTTAGAGGTGAAGGGATTGCCTTTCCCCGTCGATTTCAATAGTGGTTTTTGAATATGTGAATTTTTTTAATATCTTGCCATTTTTGAAATGAATTACATCGACCCCCCTTCGTTTTTCAGGCTTTCCTTCGCTGCCGCTTTCAAACGAAGGCCATTCAAGTAACCATCTGTAAAGAACTTTTTGCTCTTTTTCATCGATAAAGGTTTCTTCTTCCATGAACCGGAAATTACCGTGGTTAGAAAACCATGGTTCCCATACTTTCCTGAGAGCTTCCTTTCCCCTGACCTTTCCACCTGTCCAATTATCGAAAACCACATCTTCATGAAAAAGGGCCATAACCCCTTCGAGGTCATGTTTGGTCCCAGGCAATATTCCATTCTTTTAAAGCCTTTTCAATTTCATCCCTTGAAAGCAGCATTTATTGCTCCTTTGCAAATCCTTAAGGTCGGGTTTGCCATTTCTATATGATTTACGAAGGCCGAATGCGTCCGCTGAGCGCAAAAAGCTTTTCGGCAAAGCCTTCGAACCCATAAACTTCTCAAGACTGAAATCCTCCGGGATTTCGAAGGTCTCATTTGTCTGATGGAGCATTTTTATGCGGTCTAACGCAAATATCCGGACCTCGTTTCGAACGTTGCAGAGGCCAATCAGGTAAAAAGTTCCATTGAAAAACCATATACGGTAGGGGTCCACCCTGCGTCGGGATTCTTTTTTACGGCTCATCGTGTAATAGACGATCTCGATGGACGTCCGGTTGAGGGCAGCGTCGTTGACCTCCTTTAAGATCCCTTTGAATTTGCCATATTCCTTGTATGGCTTTACGCCCATGTGAAGCGTCTGCTCCACGTTCTCCAGATATTTGATGGATTCGGGGGGTAGGGTGGTTTTTACTTTTTGAAAGAGCGACTCCAGGGAATCATAAAAAGCGGTATCCCTGAATACTTTGAGCATGTCCCTGCTGAAATAGAGGGCCATCAGCTCTGTCAGGCTGAATGGCACGGGGATTTGGTGTTTCACGGTATCCAGAAGTGACCAGAGATTTTTTCCGTCCACCCTATCGGTGTAGATGGGAAACCCCGCTACCTGGAGCGCTTCGAGGTCCCGGTAAAGGGTCCGGGGGTGGCATTCCAGCTCATTCGCCAGTTCAGCCGCCGATTTTCCTCGTTTAGAGGCAATCAGGGTCTGAATGATTTTCCATTGCCTTCCTAACTGGTCGCCTCTAGCCATGGACATCCTCCCGAAAATACAGAGCCTTCAAATCGTTCCATTTTTCGACGATTTCAAAATGTTTAACCCAATAATACTGATTTTATCAACAAAAATAGCCATACCATTTCAATATGTTTCGAAAAGGATGAAAATTTATTGAAAAAACTTCTCCGCTTGTGACCGGATCTGTCAAAGCCACCTGCTATCATGCCGTTAACTTCATCGAAAGGAGAAACACCGAAATGGAAAACATCATCAAGGATTACCTGGAACAGCTTAAGGTCGGCCGTAAACAATCCTACAAAAACCTGGCTCTTTACCCATTGCTCTCAACATACAGCCTGGATTTTGAATATCTGCTGCTGGATGAAGCCCTGAACGAAAACCTGATTGAGATCGTTGAAAAGGACAGTGGCGGCTCAGTACCGGAACTGAGGGTCATGAATAAATCTCCCAAAATGATTCTGATCCTTGATGGCGAAGAACTGGTGGGGGCAAAGCAGAACCGGATCGTGAATACCACGATCCTGATTCAGGGGAATTCTACCGTTGTGATTCCGGTCAGTTGTGTGGAGCATGGCAGGTGGTCTTATGACAGTCCCCGTTTCCACAGCAAGGAAAGAATGATGTCGTCCAATCTTCGCGCCATGAAATCTGAACAGGTCAATTTTTCCAGAAAGTCATCAGGGGAGTTCCATTCAGATCAAAGCGTCATCTGGGATAGTATCGCCGAGAAGTCGGCCAGGATGGGGGCACCTTCTCTGACAGGCGCCATGGCCGCCATGTACGACAAAGAGAGACCTTCCATAGACGAGTATGTTCAACCATTCCACCTGACCGACTCTCAGGTCGGCGCTGTTTTTATGATAAACGGAAAGGTTGCTGGAACGGATGCTTTCGGTGAACCGGAAACCTTTTCAAAGGTTTTCAAAAAGCTCCTTGAAAGCTATGCCCTTGATGCCATCGACTGGTATGACCCTAAGAAGGAATCCAAAGCCTCAAAAAGTGAAGTCACCAAATTCCAGAAAGCGGTGCTTGCATCCCATGTTGAAAGCGGCCCGTCTGTTGGACTAGGCGTTGACTTTCGTCTCGAATCAAAGAAGATTACCGGTTTTGCGTTGGCGCTTGATGACCAAGTGTTACATATTTCAATTTTCAAAAGAGCGGATGAAGGAAAAGGAAACAATCAGGAATCTCGAATGAGACGTTTTGCGGAAAGGCGGAGAAACAGGGTATATTAACGCTGGCCAGATGTTACATTCTACAGAGCAGTCTTTTTAAGAGCGGCTTAAATAGCAATCCGAAAGAAAGCGCTTTAAATGGATTTATATTGACTTATTCAGTAGCTGGGTGTAGGCAACATGATAAACAATTCATGGCCATATTTCTTCTCCAATGCAATGAAGAAAAGAGGATTCAGAATGGTTTTTATCCCGCACAGAACCCCGTTTCTCCCAAAAAGATGGAGCGCGGGGTTTTGCGTTTTGAGACCAATAGGAATTTAGCTTTCAGGATTTTCTAACAGACAACCCCTCTGACATTTCTTTAACTGCTTATGAAAATTCAAAAACAAATACGGAAAAGCATTGAAGATGCCAGGCATCTCTACCAAAAACTAATCCTTTTGGTGGGTAAATCTGGATCCGGTAAGACGGGAATTCTTAAAAAAATTTCTAACGAGTTTGCTGTTCCCATAATCAATGTGAATCTTGAGATTTCTTCCCATCTTCTGGATGTACCCGTGGAAAAACGGGCTTCCATTTTATCGAGGCTGTTTTCAAGCCTTCTCAACGATGCAGGGAACGATCTCGTGCTCCTGGACAACATGGAGATTCTTTTTGATAAGTCTCTTCAGCAAAACCCCCTGGTTCTCCTTCAAAACAATGCAAAAAACCGGGTCGTAATCGCCGCGTGGAATGGAACAATTGAAAACAGGTGTTTGAATTATGCGCATGCGCAGCCCGAACACCATGAATTCAAGGCATATCCATTGGAAGATGCCGGCATCATCGTAGATCTTAGTCCTTCGCCGGATGAATAATCCGAACCAGGCCGAAATGGAGGCAAAATCATGTATTATCGTGAACTCATTCAGTTCGACCCCATTGAAACCACTATTCAGCTCATTGAATCCGATGATAAAGGAAAGGCTCAGGAATTAGTTTCAACGTTCGTTATCTCCGATGACATGGCCCTGAATATCACGAAGATCGCTTTTGAACAGCTTCAATTTGATCACCCCATGGACAACAAGGGGCTTTTAATTGTCGGCAACTATGGTACGGGTAAATCCCATCTGATGTCCGTTATATCCAGCATCGCGGAATATGAGGACATGGTTCAAAACGTCAAAAATGAACTGGTCGCAGAAGAGGCGAGTAAGCTAGCAGGCAAATTCAAGGTGATTCGTATTGAAATAGGGTCCAGCACCCGGGATTTCAGGGAGATCATCTGTTCTGAATTAAGCGATGGTCTTGCGAAATGGGGTATTGAATACCGCTTTCCGGAAAGAGATAAAATTACAAACCACAAACAGGCATTTGAAGAAATGATGGCCGTGTTTCAATCCGTTTATCCTGAAAAAGGGTTGCTGCTGGTGCTTGACGAACTGCTTGACTATCTCCGTCAACGGAAAATGCAGGAATTGGTTCGGGACCTGGGGTTTTTGAGGGAAATCGGGGAAGTCTGCAAAAACCTTCGCTTTCGTTTCATGGCAGGCGTCCAGGAAGCCATCTTTGACACAGACTCGTTCGAATTTGTTTCTGACAGCATAAAAAGGGTCAAAGATAGGTTTGAACAGGTGTTGATTGCCAAGAAGGACGTGAAGTTTGTGGTCTCTCAAAGGCTCCTTCAAAAGACGCCCGAGCAGAAAGCCCGAATTGCAGCCTATTTGGCCCCTTTTTCGAAATTTTACGAGCAGATGAATGAAAGGATGGATGATTATGTGGATCTGTTCCCCATTCATCCTGAATATATTGATACCTTTGAAAAAATAAGAGCAGTCGAAAAGCGCGAAGTTTTAAGGACCTTTTCCCGTGCCATGAAAGAGGTCTTAAACGATCCGGTGCCGACCGATTATCCAGGCGTCATCGCTTACGATGGCTATTGGAAACAAGTAAAAGAAAACGCTGCCTTTCGATCCATAACGGACATTCGAACGGTCATGGAATGCAGCGATGTTCTGGAAGCAAAAGTGAATCAGTCATTCACCAGACCGCCCTATAAAAAAATGGCATTAAGGATCATTCAAGGCCTTTCCATCAACAGGCTGGCCGCCGGGGATATTTATCAGCCGCTCGGGCTAACACCCGGATCGCTCAGGGATGAACTATGCCTCTATCAACCTGGCATAGAAGACATGGGGGGTGAACCGAATGAGGACCTTCAAACCCTTGTGGAAACCGTCCTGCGAGAAATCATAAAGACCGTAAACGGACAATTCATTTCCTTGGCCCCCGATTCCGGCCAGTACTATCTTGATCTTAAAAAGGACGTAGATTATGACGCATTGATCGAAAAGCGAGCAGAACTTCTCGAAAATGATAAGCTTGACATGGCCTATTTCGACGCTCTCTCCAGGATACTTGAGCGATCCGACGTCTATCATCCGGGGACCCACCTGGCATGGGAATACGAGCTTCAATGGCTGGATCGAAAGGCGCCCCGGATCGGCTATATGTTTTTCGGTACGCCCAATGAACGATCCACCGCCCAGCCGCCCAGGGATTTTTATCTCTATTTCACCCAGATTTTTGAAGCCCCCTCGTTTAAAGATGAACTTCGACCGGACGAGGCGTTCATCAAATTGATTCATCTGGATGATGACATCACAAAATCCATCCGTTTCTATGCCGCGGCCCAGGCCCTGGCATCCACGTCTTCCGGCCAGTCGAAAACCATCTATCTTGAAAAAGCAACCGGGTTCCTGAAGGAAATTGTCCAATGGCTCAGGAAGAATCTGTTGACGGCCTTAGAACTGAAATACCAGGGAAAATCAAAAGCCATGCTTGAATGGCTGAAAGGAAATATGAGCCCCTCAGAAATGGAGCAGAGCACGGTCCGGGATCTGTTAAACACCACCGCTTCCTTGTGCCTTGCAGAATATTTCAAAGAGTTGGCACCAGAATATCCTTCATTTTCTATAAAGATCACCGGCGACAACCGTCAGCAGGCAGCGGTGGATGCACTCCGTGGTATCGGAGGTTCCACCAGGACCAAGCAGGGCACGGCCGTGTTGGATGCCCTCGATCTGTTTGATGGAGACAACATAGATCCACGACATTCCAGGTACGCCTTGTTCATTCTCGATTTATTGAACCAAAAAGGGACGGGCCAGGTCCTGAATCGTTCAGAGTTGATCCAGGATGTTATGGGGGTTGAGTATCTCTTGCCGGAAAAATTCCGGCTGGAACCGGACTGGGTGGTCACACTGCTGGCCGCCCTGGTCTATTCGGGAGATATCGTCCTTTACATTCCGGGAAAGGAATTCAGCGCCATCAATATGGCTGCCCTCTCGGCAACACCTCTTCAGGATTTGATCGATTTCAAGCATGTCAAAAAGCCCAAAGGCGTGCCCGTGGGGCCTTTGAAAGCGCTGTTTGAGCTTCTAGTTCTTGCGCCCGGACTTGCCGTGGAAATTTCTCAAGGGAAAAGCGGACCGGTGGAGCAACTCCAAACAACCATCGCGGTTTTCGTGGAAGAACTCGTCATGGCCGTTCAGAAGATTCAAACGGGCATCCCATTCTGGGGAAAGAATCTTCTGTCGGATGATGAGGTCATTTCGTGCCGGCAAAAGATGGAGGAAGCCAAAACGTTCCTTGAATCGATCCAGGCCTTCAATATGCCGGGCAAGATGACCAATTTCAAGTACTCTGAAATTGAAATCCGTAACCATGGCTCCGGACTGGCCGTACTCAAAGAGGTCAATGCGTTGCAGGGAATCGTCGGGGACCTCGGGAGCCTCGCCTCCTATCTGGCGCAGGCTGAAGCCTATCTTCCGGATACGGATTCATGGATCAGCAAAATGAAAACAACGCGTGAAGCCATCCTGGCCAGCTTTCATGATTCGGCAAAACGCACCAAACCGGAATTCAAACAGAAGACCCTTCAACAACTAAATGAATTAAAGCAGGGGTACATGGATACGTACACATCCATGCACCAGAAAGCCAGATTGGGTGTAAATGATGACGATCGGAAGAAGGCACTTTCCAAAGATGAAAGGCTCGAAAAGCTCAAAAAACTGTCCACCATCGGCACCATGCATGCCAGCCAGCTGGTAGACTTTCAGAACCGTCTGGCCAACCTTATACCCTGTTACAGTTTTTTGAAAAAAGATCTGAATGCCACTCCCTTATGTCCTCATTGCGCATTTAAACCCTCGCAGGAGAGTATTGTAGTACCCGTTGGCAATCGGCTTTCAAAACTGGAAGATGATCTTGACAGGCTCTATGAGGAATGGACCAATACGCTTCTAAATAACCTTGAGGACCCCATTACTCAGGAAAGAATTGACCTGCTCACCCCTGAAATGAAGAATCATATTGAGGCGTTCCTTAATGCCAGGGTCCTGCCGGATCCGCTCAGTGATGAATTCGTTCAGGCAGTCCGTGAGGCTTTGTCGGATCTCAAAAAGGTAACCATCAAGGTTCCCGATCTGAAGGAAGCCCTGCTTGCCGGGGGCTCCCCCTTCAATCCGGGTGAAATGAAAAACCGGCTGGATGCGTACCTCAGCCAACTTACTGCGGGGAAGGACCCAAGTAAAGTCAGGATAGTATTGGAGTGAAATCACGAATGAACACGATTGAAGATGAATGGAACACGATTTTTGACAAGGGTGAAACCCTTACCGTAGAGTTCAAGAGTGATGTCAAAGGACTGCCGGACCGTGATTTAGTGGCCGCGGTGGTAGCCATTGCCAACACCGAAGGAGGTTTGATCCTCTTAGGGGTCGAAGATGACGGCACTGTGACAGGAGTCCGGCGGGCTCACCAGGATACGGCAGGACTGGCCGCATTGATTGCAAATCGGACCAACCCGCCCGTAGCCGTCCGTGCGGAGCTTGTTGATTGGAACAAAAAGAAATTCCTCAATATTCAGGTGCCTAAGACCAGAAATATCGTCTCAACCTCCGATGGCGTTCTTTTACGTCGCCGGCTTATGGTTTCCGGTAAGCCTGAGGCCGTACCTTTTTATCCCCATGAGTTCATACAGCGTCAGTCTGCCATGGGACTGGTAGATCCTTCCGCCGCTCCGGTGGTATCGCTTACCGTTGATGACCTGAATCTCGTGGAGAGACAGAGAATAAGAGAATCAATCCGGCGATACGGGGGCGACATGTCTTTACTGCCGCTGGCCGATGAAGAGCTGGATGGCGCGCTGGGCCTGGTCGTCACCATTGATGGCATTCGACGACCGACATTGGCCGGATTACTCCTCATGGGCCGTGAGGAGATGTTGCGCCAGCATGTGCCTGCCCATGAAATCGCCTTCCAGGTGCTTGAAGGGACAGATGTGCAAGTCAACGAGTTTTTCCGTAAGCCGCTGCTCCAGACATTCGAAGAAGTGGAGGTGCTCTTCAAAGCACGCGTAAACGAACAAGAAATGCAGGCGGGACTTTTCCGGGTCCCGATTCCGAATTATGACCGGCGCGCTTTCCGGGAAGGATTCATCAATGCCCTTGTCCATCGCGACTATTCCAGGCTGGGTGCTGTTCACGTTCGCCTTGATGAAGATGGCTTAACCCTTTCCAGTCCGGGCGGTTTTGTGGAAGGAATCACGCTCCAAAACCTGCTGGTTACCGCGCCACGTTCCCGGAATCCTCTGCTGGCCGATATTGTCAAGCGGATCGGTCTGGCCGAGCGCACCGGACGCGGCATTGATCGAATTTATGGAGGGATGCTGCGTTACGGTCGACCTGCGCCTGATTACACCATGACGGACAACACGTCGGTTGTACTCCTGATGCCCACATCGGATGCCGATCTCGCATTTCTGAAGATGATCCTGCGCCAAGAGGAACAAACTGGGTCGGCCATGCCCATTGACAGTCTCATTATCCTCTCCCGTTTGCGTTATGAGCGACGTCTGACAACACTGGATTTGACCACAAACACCCAGAAGCCTGAGCAAGCCACCCGTACCGCTCTCGAAAAACTGGTGGAGGAAGGTCTGGTGGAAGCCCATGGCGCGGGCCGGGGCCGCACCTATACCCTTAGCGCGAAGGTGTATCAGCATTCCGGCCGCAAAGCCGCCTATATTCGACAGGCCGGTTTTGATCCCATCCAGCAGGAACAGATGGTGTTGGCTTATATCGACAAACATGGGTCCATTAAACGGGCAGAAGTGATGGATTTATGCAGAATCACCAAGGACCAGGCGTATAAACTTTTAAAAAGGTTGAAAAGCACCGGCCAAACCGTTCAAATCGGGAACCGAAAAGGGGCTGTTTATGAGCGCGTACGTTAATATTTGATGTGGACGCAAATATATACGCTAGCTTATGCGCCGGGCGCATATTCGTTGCTTTTAACCTATGCACAAGCGTTTCGAATCAGCACGAATTGCACTCAGTATTGTATTATCGCTGGCGGCAATATGCGCTTATAAATTTGAGAATCTCATGTGAAAGGAGCAATTTTGACTGCAGAAACTACTTTTGACAGCACCAAGCAATCCCTGCAGGATATTCTTAAAGATATTAAATCCGGGAAAACCCAGTTGCCTGATTTTCAAAGGAGCTGGGTTTGGGATGACAATCATGTAAAAAGCCTGCTGGCCAGCGTTTCCGTATCGTATCCTATCGGCGCGGTTATGCTCCTTGAAACCGGAAACCCCGATGTTCGCTTTAGACCGAGGCTGGTTGAAGGGGTGGCATTGGATCCAATACCAGAGCCGGAATGGCTGATCCTGGATGGCCAACAACGGTTGACATCCCTGTTTCAAGCCCTTTTCTATGGGAAACCGGTTAAAACAAAAGATGCCAGGAGAAATATCATTGAACGGTGGTACTATCTTCATATTCCCACTGCACTGGATCCAAACGCCGATCAGGAAGACGCCATCTTATCCATCCCCGCAGATAAAAAGATTCTCAATTTTCGCGGGGAAGTCATAGAAGACTACTCCACAGTGGAACTTGAATGTGAAAGCGATATTTTCCCCCTACCGCTGGTTTTTGACTTCCCTGCCCTTACGGCATGGTCAGGGGTATACACCAAGAACGGAGGGGATAAGTTCCAAAACTGGTTAAGGCTCGGCCAAACAATCATTCCCCGTTTTCAGGGTTATCAAGTCCCATTGATCAAGCTTTTCAAAGCAACACCCAAAGAGGCTGTCTGTCAGGTTTTTGAAAAAGTCAACACGGGCGGAGTATCCCTTACGGTTTTTGAGCTTTTAACCGCAACGTATGCCGCCGATGACTTCAACTTAAGAGATGATTGGGACAAACGAGATAAAGAACTTCGCGCCGAAAAGGTGCTTAAATCAGTTAAAAGCGATGATTTCTTGCAGGCCATATCGTTGCTGGCATCGAGAAACCGCCGCATGCAGGCGCTTGATTCGGGAGTTGAATCCAAAAAGGCGCCTGCGATTACCTGCAAGCGCAAGGATCTTCTTCGCCTAACCATTCAGGACTATAAAACCTGGGCCGATGATGTGGTCAAAGGGTTTAAGAAGGCTGCGAAATTCATGCACATTCAGCGCATATTTGACGCGAGGGATTTACCTTATCGGACCCAGCTGGTCCCCTTAGCAGCCATTTTCACTCTCTTGGGCGACAAGGCTGAACCTGACACCGTCAGGAATAAGATAACCCGCTGGCTCTGGTGCGGTGTTTTTGGCGAATTGTATGGCGGGGCCATCGAAACCCGTTTTGCCAAAGACCTGCCGGAGTTGTATGCCTGGATCAATGAGGGACCTGAACCGGCGACCATAGTAGACGCCAATTTTGCACCGAACCGTTTATACAGTTTGCGGACACGAAACAGCGCCGCTTACAAGGGCCTATATGCCTTGCTTATCAAAGATGGTGGCCTTGACTTCAGGACCGGCGAGGAAATCACCCTTCAGATGCATTTTGATGACCATATTGATATCCATCATATCTTTCCTCAGAAATACTGCCGGGACAACACCATAGATCCCGGGAAATGCGACTGTGTGATCAATAAAACCGGAATTGCGGCGAAAACAAACCGCATCATCGGGGGAAATGCACCGAGCGAATACCTTGCCAAACTGAAAAAAAGTATCGGTATCGAGGATGCACGAATGGACGAAATCCTTCGTTCGCATGTTATCGAACCCGAGCTGCTCAGGAGTGATGATTTTAACGCCTTTTTCAGTATGCGCGAAGAGGCGCTGCTGAATCGCATCGAAAAGGCCATGGGAAAACC
>JGI11705J14877_10002146_pt1 | contig 10826 bp, 7 predicted proteins | sample Etolaghawater15m_FD_14877 | JGI IMG/M metagenome (IMG submission 14877) | reverse complement strand
CTTACTTTAAATGTAGATTTTAGAGGTGCCCTTAAAGGGCATTATATGTAAATAACCTTAAATAACATAAATATACGGACATAGAAAATGTTCTATTATTAGAATAAATATGACAAAACGCAATATAGATTACTTAAAATAGATGCTATTATAAAAATTAAAATGTCCATTTATGAGAAATACCATCGTTATTAGGACATTGTGTAGAGTTATTTGTCTGATAACTCAAAAATAGGACATAACCTCCCTTCAGTGAAAGGTACAAATTTCTCACCCACATCACAAACTCTAAAATAAATTTTTGCTACAATAATTTCATAAATCATGAAAACGAGGAAATTTATATGTCAAAGAGCTATTTAGAGACACATCCAGATGAAAATGGATTTTTTGGAAAATTTGGTGGGGCTTTTATACCGCCTGTATTAGAGAAACCTTTTGCAGATATCACAGAGGCTTATAACGAACTCAAGAACTCTCCGAAGTTTATAGAGGACTTGAAATATGTTCGTAAACATTATCAGGGTCGCCCTACTCCAATCTCTTACGCTAAAAACCTCACAGAACATTGTGGTGGTGCTAAGATTTATCTCAAACGCGAGGACTTAAACCATACGGGAGCACACAAACTCAACCACTGTATGGCAGAAGTCATCTTGGCAAAACATCTTGGTAAGACAAAAGTTATCGCCGAGACTGGAGCGGGTCAACATGGTGTGGCTCTTGCTACTGCGGCGGCTTATTTTGGACTAGAGTGTGAGATACATATGGGTGAAGTTGACATCGAAAAAGAGCATCCAAATGTTGTTCGTATGAAGATTTTAGGGGCACAAGTAGTTCCTGCTACTCATGGACTCAAAACACTAAAAGAGGCTGTGGACTCTGCGTTTGATAGCTATATACCTCAAGCAGATACAGCTATTTACTGCATTGGCTCTGTTGTTGGTCCACATCCTTTTCCTATGATGGTAAGAGATTTTCAGTCGGTTGTTGGCTTTGAAGCAAAAGAGCAGTTTAAAGAGCATGAGCAAAATCTTCCAGATGCGGTTGTCGCTTGTGTGGGTGGTGGCTCAAACGCCATGGGAATCTTTGCTGGTTTCATAGAAGATGAAGAAGTTGCACTTCACGGGGTTGAGCCTATGGGTAGAGGTGAAGCTCTTGGTGATCATGCGGCAACTCTGACTTATGGAGAAGAGGGAATCATGCACGGTTTTAACTCCATCATGCTAAAAGATGCAGATGGAGAGCCTGCTCCCGTTTACTCTGTTGGCTCAGGTATAGACTACCCATCGGTTGGACCTGAACACGCTTACTTACAATCAACAGGGAGAACAACTGTTGGCGTTTGCACTGATGATGAGTCTATAGATGCGTTTTATAAACTCTCACAACTTGAAGGAATTATCCCTGCGTTAGAGTCTGCTCATGCAGTAGCTTATGCCATGAAACTTGCAAAAACACTAGGAAAAGATAAGACAATCCTTATCAACCTCAGCGGACGCGGAGACAAAGATATAGACTTCGTTATAGAAAACTACCCTATTCCAAACGCTAAGTTTTAATACTTAGCGTTTCACTTCTATCGCTTTAACTTTTCCATCATAAACGACCTTACACTCTCTAAGTACTATTGAAGAGGTGTCCTCAAGTATGTTTAAAGCACCATCACTAACATCTGAAGTAAGTGTTACATTTGCATCACTAAGGTGTGTCAAACTTAGAAGAAAAGTGGCTGTTTTATCTAGTGTTTGTGTCGAAAAATCCAAAAGCTTTTTAGGCTGTTTTATCAACTCTCCTGGAATTGAAACAGCAACATCAGTAGTCGTGAGGATTTTGTTTTCAAGTATAGGTTTACTAAGTGTTCCCGATATTTTTTGTTTTATGATTGAACAGCCATTTTTATCAAGAAGATAAACATCGAGTTTTTCTATATCTCCATTTTGTTTTAAGTCACCAAGTGCTGCTATTCTAAACTTCGGTGTTGAAAAAGCACTATCAAGAAGATGAATTTTTTCATTTTCAAGAGTTGCATCAAACTCTAAATGGGAGATTTTTGTTTGTATTGTTTTATTATCATCGAGTAACTCATCTTTTAAACTTAAGATATTGAGTCCAACAGCATTCATAAGTGTTCCGAGCTTTGCATCTAAGTCTACTCCACTGACAACTGCATCTTTTAATTGTAACTCCGTTTTTGCACTCTTATCTTTCACATCGTAAAAAACTTTCCCGCTGAGTTCCCCTTTTTTCAAAACATTTTCTTTTAAGAACATCTCATCCAAAGTTTTTACACTCAAATTCTCAAGTGTAGCATTGAGTTTTTCATCTTTAAACACTATCTTTGTTTCACCACCAAAAGATGGTGTTCTAGCTTTTAAAACATCATCTTTGAAACTAGCTTCCACATACAAAGGTGCATCTATTTTTTTATGAGTTATATGAAGATTTTGCTTTATAGTGAGCTTTTTGTGCTTTATCTCATAAATGCCACTCCCCTTCCCAAGTTCAAGCATAGCAGTCTTAAGATATGGCCAAAAAGTCACGCTATCTGGTTTATAGTTTGCTGAAACTTTAAAGAGTATGTTGTCATTTATGCCTAGAAGTTTTGGATTTGGCACTAGCTTTTTACTTGAGAGTTTTATATTCATATCTTCAAGTTTTCCCTTAAGCTCTAAGTCCATTTTTCCACCAAGATAGAGTGGCTCTTCTAACTCACAAAGAAGTTTTAATACATCTATCTCTTTGGCGTTAAACAAGATGTCACCATCTTTTAGCTTGAAGTAAACGCCACCATCAAAAATGCTACTACTTCCCGTAACAGTAAGCTTTTTAAGATAGCTTAATTTACCACTTACTCGTAACTCCTCTTTTTTCATAGGTGCTTTTACGACATAGTCCATATCTAAAAGCTTTTTCTCAATAGTATAAGTTCCTGAGACACTTAAATCAACTTCTTCTTCTCTACCTATCTCCTCTTTTGAAGTTTTCAGTTTTGGAGCTGTAAAGTCAAAGCTTAGCTTCTTCAAATTACCCTTAACGTTAAGGTCAAACTCTCCACTTAGATAACTCTTTTGTCCAAGAAAGGCTAAAAGCTCTTGAGTCATCACATTAGTAGCATTTAGTGTGATGTTTTCATCATCAAAAACAAACGCCACTTTACCACCAAAATCTTCTGTATTGACTTTGAGTTTTAGCTTCTTGTTATACTGCGCACTCCCATCAAAATGGAGATTTTTCTCATTTTGAGTAAAGCTAAGAGCATAAGTTAAGGCTAAATCTTCTTTGTCGTAACTCAATTTTTTTATACCAAATTTTACATCTTTAAAACTCTGTTCAAACGCCACAATCTCTTTAGAATAAATAGAGAGTTTTGTTTGTAGTGTCGTAGTGTCAAGTATCGCTTTTACATCTACTTCGCCTTGAGCTATTGGCTCCTGTTTTAATTGTTTAAAAATTCTCTTTAGCTGTAACTCTTTTGCAATAACTGCAAGTTTATTTTCAAAGAGTGAGACTTTTAAGTCTCCTCCAAATGTATTTGCGTCCAAGTCTACCTTTGTAACATTTGCTTCATTGCTTAGTTTTGCCACAAAATCAAATTCGCTATTTTTTGTAAAGACTCCTTTGATGTTTGCACTTAAATTCTCCTCTTTATAGTTCCCTCGTATTTGAAGATTCAAGAGGTCAAAACCGACTATTTCCAAGTCTGTTTTTGCATTAAAAGCACCACTACTAAGATTGTAATCAAAACTCAACTCCTTGCTTTGAAGCTTCTTATGTTCAAAAGAACTCAAAGTTAGAAGAGTTGTTTCAGAGAGTTTTACATTTGTTTTGAGATTTTTTACTTCCTCCTCGCCTAATTTTAAACTTGCTACAAACATATCTGCGTTTAGAGGAAAAAGTCTGTAGTTTTGTATGCTCACATCGGCTTTAAGTTCTTTAGAGAGATACAACTCTGCTAAACTCTTACTCAGAGGCTTAAACACCAGAACAGTTATGAGCAGAAGAAAAAGAGATGTAAGAGTAATTTTTTTGTACATTATAGTTTTGCTTTAAACCCTTCTATGTTTTTGTTTATAACTTTCGCACTTGGTACGACTGAGCATGAGAGTTCTAAGTGCATGTCTTGATCATCAAAAAAGATGTCAGCTCCAAAAGCTTCTAGGACTTCGTACTTCTCACTTCCACCAAGGAAAAATGCCTCGTCTATTCTTACATTCCAAAGGTTTAGCGTTTTTATGACTCTCTCATTACTTGGAGCAGAACGGGCTGTGACGAGTGCTGTTCTTATGGGTGAGTCTTTGTCTTTAAACTTCTCTTGAATCTTTGCTATAGTAAGAAGAAGTTTTGCGAAAACGCCAGCCTCAAGAGGATTGTCTCTGTTTTGTTTTTCATGTTCCATAAAAGCGTCTATGCCGTGTTCTTTATAGATAAGCTCCGACTCTTCACTAAAAAGTACAGCGTCCCCATCAAATGCTATTCGAACTTGATCGCCTCGAGAATTGTGTACATTTTCGTGCGAAGGGAGTATCTTTGCCGCAGCCACTCCACCCTCTATGGCGTTTAGTACATCGCTATCGTTTGCACTTAAAAAGAGGTCTACTTTGAAGGCTTTGAGATAGGTCGAGATATCTGAGCCACTAGTCCAGCCAGAACGCTTAATATCAAGACCATGTTCATTTATGGCGTTTGAGATTCGTAGAGATGTTCCCGCATTGTTTTTTGAGAGAATGATGACTTCTACCTGTTTTTGGGCTTCGCTAAAACTGTTGTTTATTTTTAAAAGGTTTTCTATGAGTCTATAGCTCGTTCCTTTTTTAAGTGGGAGATGCTCGTTTGCAAGCTGGTACTTGTAGTACTCTTCAAGCCCCTTTTCTTCAAACACTTGGTTATCTGCTTCAAGGTCAAAAAGTGCGCGTGAACTCACTGCTACTACAAGTTTGTCTTTTAAGTTGTATGCCATATCTCTCTTCTTTGTTTTAGTTAAAAAAGTATAGCATATCCATAAAAGCAAAAACTATTTACTTCTATACTTCCAAATCAACTATACAGTGGGCACTATATCCACATATTTTCTCAATGAACTTAATAAAGTCATTACTATTTTTAAATTATGCACCTTAAAAGAGTTTTTATGTGTATAATCGTAACATGTTATAAACATATAGTTTTATATCCATATATGATGTATTGCCCCTAAACATCACATATTTATAACTCTTTTATCACTTTTTCATCACACAAATAATAAAATTCTCTTATGTTTTAAGCTGATACTACATTAGATTTTTTTATAATTTCTTAAATTTAAATATAGAATTTTGTAATAATACAATTTTCTAAACAAGGAATTATATGTCAAATCTAAAGTCGTATGTTGGTTCTATACTACTAGCTACTCTATTACTTCAAGGATGTGGCGGTGCAACAGATGCCACTACACAGAACAGTTCTGATCAAGCTTCAGCAGTAGGTATCCAGGCTGAGAAAACTATTGTTGCGCTTACAGAAGCTTTTGCAGACTTAAATGCAAGTTCAACTGATGATGAAGTTGCAGCGGCTGTACGAAGTGCAAAACTCAATGCAAGTTCTTCAACTTCTACACAAACATCACAACAAACAGCAGGTCTTATATCAAATATTACAGATAAAGTTAAAGATGGTTTAGTAAATATTCTCGATACTAAATTAGGGGATAAAGTGACTTCTGCTGCATTTGATGTAGTACTTAATTCTGAGGGTGTAACAGTAGTTGCAATTGATCTGGCACGTGGTTCACAAACCATATCTGAAATCATGGTTAATGCGATGGAAGGAGACTGGAGTTTAGCTTCAAAAATGTGTCCTATGCTTCGAAGAAGCTCTGAGTTTGGTGAAAAGTTTACTGCACTTGCTGAAGAGCGAGAAATAGTTGGTCGATTTTTCTTTGAACGTATAGATGCACAAATGTACGGATGTTTAACAGATGCTATGCTTCTTTCAAACAATGATGCCGTACATGATGGTAGTGTTTCTCACTCGACAAATGGGTACATGGCTATTTTAATGGATCGTTATGCTACAGATTATTTCATTACACCTACTGGTTCAAATGCAGATCGTCGTAATGATAAGTTTGTTTCTTTACTTTTAGATACTGGTGCAATTACCACTTATGACTCAGAGACTAAAACATTTACAGGCCATGGTGATGCAAATGAGCTAACAAATGAGAAGTTCTTTTACTCAATCTTCAAAACACCAACGACAACAGATGCATTTGTTTCAGCAATGGATAAAGTAGATGTTGCAACTCGTACAATGCTAATGGACAACATCTTTTTAGGTAACACACAGAACAACGATACTATACAAGGTAACTTAAATATCATTGCAATTGGTTCTGCAATGTATGATGGTATATATGGTGTAGCAAATACTCAAGGTGTTCGTAGCGGTGAATATGGCTTCTCTTCATATGCAGGTGCTTTTATAGGTTTTGCAGGTCTTATACCAGGTGATCGCTACATGACATATGCTAAAGCTTTTGTTGGTGCTGGCTATCAGTATGCTAGTTTTCATGGTATAAATGTTTGGACAGGCATAAGTGATGCAGCGAAATTAGCTTGGGATACATATACTGGCTCAAGCGATACTTCTTCTACAGCATCTGGTGCACCAGCACGTTCAGGAGGTCTTGGAATTATAGGTTCAGATTGGGTTGATGACATAACTGACTTACTATTTACAGCATATGATAATTTTGAAATCACTATTGACTGGGTAGGTTTTTATTATGCAATTACTGGTGACAAATCAATTCTTGAAGAAATCTCAGATCAAGTGTATGGTCTTAAAGATGAAGCAGATGTAGCATATAGAACAATCATTGATGGTCGTGATGAAAACAATCTAACAGCCTACCCAACTGAAATTTCTAATGGTGCAGTTCATAATGACACAGTATATGGTCTCCATGGCCTTGTGCAACTTGCTATTCAAGAAGATATTTATTATGTTGAGTGTGGAAACAGAAGCACAGACTACATCGGTTTAGATGCTCCAACATGTGAAACAAATAGTAGTTATACTATTGAGAATGCCAAAGCAGCATTTACTCTTCCTCCATTTGCTGACATTACATGGTCATATGCTTATGGTACAGCTAAAGATGGTGTTATGACTTACTATGATAGAAAAGTTGATGCAGAGTGGTTTGCAAACCTTAGTTCAAATGAACTTATCCGTCAATACTTCTATCCAAGTGCAGACAATATTTACATTCCAAACTGGTTACTTGCAGTGGATTGGTTAAGTGCCCCTGCAAACTTTGCAAATACAAATGTAGCAGATACAGACTTCAGCTTTAATGCTGGTTACTTTGACATCTATGTAACTTCAACTAATGATGCACTCTTTACAGTTGTTGATGAGAACAATGTAACTATCAATGGTTCTATTGACTTAGTGAGTATAGTTGGTCTTATCAAAACTATAGAAGTTACAAAAGTTGACATGGGTAATGATGACATTATTGCTGTAGATGAAACTGGTCAAAATATTGATGGACTTTATGTTTATAAAATCCGTGCTATTACACCAGAAGATACACAGTTAGTAATAAACACAGTTACAGCTGCATCAAGCTATGCTATTGGTGCTATAGGCCTTGACTCCTCAAATGCTTCTAATATAGATACTACAAATGCAAGTATTTCTATTGAGTAACCATGTAAAAATAAACCAGCTTTAAGCTGGTTTATCATACTCTGCATTCCTTAAATTTTTTCTTTTAGTATTCATCGGAATTTTAATACAAAAAATATACTATTATAGGTCAATTAATGTACAAAAAAACTCTTCTACTTTCACTAGTGACAACATCACTTTTTGCAACGAATGGTGTAAATCTTATAGGAACTTCAACAGTTTCTCGCTCTATGGGGGGAACTGGAGTAGCATTTTATTCTCATGCTACAGAAGCTATGCATAAGAACATCTCACTCTTAGGGGATATAGGTAAGGATGAGTTTCAATTTGATCTCACATACTTTAATGCGACAGTAAACTCTAGTGTTTATGATAAAATGCCCTTAAATGCAAACCCAAACTCTTTACCAAACCTTTCAAGTTATGACAACCCTACATCCGCAACAAGTCAAAGCATGTTAGATACAAGCTTTATACCTTCAATGACATATGCAACTAGAATAGATGATCAAACAGTCTTTGGTTTTGCATTTATTGGAGCGGCAGGACTTGCTACACAGTACGATGGTGAAATGGCACAACGTCAAATCAACTCTTCTATGTTACTTATGAAAGTCATCCCAGGTATCTCTTACAGACAAGGCAATACAACTTTTGGAGTTGCACCAGTTTTTGGACTTGGGTCTATGCACCTCAACTACGATGAAGCATATTTACAGGGTAGTGGTGACTCTTATTACCAAAGTACTTCTTACCCTTATGGAACTAAACCACAATCGCAAAGAGAAGGTATGCTTGGCACAAATGCTGGAGGAAGTTCACTCGAAGTTGCACTTGGTTTGACAGCAGGTATAGATATTAAGGTAACTCCAAAACTACGTATAGCAGCTAGCTATAATTCAGCACTCAAGTACACTTATAAAGATGTTGCGAACTTTTCACAGTTTGGGCCAAACGGTATGGTCTATATGGCTGATGAATGGATGAGAAATAATAGTGGTGCTGGATTATCTGGTGATGTCAATACAATATCAGCCCAGCTAATGGCTGCTGGATTCGGTGGTGTTATTGGTGGTCAACAAGCTGCAGATGCCATTCAGTTACTTGCTGGCACAGGTACTGTTGAAGATGCACTTGCTGCCACAAACCCAAGTAATCTAGATGACTTAACACTAGAACAGCCTTGGGAGATAGCTCTAGGATTTTCCTACGATATTGCTGACAACACTATCTTTACGTTTGATTACCGTTTTATTGCTTGGGGACTTGCTGAGGGATATAAAGATTTTGGTTGGGAAAATCAGAATGTTTTTGCCTTTGGAATGCAATATTCCAGAAGTAATTACATTTTGCGTGCAGGATATAACTATGCAGCATCGCCTATTGCAAATGCAGCTGGTGAGACAGGGGCACTTCTTACAAATGTTCAAGGGCGTTTAGTCTTTGATCAAGCACTCTCTATGCTTAATATGATAGGTTTTCCTGCTATTAGTACGACACACTTTTCTGCTGGCTTAGGCTATGCACTTACAGATAGTGTAGATTTAGATCTTGCATTTGTATATGCCCCAGAAGGAACAACTTCTAGAGCTGGTTCACTTAGTCCACTACAAACAGGTTTTGATGCCTTAGATATGTCCTATGAATACTCAACTACAATGCAACAGTTAAGCTTTTCATTTGGTATAAACCATAAATTTTAGGAGAAAATATGAAACTACCTAGTCTTTATTCGCTCCTATTGCTCATAACTCTTATTTTACTAACAGCATGTGGTGATAATCTTGATGATAACTCCTACGCTGTGAAAGTATATTCATCCTACCCTCAGGGAACTGGACGTTTTATAGATAGTGGTGTAAAGGGAATTGAATACATTACACTTACAAGCACATACCGAACAGGTCAAGGTGGTTCTTTTACTTATAGTTATGGTGATACAATCCTCTTTAAAGTTGGAAACCTAGAAATAGGTGAGACTTTCGCTCTATCACTTGTAACACCAAAAGATATAGTCTCATATAAAAATAAAGAGCTCAACACTTCTATAAATGCTTCAGAAGTAAATAATCGTATTCGTACACTTATCTCACTTGATAGCGATAATAATCCTGCAAATGGAATTGAGATAAACTCCACAACCTTAACGAGTGGAAAAACTTGGACAACACCAAACTATGACTTAAATGAATCCGCTTTTAGTGATGAACTTACTAGAGTAACTAACGGTGATATCACATCAATAGTAACAAAAGCTCAAGCTAGTGCCCACTTTGAAAGTTCACTTCGTTGTGTCTACTCCGGTGCATACAGCGGAACATGGGTTTTACCAAATGGTGGACAAAATGGTTTTATTGGAGTTATGATACAGTCAAACGGTACTATTATTACAATAGGTGATGGTCAAGATCTTAATGGTGATGGAAATTATGATGAGTTTCTTTTTGCTCGAGGAAAGCACTATATGGATACAGGCTACTATGATTTTAATGAGACTGGTGCTTTTGACGAAACTAAGGGTATTGTACCCATTAACAAACTTGTAAGTGGTGATGGGAATTCAGACAATTACAACCGAGTTTCTGGTTCTTTTTCTCAAACTAACACTGAAACAAACGAGACAGAGAGTGGTTACTATCAAGCATCACGTGTAGGCTCTGATCAAAATGTTTCTGCAAGATACACAGGTTATGGATATGCAAATCCAAGAGATATAAAGAACCCGCAAACAGATCCTATTTTAGGTTTTTTTACATTCGACATAAGTACTAGCAGTGTTGTTACTGGTTTAATATATGATGCTAGAACAAATGAACAAGCACCACTTGTTGGCACCATTGACTTCAACACAGGTATAATGGATATTAACCTGACATATGCAAATGGTGCTGCATACAAATTAAATGGTGCTCTAAAGTTTGATGGAACAGTCAACTTAGACTGGACAGATACTGACAACACAAAACTTGGTTATATTGATGGTGTTGGCTGTCAACTTCAATCATACAATTAAAGGTTAAAACATATAATTAAAAAAGATTATGTAAAGATGTTACACATTTTTCATTATCTTTTTATTAAAATATGATTTTTTCATATCATATAAGTCTACTTATTTTATTATTAATAATTATGTATAC
>JGI11705J14877_10002144_pt1 | contig 10829 bp, 9 predicted proteins | sample Etolaghawater15m_FD_14877 | JGI IMG/M metagenome (IMG submission 14877) | reverse complement strand
CTGTCGCAGCGGTTTGATGTCACGCAGCCAAGCATCCTGTATGCGCCAGACACTGGCGGCGAACAGCGTCGCGGGGCCTATCTGCCGCGCACGATGGAGATCATCCTCACGGAAAAGGCTACTGCGGGCACGCTGATCCATGAGTTCACGCACCACTACCTGCACAGCCTTTCGCTGCTGGCTCGCAACGAAAACGCGCCGGAAGCCATAACCTCGCAGTTTCAGACGCTGCTGGACTGGTTCGGTGTAGCCGACATCAACGCCTGGGATGCGCTGCCTGCCGAGCAAAAGGCCGTGCATCACGAAGCGTTCACTTACAGCTTTGAGATCTTTATCGGCACCGGCAAGGCCCCGACCAAGAAGCTGGAGACAGTCTTTAGCAAGGTCGCCAAGTGGATGCGGCGCATCTACGGCCAGATCCGGTCTACGCTGAACGCGGCCTACCGCAAAGAAACCAAGCGACTGACTGGCGTTGAGCGCGACCTGCCCGCTCTGACCCCCGATGTGCGTCAGGTGTTTGACACCATGATGGGCGCAGAATCTGAGGTGGCCGAGGCAGCGGCGGACCTCCCAATCATTCCCATCTTCCGGACCCAAGAAGAGTCCGGCATGTCTGATGAGGCCTGGGAGGCCTACAACCAAGATGCTGAACTCTACATCGACCAAGCGACGAACGAGCTAACTGCTCGGACTGCCCGCGCTCAGAAGTGGCTAGACAACGCTACGGCTCGGGTCATCCGCGCCAAGACCAAGCAGGCCAAGCAACAGCGGAAGGCTATCCGTGAGCGGATTCAGGCCCAAGTTGAGCAGCAGCCGGTTTACCGCGCCATCACGATGCTGCGCCGTGGCATCTACGTTGATGAGCAGGGCAACGAACGCAAGGTTGATGGTCAGCACCGACTGAACACCAAGCTAGTTCAGGATCTGTTCCCGAAGGAGGAAGCTGATCCTGGATACGTTGATCTCAGCCCACTTCGTGCTGGCCGCTACGGCATGTTGGCAAAGGATGGCGTAGACCCTGCCGTTGTTGCCAACCAGTTTGGGTTCGCTACGGCCGCTGACCTTGTCAAGGCCCTAGTTGCTGCTCGCCCAATCAACGACGTCATCAATGAACAGACCGACGCAGAGATCGCTGAAAAGCATCCTGAGCTGAAGCCAGAAGCGATCAAGCAGGCGGCGATGGAGGCGCTGCACAACGATGCGCTTGCGCGGTTCAAGGCAACTGAGCTTAAGTTCCTAGCTGGCATCAACAAGTCTGTTCGGGTCATCATCGAAGCGGCTCGGCGAGAAGCGGCTGATGAGCTGTTGCGTGTCAGCTACCGCAACATCAAACCAGCCAAGTTCCTTGCGGCGGAACGCAGAGCTGGCAAGGCGGCACAGCGGTGGATGGCTAAGGGCGATAGGCAAGCCTACGCCGAGCAGTCGGCTGCGCTGCGCGAAGCGCGCAAGAATCTGCGTGAAGCCACCGAGCTTGGTGATGCGACGTCTATTAGTCAGGCAGAACAAGCTGTGCAGCAGGCGCAGCTGGCTGTGCAGGAGGCTCAGGCGCAAGCTGCCGAGCAGCCGGGTCGCGCTACGGTTGATGCCGTCATCCGCGCCAAGTGGAACGAGCTGTATCAGGGGTTGCTTTATCGCGAAGCCATAGCTGCACGCAAGCGATTTACCAAGCACGCGAAATACATCCGCCGCATCGCTAAGCAGAAAGATCGCGGCAATAAAATCGGCGCAGATCACAGCGAGCAGATCGACCACATCCTGCGACGGCTCAACATCCGCGGCGTGTCTGCCAAGACCGCCCAGCAGATGCAGGAAGAGCGGATCAAGTTCCAGTCTTGGCTAGAGGATCAGGCCAAGTCTGGCATGGAGTACCCGATCTCTGATGCCGTGCTGAACGTGGCGTCGCAGCGTCCGATCGAAGACATCCCGATGGATTCGCTCGACAACATCGTGGAGACAATTGAGCAGATCTACCACGCTGGAAACCGGACCCGCAACGCCTTTCTCATGGCGCGCAACAAGCGCCTAAACGAGATCAAGGACGAGATCATCGCCAACGTTGTTCAATACGCTGGCAAGGTCAAGCCAGCCAACGTCACGCCGAACACCGTGCTGGGCCGAGGAAAGAAGGCGCTTCACACCTTCTTCGTTCAGCACATCAAAACGTCTACCAAGGCTTACGTCATAGATGGCGGTGAGTATGGAGCGTTCTGGAATACGATTATCCGCACCGCCAACAGAAATCAGGGCGAAGAGCAGATTGAGATCTCGGATGTCACCAAGAAGCTGGAAGGCATCATGGAGCCGTTCTACGCGGCTGGCTCCATGACCAAGGACAGCGGGGCCGTGATGCCGCGCCGCGTCTACAACAAGGAGACTGGTGAGTGGAACGATGATCCGAACAGGGCACCGCGAAGCCTAAGCCGCGAAGAGGTGTTTGTCCTTGCCCTTGATCTTGGCAACGACAGCAACATCCAGCGCGTCGTTGATGGCTTTGGTATCTCCGAAGACGAAGCCAAGCAGATCGTTTCGGTCCTGACCACCGATGAGCTTAAGGCAGTGCAACAGATCTGGGATCTGTTTGCCTCGTTCAAGCCGCGTGTGTCTGAGATGGAGCGCAGGCTGAACGGCAAGGAGCCGACCTACCTTACGCCCAAGCCCATCACCCTTGTCTCTAGTGACGGCACCCAGGTTGACCTAAGCGGTGGCTACTTTCCGGTCAAGTATGACCGCAGCGGCAGTGAGCTTGGAACAAGCATTGAAGCCGCGACGCAGGCCAAGATGCAGCTAGACGGCGCGTTCATCGGCAACCAGACCCGCGACTCCTACAAGAAGACCCGTGTTGCCCGCGTTGTCAACCGGCCGCTGCTGCTGCAAGCAAGTCGCATGTTCAGTGGTCTGAATGAGATCATTCACGACCTTCACTGGCGAGAGTGGTTGGTTGACATCAACCTCATCATGCGTCCCGACGGCTCGGTGTCGCGTGCCATCATCGACAACTACGGTGCCGAGTGGATGGAAGACATCCGGCGCTGGATCAAGGATATTGCTGCTGCTGGCCCTGGCCCGATGCACCCTGCCGATCAGTGGCTTGGGTTGATGCGCCGTTTCATCAGCATCTCTCGGCTTGGCTTTTCTCCAGTCACCGCCGCGATCCAGCAAACCGGCAACGTGGTTGCTGTGCAGCATGTTGGCGCAAAGCATGTGGCCGATGCGACCACCAAGTTCTTGGGAGACATGCGCGGTGCCTACAGCGAAATGCTGGACAAGAGCCCGGAAATGCGGACTCGGTTCCAGACGCGCTTCCGTGAGCTTGGCGAAGTTGCTGCGCGGATAAGCGGCAAGAAGGATTGGGTCATGCACGTTGAAACCGGCGCTTACTGGATGATCCTTAAAAGCCAAGCGGTTCCCGACACCATCACTTGGCACGCAGCTTATTCCCGGGCCTTTGAGGACAACCCCGGGATCAGTGACCGTGAGGCTGCTGACCGTGCGTTCCAAGCCGTGCTAGACACCCAGGGTTCCGGCGACCTTGTCAACCTGTCTACCATTGAGCGCGGCGGGCCTGGGTCCAAGCTGCTTACGGTGTTCTACACTTGGCAGAACACCCTGTTCAATGAGATCTACAAGATAGCAAAGACAGAGGGCCTGTCTGCCGAAGGCATGACGCGCCTTGCAACGCTGGCCGCAATTCTTCCGTTCCTTACGGTCATCATCCGCGACATCGTTCCGGACGACGAAGAAGAGCTTAAAAAGCGGCGGACGGGCACTGGTGCCATGACGCTTGCGGAGCAGTATGCGTGGAGGACCCTAGAAGAGTCCATCAACACGCTGCTTGGCTCTGTTGTCGGTGTGCGTGAGCTTGCCAGCCCTATCGCATCTATCCTGTCTGGCGAGCGTCCGTTTGAGTATCGCGGCCCAGCGGGCTTTGCTCCGATCGCCGACCTGATTGCGGTGTTCAACGCTGGCGCAGAGTCTGGCGTGATATCGAAGCGTTTTGGGAAGCGATTCCTTTATTTCCTCGGCGACTTGTCTGGCATCCCCGCAACCCAGCTTAACCGCACTTGGGACGGCATCGACTCAGTCATGTCTGGAGACGATGTCCCTTGGTGGGCGGTCGTTCTCGGCACTCAAAAGTAAACCCCCACAACCAACCCCCACCTCGCCATGACCATCAGCAGCGCAACCAGGAAGAGCCCACTTTACGTCGGCTCTGGGTCCACCGGGCCATTCGCGTTCCCCTTCAAAGTCTTCGCTGCCAGCGAGGTCGTGGTGACGACTTCGGTGATCGCGACAGGCGTAGAGACCGTGCTTGGCGCGGGGGAATACACGGTCACTCTGAACGCCGAGCAGGACGGCAACCCCGGTGGTTCGATCACACTCGCCTCGGCCCTGCCAGCCACGAAGAACCTTGTCATCACGTCTGCGGTGCCGCTCACGCAGCCGGTCGACATCAACAACCAAGACGGGTTCTTCGCGGAGGTCATCGAAGACGCTCTGGATNGGANNGTCNTNCAGGTTCAGCAGCTTCAGGTTGACGTGGATCGTGCTGTCAAGCTGCCGCTGACGGGCTCTGTCACCAGCGCCGACCAGCTTATCCAAGACATCTTTGACTCGGTTGCTGATGCCGAGGCTGCCGAGCTTGCTGCCGAAGCCGCGCAGGCCGCAGCAGAGTTGGCCGAAACTGGGGCGCAAGCCGCTGAAGCCGGTGCCGTGACGGCGGAGACCAACGCGCTGTCCTACGCCAACTCAGCGACCGGCATCGCGACGCGGGTGTTCACCAGCTACGCGAACGCCCTGACGGCTCTTGGCGCTGGCCCTGAGCCGGACGGGACCGAGTTCGTCGTGAAGACTGGGGAACGAAGCTATCTCTACAAGTTCTACCAAGACTCTAACCCGTCACCGGGCAACAAGGGTGACTTGCAGGCGATCACCCCGGCTCAGTATCCAGAGGCTACGTTTGCGGCCGCAAGCTCGTCTGGCGTCACAACCGCTGGCACCGCGCTGCCGTCTGGTCCGGTGATCGACGTCGTTGGGGTTGATGGAGCTTATGGATTCAGCCAGATCCGCAACCGCGCCAAGGTCGGGCCACCAAATCTCAACTTGCTAGGCACGTCGGACCCGTCAAAGGCTCCGCTGCGGTCGTTTTGGACCGAGGCGTTGTCTGCTCCTAGCGCTGGCGTCTTGTCTTTTAACTTTGAGTTTGGCGGTGAAAACCACAACCTGCTTGTCGTCTTCAACGGAGACGGGACGACCCCGACTTACTCAGTCTCCATGCCGGACATCGTTGTTCCGCCTGGGCGCTGGACCCTTGCGTTTGAAGATCGACTTGTAAATGGGTCCGGTGCCTATCGCTGGGCATTTGACGGAACAACCTACAGCGAGACGGCTACATCGTCTTGGACGGAAAGGACGGTCACGGTCGTCACGTCTGTGGATTCAAACGAGACGCTGACTCTTTTCCAGCAAGCAGCTGGCGCAACCACACCATCTGAGATTGGTTTCCGCAACGTTCGCCTGATCCCCGGCACGGCCACAACCTACACCGAGCCTGCCAACACCCATGGCTGGCATAAGCGACCGTGGTCTCTTGACTCTGGCTCTCTGGTCCCAACCAACGACAGCGAGGCCACTAGCAAGCTGCACATGCAGATCCCGCTTGGCGAGACGCGGGAGATCAGAGAATGCACGCTGAGTGTTGCGATCAAGCCGACCAGCAACAAGCCGTATCAGATCGCCAACGTCACTTACCCTGACGTGCAGCCATTCACAGTGCTGGCGCAGCCAAGCCGTGAGTTCTTGCCTGACTACTCGGTGCCAGCAGCCCCAAGCCTTGTCTACCCGTTCAACTCGGCTGGCTACCTTGGCTTCAACAACCTTGGCAGCAAGGACGATGTTGTGCAGGTCACGGGCGTCGCGCCACCAAAGGACAAGTTTAGCATTCTTACGATTGTCGAGCCGCCAGAGCACGGCATCGACAGCAGCCCAACGCGCATCTACCTGAACGGCATCTTGCTTCGCAGTGTTGAGGACTCGATCCAAGTCAACACTAGCAGCGTGACCAACGACAGCAGCAAGCTGCGCTTCAGCTTTCCGTCTGCTCACTACTTTGTTGGCGATCAGCCGGTGACGGTGACGGCTTCTGGCGGTGGCGCGGCGCTGCCTGGGGGAATCACGGCTGGCGTCACCTACTACGTTCGCCTGCCTGACACCAACCCGCAGGAAGGGCTGTGGCTTGCCGAGTCTACAACCTCTGATGCCATTGACTGGTCCAGCAACGGCAGCGGCACCATCCGCATTGTCAGCCAAAAGCGTCCGGTTGGCACCGTCCCGTTCCAGCTTAACACGTTGTCGCTGTTTGGAACCAAGACAACGGAGTCTGCGGTTATTCAGACCGGTTGGGACGCTGGCCTTAACCCCATAAACGCCACAGTCGGCCTTAACATGGAGGGCGACGTCGCCAACGCCGTGTTCTACGACAAGGCGCTAACCGAGGCCGAGGTGCAAAGCCTTGTTCTTGTTCAGAAGCAGCGCATCGCGGCTCACTATGAGGCCGTGTCGTCACTCGGTTCGGTGCTCATCACCGAGGGAGACTCTATCACTAACGGAGTTGGCACAACGCAGCCATCCGAGACCTTCCGCTACCGCTTGTTCTACGGGCTGGACTTTGCATCCAAGACGACATCTAGCATCACCTCGGACGACGGAGCCAAAGACTTTACGTCTAGCAACGACGGCGGGGTGCTGCTGCTGACGTTTGCTTCTGCTCACCAGTTTGAGGAAGACAACCCGATCCGGGTTGCCGGTGCCGATCTTCCCGACGCGCTGTCCGCAGGCGTCACTTACTACGTGAAGAAGATCGACGCCACGACGATGAACCTGTCGGCCACGGCTGGTGGTGCAGTGATCCCCTACGGATCGACTAGCGGATCTGGCACGCAGACCATGACGTTTGCAACGAACAAGCTGTTGCTGACGTTTGCTGACGCACACGGCTACGACACTGGCGACGCCATTCAGGTGGAGTCCAGCAACGAACTGCCGACCGGGTTGTCAACGCTGCCGTCTTACTACGTGCAGAAGCGGTCTGACACGTCGATGTATTTGTCAACCCTGTCGCTAGTCACGTCTCCGGCGATTGACTACACCGATGCTGGCCTTGGCAACGTCACGATCAATTCGTTTGTCCCGACGCTTGTTGATGAGGCGGTCAAGCTCAACACGATCGACTTCTCGGTTGGTGGGTCTCGGATTGGCAACACGCTTGGACGCAAAGATGTGTTGATCGCGGCCATCCAGCGAGTCGTTGCCGAAGGCAGTCGCCCGATCGTCACCTACATGGCGGGCATGAACGACCTGATCCTTGGCAGCTTGCTTACGCCGCCGGGGCAGCCTTCGGTGCCAATTACCAGCGCAGAGCTTGTAGCCTTAGTTGAGCTGTTGAAGGACTACTGGGACGACATTCGCGCTGCTGGAGCCAAGCTGATCGTTTGCACGGTGACAGCGGCCAATGTGGGTGGTGAATTGTCTGGTCACTACTCCGAAACTCTGCGGACTGAGCTGAACAACTTGATTCGATCTGCATCGGACCACTACGACGCTCTAGCCGATTTCGGTGCCACGCCACAGGTTGGGACTTGGACTGACCCCGCTGGCGTTTCATACTTCTTTGACGACATTCACCCCGACTTCCAGGGTCACATCGTCATGTCCAACATCCTCTCGCCTCTGGTGGATGCGTTTCGCCTCTGAGGAATACGATGAACCAGGACATCATCAACACCCTGATTGGCATTGGGGCAGCCATCTGTGGATGGGTGCTCCGAACGATCTGGCAGTCGATGCGGGACCTACAGGACGCGGACCAGCGGCTCACCGAGAAGCTGACACGGCTTCAGGTAGAGATCCCGAAGACGTATGTCACCAAAGAGGATTTCAGGCAAGTCCTTCAGGAGATCAACAGCAAGCTGGATCGCATCTGCGAACGGCTGGAGAACAAGCAAGACAGGAGCATCCCATGACCGCAGAACAAGTAGCAGGTATCGTCCGAGCCCTAGTCGCCGCCGTTGGTGGCTACCTTGTTGGGCGCGGGTTCGTGGACGGTGAAACCGTATCGGCCGTTGGCGGTGCGCTCGCCACGCTCATCACCGCGATCTGGTCGGTGACGTCCAAGAAGGACAAGGCTCCTGCATGACCGAGCTTGCCCTTGCCGGTGGCCTACTGACTTTGCTCGGTGTCATCGTCTGGGCGCTTGTATCGTCTACGAATGACAAGGCAAGGGCACAGGCCGAACTGGAGAGGCACCGTGACAACATCGAAGCCTTGGACCGCGCCATCAAAGCTGGTCGCGACGCTGCTGCTGCTGGCCCAGATGAGCTGCTGCTGGACGACGGCTTCCGACGTGACTGACGTGTGCCGGGTGTTCGAGCCGATTCGGTGGTCGACTCAGGACACCCCAGAGACCATTCGCCAGATCAAGATCTACAACGCCAAGCTCCAAGGGTTGTGCAGGCGAGATCCTAGCGTTGACGATTGAGGGTGTAGACGCTAGAGTCACGGCCCACTCGCCCGACCAACCCGGCAGGGTCGCAACCTACCTCCCCTGGGTTGCGGCCCTGTTTTTATGACATCGACAAACCCTGCTGCGCTTCGTTTCGCTGCTCTAGCAGCAGCCTGACAGCAGGCGAGATGTCGGCGTAGACGTCGGCTGGCACCGGGATGTCGTGTGCGTCAGCCAGCACGCCGTGGACGCGCAGCAGGATGCCGCGCAGCTTTTGCAGGTCGCTGACGGCCAGCAGCAACGCTTGGCGCATGTCGTAGTCTGCGACTTCGACGTATTTGTCTACCAGCGTCACGTCTCCTCCACGCTCAGGTGAGCGATCTCGGCCTTCAGGATGCTGACCTGGAACAGCGCGGACTGCACAGCTCGCCTTGCTTCGTCGACGTAGCTCAACAGGTGTTCCCGCTTCACGCGGTTAGCCGACAGCACAGACAACTCTGCGTGCTTGACCAAGTTGTCGGCATCGCGAAGACAGCCCATGGCTTCGGCTACAACTTTGTTTGCGCGTGGAAGCGCGTGCATGATGGTTCTGCTCATGACATGTAATACATAAGGAAGAGAAGTGCCACGAAGATGGCTATGATTAGCCTGCACATCGCAGCGAATACGCATTCCATGAATGCGATGTCTATTTTATTCGGGTCCATCTTTGTCCGTAAGGAACGCATAGATCAAGTTGCCCTGGACTTCGATCTTGTCACGCAAGCGAACGTCCATGCCGATGTTGTGAACCTTGATAAGCACGCGAAGTGTCTTATCTAGGAGCTGCTCGGCTTCCTTCAGTCGCGCTTCGCATCGGTCCAGGGCATCCTCTCGGAAGTCTTCGCCCATGGTTGCGGCCACATGAGCAGGGATCTCCAGCGCCTTGATAATCGTTGTCTGGTAGCGTCCCTGCGGTGTGTAGACGCCTCTGATCCAGTTCCTGATGGTCTGGGGTGAGGCACCACACATCTCTGAGGCCTTGCGGAAGCCGTGCCGAAGCACCAGCGTCCTTGCGGCTTCAGACCAAGTGGCTGGTTTCCAATCAGGCGGATGGCTGCTCATGGCTCTTCGTCATCGCTAGCTCATAGGCTTCGATGCCAGACATGGGGTAGCGGATGATCGGCGACTTTTCGTTGGTTTCGATTTCAAAGTAAGGAGGGCCAGAGCCCTCCCGACGCATCTTCCGCAACGTCCAGCGCGTCACATTCCAACGCTTGCAGAGATCACTCTGCGTCAGCATCGGCGACTGGGGGGGTTCCTTCATCAACCTGCTCCTCTTGCTCCTGTGGGGTCACGTCTTCGTCGATCTGGATAGCTGCACGCAGCCGATCCATGGGGTCTGGTGCCTGCTTGGGGGCTGGCTCACGGCGGAGATCGTAGTTCTCGTTATCGTGAGCCATGAGCTGGTCCAAGTCGGCGCTGCTTGGCAGGCGCTTGCACAGTCGACGGATCACCGTCTTCTTAGCCATCTCGCCCCACCATGCGGTCCACGGTCCACCGTTGCCTGAGCGGCTAACAGACCGGACCTTCTCTACCTCTTCGACCGACATGACTTCGCGGTAGATCGCGCCGTCCTTGGTCTTGGCGATGGCGTAGACGGCGATGGTCTCGCCACGGTCACCGAACAGGCAGGGCTTATGCTCGATCTTCTCCTCGTCACCGAGGACGTAGTCGAACTGGTCGCGTTCGTGAACGACGTGCGCCGAGATGCTGGCAAGCTCACCGCTGTTGCGGAGCTTCTTCAGCAGGCCGCCGATCATCGGCATGTATTGGACCATCGGTCCGCCCTTGGAGCGGAAGATGACCAACGCTGCTTCGCGGCCGTCAGGCAGCAGGCCATCCTGCGCGGACTTCATCACCGCACCGAACAGCGACCTGCGGTCAGCGTTGAGCAGCTCAGGCTGCATCTGGATCGCGGTCAGCGTCGTGCGAACGAACTTGTCCGGGCTGATCTGCGGGGGAAGTGCTGCGCTGAACTCCGGCTGCATCCGGGTCAGCGTGGAGCGCATCGTGTCAATCGGGGATACTGCGTTAGTTGTCATTGGATCAGTCCTTTCTAGCTGTGAATCGGAACACACGGAACGGAGCCCGCGCCCCGGTGTAGGTGCCAACCATGTCGGCGGTGATGAGCTTGCCAGGGTTGGCCTTGGTTGCACCACAGGACACAACGCCATGGCCGCTCAGGATCTTGCTGGCAACGCCTGCGCGTTCGATGATCTGCGCCTTTAGCACCTTCTCCTTGGCTTCGATGTCGCGGCGCAGCGCGGCAACGTCACGGTAGTCGGCGATC
>JGI11705J14877_10002142_pt1 | contig 10836 bp, 9 predicted proteins | sample Etolaghawater15m_FD_14877 | JGI IMG/M metagenome (IMG submission 14877) | reverse complement strand
GTACGTTCTGTGAAATATCACGATCCGGATATGCACAGGCGTCTGCAGAAGGTCGCGATGGAAGAGCCCGTATTCCAGGATCGTACCTGTCTGGGATACGGGTAAAAGGTCTTCAGCCGGATGAGGACGAGCCGGAGGTCGTGCTCTTTTGTCCGTCCTCCAACATCTCAGGAAAACGAGCAGCGGAAAGAGAGAGTACGTTCTGTGAAATATCACGATCCGGATATGCACAGGCGTCTGCAGAAGGTCGCGATGGAAGAGCCCGTATTCCAGGATCGTACCTGTCTGGGATACGGGTAAAAGGTCTTCAGCCGGATGAGGACGAGCCGGAGGTCGTGCTCTTTTGTCCGTCCTCCAACATCTCAGGAAAACGGTCTTCAGCCGGACTACTACGATCGGTATGTGGACCGGTTTTTGGCGGAAGACGATTCCGTTTGCCGCGTAACAAGGATGCCTGAGCGCCGGCGTGTTACCCGTCCCCGAAACACGTTCCAACGCCGCGGGCGGCCTGGATCATCGGGTGGTCTGCGGGTACGGTTTTGAGTTTTCCGGCAACATCTTTCAACGGCAGCGTTCCAATCCGGTTGCCGTTCATTGCCACCATTTCGCCGTATTCGCCCTGAGCCATGAGCTCCGCCGCCGTTGTCCCGAACTGGGTTGCCAGAATACGGTCGTAGGCAGAGGGGATGCCGCCGCGCTGCTGGTATCCAAGGACCGTCACCCGGCTCTCCAGTCCGCTCTTTTGCTCGATCTGCGCCGCTACTTCGTACGCGACCGAGTGCGTTCTCGTCTTGAGGAACTCTTTTCGTTCCTCTTTGCTCATTGCGGCTTCTTCGGCGGTCATCGCTCCTTCGGCAACGGCGACGATGGAGAACTGTTTTCCCTGACTCTGGCGGGTAAAGAGGTGGTTCACGATATTATCGATGCTGTAGGGTATTTCCGGTATCAGGATTATGTCGCCGCCGCCGGCGACGCCGGAGTAGAGCGCGAGCCACCCTGCTTTATGGCCCATGATTTCGATTACCATGACGCGGTTGTGGGAGTGGGCCGTGCTGTGCAGGCGGTCAATCGCTTCGGTGGCAATGTCCACGGCGCTGTGGAATCCAAAGGTGACGTCGGTGCCCCAGATGTCGTTGTCGATCGTTTTCGGCAGACCGATGACGTTCAACCCCTCTTCAGAGAGCTTCCACGCCGTCTTATGGGTGCCGTTTCCGCCCAGGACGACCAGACAGTCCATTCCCAGCCGTTCGTAGTTTTCGATGATCTTCTGTGGTTTGATTCGGCCGGCTTTGCTGTCGGTTTCGGTGGGGTCATCCGGTTTGAACGGTTTCTCCCGCGATGTTCCCAGGATCGTTCCGCCCCGCGTCAGGATGCCGTTGAAATCCGCCGGCTTCAGCAGACGCGTATCGCCTTCTATGAGGCCGCGATAGCCGTCGGCTACCCCGATAATATTCATTCCGTATCGCGCCCAGGCGGTTTTGCAGACTCCGCGGATCGCTGCGTTCAACCCGGGGCAGTCACCGCCGCTGGTAAGTATCCCGAAGGTTCGCGTTGCCGGCTTTTTTTGTCCCATTCGTTCCTCCCGGTCATCCGTCTTCCGATTCCCGTGAATACTTGTCGCTTATCGTCCGAATACTCGGCAGGATTTCAAAGAAGATATCGATGAGTTCCGGATCGAATTTGGTCCCGGAAAGCGACTTGAGTTCCCGTAGCGCGTCTTCTTCGTCCCAGGCTTCTTTGTAGACACGTCTGGAGAGCAGCGCGTCATAGACGTCTGCGACCGAAACGATGCGGCCGAAGATCGGTATTTCCGACCCCTTTTTTCCAACGGCGTTTCCCTGCTCGTCGACGCGGGCGGGCATACCGGTTTCCAGATCAATGTATCCGGGGTAGCCCGTCCCGTCCCAGTTCTCGTGGTGATTCAGCGCCACTACCTGGGCCAGCTCATCAAATTCCGACTGCTTGTTCACGAAGAGCCGAGCGCCCTGCCACGCGTGGGTTTTCATGATTTCGTACTCTTCGGGAGTGAACTTCCCCGGTTTTTTCAGGATGGTATCCGAGATTGCGACCTTTCCCACGTCGTGCAGCATGGCGGCCATTCGCAGATTGTCCCGTGTTTTTTCAATCTCTTTTCGGGGCAGACCGATTTTGTTCGCCCACGCTTCATAGATTTCTACCGAATAGCCCGCGACACGGTTTACGTGCGGTCCCGTCTCTTTCGGGTCGCGGAGTTCAGCCATCCGGATCATTCGGAGGAGGATTGCCCGGGTCATTTGGGCCCGCTGGAGCGCGACCGTGGCGTTCGTGGCGAAATGCGTCACGACAAGTTCATCGTCGTGGTCAAACGGTACGACGGTATTGTTCTCGCCCCGCTTATTGATCGTCTGAATGACGCCCAGAATCTCATTGGTGTTGGTTTTGAGCGGTACCGTCATCATCGACGTGCTGCGGTACCCGGAAATCAAATCATAGCTCGGGTCAAACCCGTACGGCGCCGACTCCGGTAAACGGTACACATCCTGAATGTTCAACGCTTTTCCGGTAGAGGCGACGTACCCGGAGATCGTCTTCTTTGTAACCGGTACGGTAAACACTTTATAGATCAGCTTCTGACCCGGGGGGAGTTGGGTTTGTTTGGTATCGTTCTGGGCGTAGTTGATCGTCAGGCGGTCGCCATCGTTGATGTAGATGCTTCCGGCGTCGGCATTGACAACGCGTCGTGCCTCCAGGAGAATCCGTTCAAGGAGTATGTCGAGATCCTGGAGCTTGTTCAGTTCAGAATCGAGGGTGATGATACTGCGGAGCTTGTCTGCGTCTTTTGCCGGCATATCGGTACGTTCCTCTCAATTCTAAACATCGGCACCGCCGGTGTCCAATCCAGGAGAACAATAATTATTTTTATGCGGTTTCTTTTCACCATCCCGATCCGTCTCTATCAGTGGTTTATCTCGCCGCTCTTTCCGTCCAGCTGCATTTACCACCCAAGCTGTTCCGAGTACACGCGCCGGTCGATTCTCGCGCACGGCTTTCTGCGCGGTATGCTGATGGGTCTGATGCGGATCGGTCGCTGTTCCGGTCGATTCCACGGCGGGGAAGACCCCGTTCCGACGGTTTTTTCGTTTCCGGAACTGCGGGAAGAGTATCGCCGCCGGTCGTTCCGTCGGAGGAAACAGTGACAGAGACCACGGTGACAGAGACCACGGTGACAGAGACCGCCGATCTAACTATAGTGTATCGATCATGAATTCTGAGCAAACGTTATCGTCGATCGCCTCCGGTTCCAGCGTACAGGTTGTCCGGTTTGATTCAGGAGAAGGTTTTCGACAAAAAATATTGGCCATGGGTATTCGCCCGGGTTCGGTTCTTACCGTTCAGTCGTTCAGTAAAACCGGTCCGCTGGTAATTCGCCTTGACGGGAGCCGCGTCGCGCTTGGCCGCGGTCTCGCAGAGCGCATTCTCGTCCGCCCGGTCCCGGAGACACCTCCGGTCCACGAGACGCCTGAGACGGCATAAAAAAACCGGTCGTTCAGGACGACCGGTTTTCGAAGGGCTGCAGACAGCCTCCGTGCAACACGTCTGTCTGTTACGTGTGTCTGTTACGTGACATCCTTGAGTTGAAGATTCTGCTTCTTCAGATAGGTCATCAATCCGATCTTACTGATCGTACGCAAGGCACGCGTGCTGACTTTTATGCGGACCGTCCGGTCCAGTTCGGGTACAAAAAGGCGTTTGGTGTGTACGTTCGGTTTCTGCCATCGCCGTGTCGTATTGTGGGCGTGGGAAACGTTGTTGCCGGCCATCGGTTTTTTGCCGGAAATGCTGCATTGTCGGCTCATGATAGTTGCTCCTTCGCGCCGGCGGTCATCAGACCTTTCCGGATTCCTTGAACAGAACGTGCTTTCGGATGAAAGGATCGTACTTCATCATCTCCATCTTGTTGGGCATATTCCGTTTGTTTTTTGTCGTATAGTAGCAATACCCGCTCTCGGTACTCTTCAGACGAACACGGGTAAGATTTCCTTTTGCTTTTTTTGCCACAGCAATCGCTCCTGATTCTGAATCGAGTCTGCGTTTATATCACGTGCGGCGCCGCCGGGTCAAGCTCTGTAAGAACGCTCTGTAATATCTGTACCGCCTGAAACCATTTGTACGTATTTCCCCGCGGGTTCATCGTTTCGACGCGATAGAGGTCGTCCCAGACATAGAATTCGAGCTTTTCGTTGTTCTGTACGTTGATCCCTTCCACGTCGTGGATCGGAAAGACCAGTTCCGGGACACCGTCCGGGTGAAGTTCAATCCGGTCCGCATAGAGCCTGATTGATCCGGTTCCCAGCGGTTGCAGTTCCATCGTCTTATACCCGGTCCGGATGGTCACCGGCCCGTCTTCCAGCAGAACGTCCGTGCTGTTTTGCCTGACCGAGTCTTCCAGAAACCGTTTGAACTGTTCCAGCTGCCAGGTGTTCCACGCACGGATATTGTCGAACTTCAGCGTTCCCGAGCGGGCTTCAAAAAATCCCGTATTCGAAAAATGCACCGAGTATCCGCAACGGGTACAGGAGAATCTTTTCCGCCGGCTTACCATCGTGTGTCTGGCGCCGCACGATGGGCAGATGAACAGAACCCGTTCAAGGTATTCGGCCTGGCGCGCGCCGGAGAACCGCTGTTTGCGGGTGCGCTGGTATTCGCTTTCGTCGTGGTCGAGTTTTTCCGTGATGATCCGCTCGATTTCTTCCAGCGAAAGCGCCCGGATCGTCGGTGTATCCAGAATCCGTTCGTAGACTACCGTAATCTTTCCGCGCCGTGGCCGGGGTGACCAGCGCGGCCACGTGAGGTACGCTCCGTTGAGACGNGCGGTAATAACCGGAATTTTCAGGGATTTGATCAACTTGAACGTGGACTTCACAATCGGGAGACTGTGGCCGTCCCAGGAGCTTTGGCCTTCGGGAAAAATCCCGATGATCCCCCGCTCATTCTTGATTCGTACGATATTTTTTACCGTTTCCAGATCCGAAATGACTTTCGTTTTGGGAATGGAACCCACAAGTCCCAGGACAAATGAGAGAAGTCTATTCCGGAATTGCGAGTCCGATACGACGTATTGAATGGGAGCATCGGCAAGAACGGCGACGATGAAAGGATCGAGTACCGAGCTGTGATTACCGAGTATGATGAACGGCTTTGGCGTACTACGGAGAACTTTCCGGTTCTCCGCGGTCAGGTGAAACGGTATTGACAGAAACGGAGCGATGACGGACCTGAGGAAGCGGTGGATATGCCGTGATGTGCCGACTTTCCGATTTGCTCTTCGGTTGTCTCTTCGCTTTCGCCGCCTGTTCCGCCTGATTTCATTCATGGCGTACTCCTCTTCAAAGAAACGGTATTATACGGATATGAACCTGAAAGCGGAATACCTGAGTCGTTTGCTGATTGCTGCCGTACTACTCACGAACATGCTCGTTTCATTCTCCGTGGTGTTCGTAGGACCGGCGTCGATTTTACCCATCCAGATTGGCGATTCGTTCCTGATAGCGCTGTTGTTGTCCCAGGGTGTCTGGGGTATGGTTTTTCTTCTCGGTGCCGAACAGCCGCTTGATTGGGGGCGGGTATCCCGGACGGCGGAAGCATTCTTCTTTTTCGCTGCGGTACTCTACCTCTTTGCGTACATCTTCGCGGCGAACGCGAATATGGATTATATCCAGCGATTTGCCGCTACCAGCGGAGAACTCGATCTGGCAGCCGATACGCGCGCGGAACGCTGGGTCGCCGGGAAGCGCTTTCTGCCGTCGATTCTGGTACTGTTTGCGTTGATGCATTCCGCGCGTGCCGGTCGCGGATCACGTACCGGTCGCGGGGCGCTCGCGGGCCGGCACACACGCGACGGGTTGTATCTGGTAATCCTCAGCGTAGTCCTGTCTGTTCTCAGCGTTCCGTCGTTCGTTTCCGCCAAAGGTTTCGGAGCCGTCGCGTGGATCATGCTGGTCCCGCTGTTCGTGGCTCTCCGGCGGTCCAGGCCCCGACGGATGATCTGGTTTCTCCTGCTCTACGGTGTCTTCTTCACCCTCCTGGGGAACTACTGGCTGGGAACGTTCAGCCTCGTATCACTGCAACTCGTCGGGTTGATCTTTTTCCTCTTTTATCTGGTTTTCGCGGTGGTGATTGCCGTGGTTCTGCCGCGGGTACAAATCGGCCGGTGGCTGGTTTTACCGCTTGCATGGACGGTTTTCGAACTGGCGCGAAGCTCCGGGTTTCTGGGATACCCGTGGCTGCTGATCGGGCACACCCAGTACCGTTTTTTACCGGCATTGCAGTTTGCGTCGGTCGGCGGCGTCTGGATGGTGAGTTTTCTTGTCCTGGTAGTGAATTCGCTCCTCGCGGAGGGGTTTATCGCCGTAACCGCCAACGATGACCTTGTCGGGGCGTATCGGTGGTGGGGTTTTGCGACGGCAGCCCTTCTTTCGATAACCGTCCTGGGTGCGCTCCTGTACGCGCTGCCGATGCAAAACGACGGCTCGGTTCGCGTCGCACTCATCCAGCAGAACAGTGACCCGCGGAAGCACGAATACCAGGAGACGATCGATGCTCTTGAGTCGCTGACCGACCAGGCTCTCCTTCAGAACCCCGATATCGTCGTCTGGTCCGAAACGGCGTTCGTACCCAATATCCGGCGCTGGTCGCAGGAAGATCCCGACCGATACCGGCTGGCCGCTCTGGTCCGTGATTTCCTCGAATATCAGCGCGCAACCGGTACCTGGCTTCTTACCGGCAATGACGACTACCGGCTCGTTCTTGACGACGAAGGCCGGGAAACGGGGCGCCTGAACTACAACGCGGCGGTCCTTTTCGATGATACGGGACAACGGCGGCAGACGTATCACAAGATGAAACTGGTTCCCTTCACCGAATATTTCCCCTACGAGCAACAACTGCCGTGGGTCTACCGGATGCTTCTTGATTTTGACGTCTACTTCTGGGAACCCGGAGAAGAGCGTACGGTTTTTGAGCACCCCAAGTTTCGTTTTGCCTCTCCTGTCTGTTTTGAGGACGTATTCCCTTCGCGCACGAGGGAGTTCGCACTTGCCGGTGCACAGGTGATTCTGAATATCTCGAACGACTACTGGTCTCTTACCGAAGTAGCCGGGACGCAGCACTTCGTCGCGGGCATGTTCCGGGCCGTAGAGTTGCGGATTCCCGTGTTACGGGCGACGGCGTCGGGTTTGACCGGATATATCGATCCGCGCGGGCGTATCATTGACACAAGGCCGCAGTATTCCCGAGAGTACCTGGTAACCGACGTTGCGCTGGATCACCGGAAAAGCCTTTATCGCGCGTGGGGAGACTGGTTTCCCGCCGCGTCGGTGGTCGTACTGCTGATACTCATCGGATTGAGGAGAAAAAATGGAACGTGACACCTTCAGAATTGCCGTCGTCAGCGGAAAACTTGGCGGCGTAGACGGCGTTTCGCTGGAGGTCGATAAATGGATCGGCATCCTCCGGGATATGGGCCACGAAATCCACACGATCTCCGGACAATACGTGCATCGACTCTCCGGGATTCCCCTGGAGCGGCAACTGGAAATCCCCGATATCCGCTTCACCAGCGATTTCCAGCACCAGGTGGAGCTCGAAGCGTTTCCTCATATGTGGCGGCACCCGGCACACCCGAGCCCGGCCGAGATTGACCAGATCTGTGACCGGATCGAAACGGCAGGGCGCGAACTGGCGGCGGTGATGCACGATTACGTCAAAGAACAAGATATCGACGTCGTTATCGCGCAGAACACCAACGCGATGCCGATGACGCTTCTTGGCGGTATGGCCGTGTACTATCTCGCTACCGATTACCGGGTGGCGACGATCTTTCACCACCACGATTTCTGGTGGGAGCGGAGCCGGTTCAGCAATAACCGCCTTGAGAAACTGTTAAACCGGATTATGCCGCCGGTGGATCTGGGTCTGGAACACGTCGTTATTTCCAGTTATGCGGCGCACATCCTCGCGTCGCTCAAGCGCGTTCAGCCGCATATTATTCCGAACTGCGAAGATTATGAGAATCCGCCCGTTCCCGACGAATACAACGGGAATTTTCGGTCCGATTTCGGATTCCGTGACGAAGATATTCTTGTCGTCCAACCGACGAGGGTTGTGCCAAGAAAGCGGATAGAGGATTCGTTATACCTTCTGTCCCGTTTTGCGGAACGGTATCCTGACCTGGGTCGACGTATGCATTTCATCATTTCGCTCTATCAGGGCGATGAACCGGATCAGGACTATATCGAATCGATCCGGTCCCAGGCCGCCGAATACGGCATTCCGTTCCACATGATCAGCGATCGCGTCTCCAGTGTGCGCGGCGCGGATCCTTCCGACAACCGTATCTATACCAACCGGGACGTGCTGGTGAACGCCGATCTGGTAACGTATCTGCCGGTCTGGGAGGGGTTCGGAAATGCTCTTCTGGAGGCCGTGGCCGCCCGCGTTCCCGTCGTTACGACGACGTATCTGGTGTACAAGACCGATATCATGACCAGCGGATTGCGGAACATCGAGGTGCGGGACCGGTACGATGAGTCGGGGAGGCTGGTGATCGACAATTTCGTCCTCGACGATATTCACCGGATTCTTTCGCATCCGGAACAGCGGCGGCTCATGGTGGACCATAACTTCGAGATGGCCAGGAATGAGTACGGGTTGGAAACGTTGCGTCACCGCCTGGAGCACGTATTCAACGAATACGGTGACGAAATCCGGGCGTCCCGGAAGCGTCTGCGCAAAAGCAAGGCGCGCTATTCCGTCTGAACCGTATCGTGTGAGCCGGCGTTACTCGAACGTTTCGACCCGGGGCGCGCGCCCGGCTATTGCCCGGAAGATCAACAGGACCACGATGCCGACGCCAACCATCACAAGACTCAGGATCTGCCCGGTTGTGAGGTTGAACGCCGACTGCAGCAACCACCGCGGGTTGTCTTTTGAGCCCCACTGGATGACAAAGTCGAGTCCGGGATCGGGTTGCCGGAAGTACTCGGCGATGAACCGGGCAATCGAATAGCCGATCAGATAGATCCCGACCATAAAACCCGGAAAGGTTTTTCGCTTCCGGAAGACGAACCACATGACCATCCACAGCAGGACCCCTTCCAGCAGCGCTTCGTATAGCTGGGAGGGGTGACGCGGCAGGTTGATGAAGCTCAACTCTTCGGTCGAGATTCCCGTCGCATCGGCTACGGCCCGAACCGCGGGGTGAGAGACCGGTACGCGCTCGGCGTTGGGGAAGACCATCCCCCACGGAGCCGTGGTGATTCTGCCGTAAAGCTCGCCATTGATGAAGTTTCCGATTCGCCCGAAGGTGTAACCCAGAGGAACGCCGGTGATGACCATATCGCCAAACTCCAGGACGCTCAGACGGTGGATCCGGCAGTAGATAACGAAAGCGATCACCGCGCCAACCAGTCCCCCGTGATAGCTCATCCCCTGAATCCCGGTGAAGTTCATCTCTTCGTCAAACGGCCAGAATATCAGCCACGGTCTGCGCAGATAGTAATGGGTAGGATCGTAGATTGTGGTGGCGAAGAGGCGCGAACCCAGCAGGAGGCCGACTATCGCCCAGAAGAAGAGGTTGGCGACCACGTCCCGGTCAACGGTCAGTTTTTTCTCCCGGATGCGCCGTATGGTAACCAGGTACGCCAGCCCGAAGGCGACAAGATACATCATGCCGTACCATCGGAACGGGAGATTCGGTATGATTACCGGCGTGAGCCAGGACGGAAAGTGCAAAAAAAGCTGCATTTATGAGCCTCCCTTTAGATCTGTGATGCTGATTGTGCCGGTTCGAGGATCAAATTCAACCTGGATTCCTTTCTTTGTCGTAGTCAACTCATACGTCCGTCCGTGACTTTCGAATACCGTTCCCGCATACGCGGACTCTTTTACGATAACTTTGCTGGGGTAGTGTTCTTCAAATCGTTCGCGCAGGGTGAAGAGGCGGAGTCCCCGTTTTTCCAGGAGTTTTAACAGTTTGATCTTCTCGGCGCGCGCTTTTTCCATAACGGCGGCGGCTCCGGTTCGCTGGGCGCCGCGCATCTCGAGGTCGATCTGCGCGATCCGATTTTTCACTTTCGTGATCTCTTTCTCTTCACTTTCGATGAGATCCGAGATCAGATAATCCTGGCCGAAAGAGATTTGTGTCTTGATACCGCGCTCACTCCCGACCCTCTGTACGGACAAACCGTTTTTACTCCGGACCGTTCCGCCGACGATGCGCCCTTTATCTCCCTGGAAAAGGAGCGTGCCGTTGCATTTGACCCGCGAGCGCACCAGTGCGGACTTCAGGACCAGATCGCCCACCGAAAGTACCGTTGCCAGTTCAATAAACGTCGTCAGGATGTTCTTCTTGCTGCGGAGGACCGCTTTCCCTGCGCCCTTCACCCCGAGTTTGACGAGAATATCGCCGTCCGACGAAAGGAGGGCACCTTCCACGCCGCCGCCGATTTTGATGTCACCGCCGGAAACCACATAAAACCCGCTGCGTACCGTGCCGCCAATCTCCACGGTTCCCGAAAACTTGACGTTCCCCACACTCATATCGACGTCGCCCTTGATGGTGTGGATGGTTTTGATCTCGAGCCGGTTTTTCTCATAGATGATTTCGCCGGCAGTCTGGGCACGGAGTACGGCGCCGCCTTCCGCATCCTCTTCGCGTGCGACATTCGGTCCGATTTCTATCGGTGTTCCGGTCGTGACTTTTGCGGCGATGGGATTACCCTGGACGTCGGTACCGTCCTGCGCTTCGTCTTCTGCCGGGAGAATCCTGCACAGAATCTGACCCGCCGCAACGGAGGT
>JGI11705J14877_10002141_pt1 | contig 10838 bp, 11 predicted proteins | sample Etolaghawater15m_FD_14877 | JGI IMG/M metagenome (IMG submission 14877) | reverse complement strand
GGAAGGTGAAAAGTGAAAAGAGTGGAAGGCAGTTTGTGAAATCAGTGGAAGGCTAAAAGTGAAATGGGTGGAAGAATGTTTGTGAAATTTCCATCTAAATGTAAAGCATTTAATATCTGATGTTTTCCAAATATATCAAAAATTTTATATTTTAAAAAATTAGCTTACATAACTTTAAGCCCAAATCAACCACACTTTTAATATACTCTTATCATTATATTTGAGGAAACGTATTTGAAGTCTTACCAAAACCTTATTTTGCTTCAAAACCTTTATCGCCAACAAGCGCTTGGTTTTGAGTATAGTGATCCATTCTCCATTAATGAGCCAACATCCAATGATATACCACATAATTTAGAACAATTAGTACAAAATATATCTAACTGTTACCTTTGTGATTTAAGTAAATCTAGATGTCAGAGTATGAGTGGTTATGGAAATCCCAATGCCGAACTTATGATTATAGATTTTGCCGTATCATCAAATGAAGACGCTCAAAACACTTACTATAGTGGTAGATCCGGTGAAAGTTTAAAAAAAATGATAGAAAACGTCTTAAATCTAAATATTAATGATGTTTACTTTACCCATGCAGTAAAATGTAAAACCCTCCATTCAAACAGTCCATCCCTTTGTGAATTTAACTCCTGCAAGCCATATTTGTTTGCACAAATAGAGTTTGTTAAACCTAAGGTAATTGTAACTCTTGGAGATGATGCATACTATAAAGTAACCGATGAAACTGACAACTTTAAAGATGTACGAGGCCACGTCATAAACTTCAAAAACTACAAACTCATTCCCATATACCATCCAAGTTTTCTTTTACGAAATCCTGAGCTAAAAAAAATAACATTTAATGATTTAAAAACTATAAAAAGTTGTTTACAAGCTATCTAGCTCTTTCTCAAATGAGTTTTTTGCACAAGCATCAATCATTGTCAAAATCTTCACTTTTAGAGTTTAGTAAACACTAAACTCTAATCAAATATTCTAAGAAATTTTACTCTCCGTTTCCATAATGCTCAGCAAAATAATTTGTAATGATTTCTATGTCCTCTTTAGCGATAGGCGCTTTAAAGTGTGTAATCATTTTCATCGTTTTTTTATGCCAATGCTCACGGGATTGCGGGCCTTGGTTTATCATGTATCCAAAAGAATGGCATGTGAGACAGTTTGCTTGCACCTGGGCAAATCCTTCACCCATTTTAATATCATACGAAATATAAGGAACTTCTATGTTTTCGCCTTTTTTCACCTGTGCAAATAAAGCGCCTGCACTTAAAAGTGCTATCAATGTTAGTTTTTTTATCATCATATTTTCCTTATACCACTTCAAATGTCACGGTGTCTATTCCGTTGTATTTGTAACCGCCATGGTTCCACTGAATATCTTTTGCAAGAGGCTGTTCCTGTCCAAGTCTATTCACCGCTTTGGCCATTACAGTTGTTTTTCCATATTTTGTAGGTTTAAAAGAAAATCTAAATGCTTTATAGGCATATCTTCCGGCGTCTTCATCAATCACCGAAGCTTCCCAAGTTTTGCCCTCATCCGTGGAGATAAACACATCTTTAATCCCATGACCGTCATCCCAAGCAACACCGCGAACAACCACATGAGAATTATGGTGAACCACAGTCTCATTTGTCGGATACCCGATAACCGACTTCACATTCATGTGTGTGATAGGTTTTGTCACCTTAGCTTTATCATTAGGGTCTTCACATTCACAGTCATTATCCGGAACACGGTACGCCACATCCATAAAGAAAAGGTTTTTATACTCTTTTGTAACAGTCACATTTGAGAGCATCTTCACCCAAGAATCTGAGTAGTATCCAGGAATCACAAGACGAAGAGGGAAACCGTTTAAGTATGGTAAGTCTTCACCGTTCATCTCATATGCAACGATAACATGGTCATCCAACTCGCTGATCTCAAGTTCACGGATAAAACTCGGAGACTCATAATATGCAGCATTGTCTTTACCGTTGAAGCCTATCCAATGTGCTTCTTTTTGAAGTCCTGCACGGTTTAATATGTCACGAAGTCTCACTCCTTTCCATTTTGCACAGCCCATCGCTCCACTTCCCCACTGGATTCCACCAGCTTGAGGTTTAAAAGCTGAACGGCTGTTTCCACCACACTGAAGCACTGCTGTGACTTCAACCTGCTCAAAATTCTCTTTTAAATCTTTGAGTGTTAAATGAATCTCTTTATCCACCAGTCCATTTATATGAAGCGTGTATGTCTCAGTGTCAATATATGTAGGAATCTCAGGTAGATGCCATCTTACAAAAAACTCATCATTTGGCGTGATGGCTTTAGAAAACACTTCTCTTGGAGTTTCAAGTAAAGGCGGTCTGTCTGAGTATGTGATAAGCGGTTTTTTCTCAGGAAAAGCTATACGGGACACTTTTCTATTATCTATTGGTTGTGTTGTAACACCTGCTGTTGCTGAACTGCTAACGACTACGGCGGAAGCAGCAAGCGACATTTTTAAAAAATCTCTTCTTTGCATCTTAATCCTTGGAAATAATTATTATAACCTGATTTTATCAAATTATATCTATTGTAAAGATTAACAAGAGAATTTTAGACTCATTTTAGATATAGCGAGGCAATGCACTCTTTAGTTTTTCAAATATTTTATCAAAGTCTGTCGAGTAGACACGCACACCGGCGATAGAACTTGCGAAGTTTGTATCTCTCTCCCAACGTGGAACCAAATGCATATGTATATGCTCAGCAATACCAGCTCCCCCGGCTTTACCAAGATTCATTCCAATGTTCACACCCTGAGCATTGATCACGTCTTTAAGTAGTGCCACGCCTTTTTGTGCAAGAGAACTCATATGAAGCCAAACAGCAGGATCTAAGTCTTCAAGTTTATCGGTGTGTTGATGGGGGATAATCATAAAATGCCCAGGTGTGTAAGGATACTTGTTCATAACCATAAAACAATGCTCATCTCTATATAAAACACCAAGTTCATCTTCAGTATCTTTGTGAGTTGTAATATGGCAAAAGACACAACCATCGATACGTTTACCGCTCACATATTCATCTCGCCATGGAGCATATAAAATTTCGTCCATATAAAATTTCCTTAGGTACAATACTTATAAGTAGTAATATAGCAGTAAAAAACTAATATAACACACTAAGAATCTATCTTTAATATTTATTCTCTTAAACTCTCGAACTTAAAAGAGCTTTTAAAGATCCTTCAATATCTGGATATCTAAATACAAATCCATTCTCTAAAAGTGCTTTTGGATACACTTCTTTAGATCCAGTAAGAACACTAGCGCCTTCACCAAAAATGAGCTTTAGAACAAATATTGGAAGAGGTAGTATTGTAGGGCGATTCAGTACAGCCCCTAAAGTCTTTGTAAACTTATAGTTACTTATAACTTGTGGCGCAGTTGCATTAAAAATGCCCGTAAAACTATGTTCTATAAGATACAAATAAATGCGGACTAAATCTTGTATATCTATCCAACTCATCATCATACTACCATTACCAATAGTTCCGCCAAGCCCTAGTTTAAAGGGTGTCAACATTTGGGCAAGTGCACCACCATCTTTACCTAAAATAACTCCAAAACGAATAATAGCAGTTGGCTTAATGCATCTCTTTGCTTCTTCTTCCCATTGCTGTGTTAAAGAGCCTAAAAAATCATCTCCATATCCTTCAAAACTTTCATCACAAACCATAGAATCTGGATATGCACCAATTGCAGAAGTAGATATGAAATATTTCACTTGGCTTTTATTTATAGCATCGACAATTTTTTTAGTAGTCTCTATGCGACTTGAGAGTAAAACTTTTTTATACTCCTTGCTCCATCTTTTGATTATAGGTGCACCTGCAAGATTAAAAACAACGTCCACATCTTGAAGCTTTTCTAAGATTTCATCTTCAGAATCATTTCTTTGTATACTCACAAAATCTGTAAATGTTTTTTTGAGTTCTGAGCCCACAAAGCCATTAGAACCTGTTATAGCCACTTTCATTTCTTCTCTCACTTATATTTCTATTTAAGGAAAAACCTTTTTTCCATTCATCATCACAGTAACATTGAGTTTAGAATCACGCTGCTTGATGCTTACTTCACCATAGTCATCCATAGAATAACTTCGCAGTGAAACTTCTCGTGCTTCACCATTTACAGAATCACTTGCCAGTTTAAAACCTATCTCTTTAAAATATTCTATATGATCATCAACACTTACAAGAGGATCCAAGTCTTGAATAACTTGAGCTTCACCCTCATTTAACTTAACTGAAATATTATGTATACCTTCAGTAGAATATTTTTGCATACTAAGTTTGTCGTTTGTACTGCTGATTGTTACATAGTCCTCAGTTGAATAATGATTTTCATATTCTTTGATGGATCTAAAGTTTTCGCTACCTTTATGGGTCTTTGTATCATTAGAGATACTTTCTTCTTCACTAAAGCGTTTTATTTTTTTAAAATACTCACTATCATCATAGGATATTTTTAAGCCTACTTCTGGTGTATAAGACTCATCAACCCAATCTCTAGCAGTAAACTCTTTAGTTTCTCCATCTGACAACATAATAAGACCAGTTCCTTGTTCATCATCAAACTGAAATATCATCCCACTTAAAACCATAGACTTCCTTTATATACACAAAATTTTTCTGATTTTAACTTCTTTATACTTAATCCTATTCTAATTATAAAGTACTATTTTTTTGCATTTGCCAAATTATCCGATACAAAATTCCAGTTAATCACTTCAAACCAATTTTGCAAATATTTCGGACGTAGATTACGATAGTCAATATAATACGCATGTTCCCAAACATCACAGGTCAATAATGCTTTTTTCCCATAACGCAAAGGAGTGTCGGCATTTGATGTTGTCTCAATAGCAAGTTTTCCTTCATCTGTTAAAACCAACCATGCCCACCCAGAGCCGAATTGTCCTGTTGCCGCATTAAAAAACTGTTCTTTAAAGCTTTCTAAAGAACCAAAACTCTCATCCAAAAGAGCTGCTAATTCTTGTGATGCCTTAGTCGGAGTAGCACTTAAGCCATACCAGTAAAAATCATGGTTATACACTTGTGCTGCATTATTAAAAATGCCACCATCAGCCTCTTTTACTATCTCTTCAAGGGTGCTGTTCTCAAATTTTGTTCCTTTAATGAGNGTNTTTAACTTCTCAACATAACTTGCATGATGTTTAGAGTAGTGATAATTTATAGTCTCCTGCGAAATATACGGCTCCAAGCCTGTCACCTCAAAAGGCAACTTCATTAATCTAAATTCCATAATAAACTCCTATATTTAAATAATAATATATTATATATATCTGGCAAACTATCAACTTAATTTTTAAGACTAATTGAAATATAAAGATTTTTCTTGACTGATAGAGAAGTTGAAATTATTTTTTAAAACTCTTTTGTTTGATTTTGAGCAAGAATCAATTGTTTAAGTTCACTAATATCATCTCGTATTTTTTGAACCTCTTCTAGAGTGCATTTTTTTGACACTTCAATATCTTGCTGCAGAGCTGTATTTCCATCATCTTTAATTGCACCCATCGCATCAACAACCACGGCAATAATCAAGTTGATCATCACAAAAGTGGCTATAAATATAAATGGGATAAAAAACATCCATGCATAAGGGTGTTGCTCCATTATAGGTCTTACAATCCCCATTGACCATGATTCGAGTGTCATAACTTGAAACAGTGTATAAAATGAATCTCCCAAGGTTCCAAACCATTGTGGGAAAGTTTCACTATAGAGTTGCGTTGCCATGATTGCAAATACATAAAAAACCAATGCCATGAGTGCTGAAATGGAGAGCATACTTGGTATAACACCCAGAAGTGCAGTCACTATTTTTCTCATTGATGGAACTACAGTGATGAGTCTGAAGAGTCTTAGAACTCTTAAGATACGTAGTATTTCAAAGCCTGCACTTGCAGGGATTAAAGAGATTGCTACTATAGAGAAATCAAACAGTGACCAAGAGTCTTTAAAAAACTCTTTTTTATAGACATAGATTCTTAAAGTTATCTCTATGGTGAAGACCGAGATAACAAAGATATCGAACCAATGGATAAACACTCCAAAAGGTGAAGCCATTATATCTTTTGAAGTGGCCATCCCCATTGTGACACCACTTAAAACTATTAAAATTACAATAAAGTTTTGAAACCATTTTGCTTCGACGATAGATTGAATTTTGTTATGCATTCTTACTCCAAAAAAAAATCATGAAACTCTATCACAAGTCAACTTATAAAATATTATTACGAGCATTCCAAAAGGTTCAATAAAATACGATATAGTTTTCTTTAAAAAATCCAATTTCCATCATCTAATGACTCCGTTTATTTTACTTATCACATCTTTATGCCAAAGTAACTCTGTATGCCCTAAGCCACCATACTCTACATAATATACTAGATTTTTTATATATCTTTTCAAATTTCTTGCATTTTGGATATAAGTTGTTTCGTCATCTTTGCTTACAAAAAGATATGTTTTTGAATCTATATTTTGCACATGCTTTTTATTATCAAACTTGTAACGAAAGAACTTACTTAAATCAACCATAGGAAACATTCCCCTCTCTACAAACTTTTCTCTTGCAAGAGAGGCTATTGTATCAAAAGAACCAATTAAAAAAACTCCTTTACAAGAAATCTTACTTGCTGCATACGCACAAACACTTGAGCCTAAAGAAAACCCCATCATATAAAAGTCTTCATAGTTTTTTTGAACAAGCGATGCTATCTGAACTGCATCTTTAAAAATATTTTTTTCACAAGCCTTCCCTTCACTTTTCCCATAGGATCGGTAATTAAAAGTAATTATTCTCGCATTAGGAAAACTTTGAGATAGTTTATAAATCAAGCCAACAGTATCATGAGAGCGCCCACCAAAGAACAAAAGAGTAGCATCTGTAACTTTAGGTTCATATACAATACCTTCTAGTTTAACTTTGTCCTCTGTTAGTATACTAAGCATCTCAAAGTTTTCATCTAAGACTTTCTCTCGATAATATACTGGCGAAAAAATCATATAATACTGCCATTGATAAAAAGCTATATATAAAATGAAAAATGTAAAAAATAAAAATATTATATAAATCATAAATAAAATTATAGTAGAATTTAGAAATAGCCTAAAATGGGCTATTTCACTTTTTCTTCTAGTTCGCTAACAATCTTATGCATTTTGTATAATGAATCTGGATTTAAAGAGATAGAGTGTATGCCATTTTCAACTAAAAACTTTGTAATCTCTGGATAATCAGAAGGTGCTTGACCACAGATACCTATATATTTGTTTTTTACTTTACATGCTTCTATAGTCATTTGCAACATTCTCTTTACTGCCTCATTTCTCTCATCAAAGAGATGGGCTATTTTAGCACTCTCACGATCCACTCCAAGAGTCAATTGAGTTAAATCATTCGAACCGATACTATAACCATCAAAGATTTCTAGAAACTTGTCCGCTAAAATAACATTTGCCGGTATCTCACACATCGCATAAATTTCAAGTGAATTTTTTCCTTGGATTAGATCTTTAGAGTTCATGATTTTTATAACTTCCTTACCTTCATTAGGAGTTCTTACAAATGGAAGCATAACTTTAATATTACTAAGTCCCATCTCATCACGTACATATTTAAGTGCTTCACATTCCCACTCAAATGCTTCACGATAACTATCATCACAATATCTACTCGCCCCTCTAAATCCAATCATAGGATTTGCTTCAATTTCTTCGTATTCTAGGCCTCCGGGCATATTCCTATATTCACTACTTTTAAAATCACTTGTTCTAATTATCACAGGTTTTGGATAAAACGCTGCTGCAATCATTCCAATACCCTCGCTTAATTTCTTTATAAAAAATTCTTTAGAATCTGTATAAGGAAGCATAAACGAAGAGATTTTTTCTTTATCTCTTACATTTTTATTTTTATGCATAGTAACCAATGCCATTGGATGAGCACTTATTGCATTATTTATAATAAACTCCATGCGAGCTAACCCTACACCATCATTTGGCATTTTAGACAAATTAAAAGCCTCCGCTGGATTACCAACATTCATAAATAACTTGGTCTTGGTTGGACTTAAACTGCCTACATCAATTCTCTCTTTTGTATAGGCTAACAAACCTTCATAAATATAGCCCTCATCTCCTTGAGCACAACTAACCGTAACTTCAGAAGTATTTGCAAGCAGATGTGTAGCATCACTACATCCAACAACAGCTGGCACTCCAATCTCACGAGCAACAATTGCAGCATGACATGTGCGGCTTCCTTTATTTGTAATCACTGCTGAAGCTTTTTTCATTATAGGCTCCCAATCTGGGTTAGTTGTATCTGTAACTAAAATATCACCACTTTTAAATAATCCAAATTCAGATGTAGAGTTTATAATGCTGACCTTACCGCTTCCAATTTTATCTCCAACAGCCCGTCCTGATGTTATTAGTTTAGCTCCACTTATATCAACTAGTGAGAACTTTTCAATTGTAGTGCTTTCATTTTCTTGACTTTTTACAGTCTCTGGTCTTGCTTGAACTATATATAACTTTCCATCATTACCATCTTTTGCCCATTCAATATCCATAGGTCTTTTATAATGCTCTTCTATAATGACTGCTTGTTGTGCAAGCGCTATAACTTCTTTATCATTTATGGAAAAACTATTTTGTTCTGTTTGGCTTGTCTGAATATTTATAGTACTATGGGTATCTTTAGCATATTGCATCTTCTCTTTTTTACTACCAATAGAGCGTTTTAATATACTATGGTATCCATTTTTAAGAGTTGGTTTAAATACATAAAATTCATCTGCATTCACCCTACCACTTACTACATTTTCACCGAGTCCAAATATGGAATTAATAAGTATTAAATCATCTGAACCGCTCTCTGTATCTATGCTGAATATAATCCCACTTGAAGAGATATCGCTACGAACCATTTTTTGAATACCAATAGATAAAGCAACTTCAAAATGACTAAATCCACGACTTTGACGGTAACTAATTGCTCTATCAGTAAACAGTGAAGCAAAACATTTTTTGATACTTTGAAGTAATGTTTCTTGAGTATTAATATTTAAGAAGGTTTCTTGTTGTCCTGCAAAAGAAGCATCTGGTAAATCTTCTGCTGTAGCAGAAGAACGCACAGCGACATCAAGTGCATCCATATTGTAATAATTTGAGAGCATTTTATACGATTCAATGATTTCATCTTCAAAAGCCTTTGGAAGTTTTGAACCCAACAACAGTGTACGAACTGCTAATCCACGCTCTTGCAAGTTTGAAGTATCAGAGATATTAAGATCACTTAAAACAGTTTGTATTTTCTCTTTTATTTTATTTTCTTCTAATAATAACCAATAAGCATCGCTCGTTGTTGCGAAACCATTAGGTACATTTATTCCTTTTGAAGAAAGGTTCGTGTACATTTCACCAAGGGAAGCATTCTTCCCACCAACAAGTGCAATATCATCAATGCCTAGTTCATCAAAAAAACGAATATACTTCATAAGACACACTCCAATATAAAAGTTTATAATATATCTTATCATAAACTTGGAACAAGATAGACCCTTGTCTTTAGGCTATACAAGCTATAAGTTAAATCATAGTACAATTTCAATAACAACTATAGGATTTAAACATATGCAAACATTTGGAATATTTTCAACTAATTTTGACCATGAGTACTTAACAAAACATTATATTTACATTAACGAAAAAGATGAAGATAGACAGGACATCAAAATCAGTCTTCATGATCTTAAAACATTATTAAAAAAGAAAAACAAAAATGTAGCTGGAACAATATTTTTATATAATCCAACTGTATGCCCCCTCGGATACAATAACGATTCCCTTTTGTCTGAGCAGGGATTTAAAATTGATGAAAATTTTCATGAACTTGAGATGAATGATATGACTAATCTTTGTTCAAAATCGATAAGAGATGGTTATAGAGGTAAACTTATAGAGATTAAATATCTTTTTAATCTTAACAAAGCCAACATCGAACCCACCCCAATACTTGAAGAACTTGATTCTGACCTTGATAGATATAGCTCAAACCAACTCACACGCTATGATAAAAAATTGAATTACCAAGATTACTTAAATATAAGTCTAAACGGGAAATTTGTTTACTTTGGAAGTGGACATAAATATGATAGGCACCATAAAGAGATTATAGCGTATGCTAGGAATATAGCATCCCAAGCAGTTAAACTTGGAAAAGAGATTGCTTACACGCATGACAACAACTATAATGTCGATGAATGTATAGATATGGCATACTTTTTAGCTCCACTCGCACAGGGAAAGATTAGAGAAAAACGTGCCAATGCATTTAAAAATGCTTTTAGAACAAATCCCCCCACTATCCAAAAACTAGGTTCTTAAGAGAAAAATGCTACATATTATTTAGTATGTAAAGCCAACTCTTTTTCTAAGTATTCACCTGTGTAGCTTCCTGTTTCTTTATACGAACTTGCTAAATCTTCCGGTGTGCCTTGGGCTATAACTAAACCACCGCCTGAACCACCTTCTGGTCCCATATCTATAATCCAGTCAGCATTTTTAATCATATCTAAGTTATGCTCAATTATGAGCATACTGTTTCCAAGTGCAACAAACTGGTGAAGCACACCCGTAAGCCTATCAACATCAGCAAAATGAAGTCCTGTTGTCGGTTCATCAAGTATATACAGAGTTTTACCGGTATCTTTACGGGAAAGCTCTTTAGAGAGTTTAATCCTCTGTGCTTCACCACCG
>JGI11705J14877_10002140_pt1 | contig 10841 bp, 15 predicted proteins | sample Etolaghawater15m_FD_14877 | JGI IMG/M metagenome (IMG submission 14877) | reverse complement strand
GCACCTTTTAGTGCCCGCAAGCCTTTCTGCATTGTTGTTGGAGGCACATAAGGAACAGGTAATTGAGCCGGGTTAATCGGAGTCATTGGCATATTTGTGCCACCGCTCTGAGGAGCGACTCCTGTTCGACCAACGGTTGCTCCCGGACCCATTACCTGTTGTCTGCCCACGGATGGAGACACGGGCGTCTGGCGTCTAAAAAGACTACCAAGTCCACGTACAACACCTCCCATGAACATGCGGCGTGGCTCTTCTTGCATCATTGGCTGTTGCATCATGGGCTGTTGCATTTGTGGTTGCATCATGGGCTGTTGCATTGGCATAGGCTGTTGCATAGGCTGTGGCATTTGTTGTGGCATCATGGGTTGCAGGCTACGGCCCACAACCTCTTCAGCCACTGTCATCTTCGGAGCCTGATTCTGATAGCGCTGACGCATGTCCTGACGGCGCTTGAGCTCACTGACCACCATGAACGAAGGTGCCACACCAGAGGGCTGTGTTGCCTCACGAAGCAACTGGTTCTGGCTCATGTCCTTGAGTGCTTCTTGTAACTCTAAAATGTTCATTATCCGAATGCCCCCAAATCAGCGAGCTGTAATCCTGTTAAGCCCAACCCAAGTAACTGCTGTCCTACATTCACAGGCGCTGTACGGGTTGCCTGTGGTGTGCCGCGTACCAGTGCACCAAAACGCTCCAACTGCTCTTCTGGGAATGCCTGCTGTGCCAAGAACTCTTGGTACGCCTGATCCAACTGGAGCTGTCTGCGGGCTTCTTCGGCCTTACCAACACCTTCAAGCTGTTGTAAGCGCTGTAAATACGCCTGTGTCGATGACTCGCCCAGTCCCGCAAGACCACCCGCTAGTTCGGCCTGTGACCCCAACTGCCCTGAGCGGAACATACGATCTCGCTCAAATTGCCTTTGTGCTTGCTCAAACGCCGATTGACGACCCGTGGCCTCAATGTCTGCTAATCGCTTGAGTAATCCCGACTCGGCCTGCGCTTCAACAACACCTTCACGACCACCACCAAAAGCGCCCGCCTTGATGGCGTCCGCTGATCGACGTGCCGCTTGTGTTTGATAATCTGTGAGCGCCGCCTCTTTCTGTCTGCGAAGATTCTCTTCTAAGAAAGGCGTCATGTATTCTTGGGCAATCTCTGTGGTGAACTGTTGTGGCTCTTGGTACTGACGAATCAGACCACGCGTTAAGTCCATTGCCTCACCGTAATACGGAGCGCCGACCTCAACTAACTGTTCAATACCTTCACTGGCCAGTGTGCGCTGTGGAGCTTCCTCCGCAATACGTGGTCCGGTGTATTCTTCGTACGGACGAATATATGTTTCTTCGGCCGTGGCAAGAATGTTCTTGAGGTACGGTTCTGCGTACTCTGGTACTTCGCCCTGAATGACTGTCTGGGTTCCGCCGCCGCCCTTACTCATCGTTTAGCTCCAATTCAACAGCAATATAGTCCGGCTTCCAGCCGTATTTTTTCAAAGCCCGAGTCCATCCGGATCGGCCCCTGCCCTCCAAGCGACTACAACCTTGGTCCTTGGCATAATTCTTTAACGTCTGCATGGCATCATCGAGCCAGTGCTTCATCTTGTTCCCGCCGACCCAATCAATCGACAGTGAACTGTATTGTTTGTAAGGAATCACTCGAGTTGTCAAACTGGCAACCGGTTGATTGTCCTCGTAGATCACCCATAAACTAATGTGATTGTCTAACAGCTCATCCAATACACTCAGTTTATCAAACCGGCCATTGGTGGTTCGGGTCGCTCGATCAAACATGTCAGCCACTTCGGGCCAGACATTCAGCACATGCTCGTGCGGGATCAGCGTAAAGATCATACAGGGAGCATTTGCTGTGCAGGAACTTGCTCCGGTTGTTTAGTGGTTCCGGTCCGAGATGTCCGTACACGATCCATCATTCGGTCAAGTTCTCTAGCGCCCGCGTCCGAGGATCCGTTGCCTAAACCGCTCACCACATCCGCAGGCACAATGTATTCGTTGTCAGAAAGGAGCACGTCCTCCTCTCCCTCGAGAGTGGCTGGGACTAAGTCATCCATGCCGTCACCGCCACCACGGATCATTCCCTCAGAGCGAGCCGCTGTGTCATCCACTGCACCACTCTGTACTCGGGTTGCCAAGTCAATCAGGGCGTCACGCCCGAACTTAGCCGCAAAATCTGAAAGAATGCGAACCGCTGTCTCTTGGTCTAACTGTCCTTTCAAGGCTTTGATTGCCATGGACACCACTTCTTTGTCGTTCATTGCGGGCCCGGCCATCGACATGATGCCGCCCTCTTGGAAACCCTTTACTGAACCTGTCTCAGAACGGCGTCTACGGCGCTGTGTCAGTGGTGTAGTGAGTCGTGATCCGTACCCCTCGACACCTTCCAGTGTGGGACGCTTGTAAGGCTTCGGTGCCATGGCTTGTCCGGCCGCACCTGCACCGATAATCTGACCCAACTGCTCTGCGCCAAGACCCAACATTGAGAAGTCTTCAGGCAAAGCCTTCTGAGCCATGTTGCCGTACATACCCCCTGTGGCGTATGCACCAAGTCCTGCGCTAATCCCTTGGCCCAAATTACCGGTCTGCAATAAACCACCCAATCCAGAGCCGACAGCGCTTGCTGTGAGCGCCGAGATGCCAAGCTGTGGCGCTAAGTATGATCCAAGTGCAGATCCGATGAGTGGAAGCATTACAGGTCCTCGTATTCTTTCATTGCATCAAAAGATGGGCAGGCCTTGCTCGAGAAGTCACGGTGCCCAAAAATGTCTGGATTGCCATGGTTTTCTTTCAGGTCTGTAAGTAGCTCAACCAGTGCTTCTTTTTGTTCCTCGGTCCGCGTGTCTTTCGGTTCGCCGTCTTCGTCAACGCCTCCCACGTAGCAAACTCCGATTGAGTCTGCGTTCTGGCCTTTAGCGTGTGCACCAGCGACTTCAATGGGGCGTCCGTCACAAACGGTCCCATCGAGTTCGACAACAAAATGGTAGCCAATGTCAGACCAACCCCTGTCGAGGTGCCATTGTCTAATTTCATCTGTGGAGACATCGCGCCCCTCCGGGGTGGCAGAACAATGAACAATGATTTTATCAATCTCACGCATTTGAATATTCTCTCATTAATCGGTCCATCGTGATCCATGTGGACTCTTGTATTCTACCATTTCTAATGGTCATGTCGTATACACCGTAGCTCCAGCCGGTCACAGAATGTCGAGCATAATCCTCAACATGGCCGCTCGGTAAAGAGCACCCCAGATTCACGATAGTGATAAACTCATGACCGATCTTTGGGAAGGTTTTGTCTACCCGCTTGTGAGTGTGTCCGTACACAACATCATGCAAACTATCTCGGGCGATCTGACTTTCAGAATTGATACCGCCGTACGGCTTGCCCATGGCATTCAATGGAACGTGTGTGAACCCCACATCCCCAATAAAGTGAAACTCGCCAAAGGGCGAGTAAGACCACTCGTAAAACTCTAACAGCTCGTACAACCGCTCGAACAATAACTCTGACATCTCTGGATTGTTGTTCACGAACCGACTGATGCGGTCTTCGTGATTGCCTAGAGTGATGTGCTTCTGACACTCGTAACCGCTCAGGCCGTTGTCAAACGCAATGAGCGCCTGCTCAAGGCTTTCAATGTCTTGTTTGAAGCTGGGCTTCTGTTGTCCCTTCAGCGTCCAGTTTTGGTCATGTGAGGACATGCTGTCCAGTGACGCGAAGTCTCCAATCTGAACTACTTGATCAATCTCGTTCTGAGCGCAGTATTCACCCATGGCAAAGAAACGAGACTTGTCTGGTATGTCAGGGCCATCATGGCTGTCACCAATGGCAAGCACGCGGGCACTGACATCGTGCGACTTCGGGCGTTGATAAATCTTGTAGTGAGGCTTCAGGTAAACCTTCTTGAGGTCTTCTTCATCCTTGGCAACGCAAATTTCTTCTCGGATGTAGCCCTTGGTCTTGGCTGTTTCGACTCGACTCTGCATTGTAGTCCTTGCAACTTCGAGCTCTCTGGCGCAGGCTATGATACTTCCGTTGTGCTTCTTGTAGAGTCGTGCAGTCTGAAGTAATAGCTCGTCATTCCCCGACACAGATGCCTCCTATTTTCAGGGGTTTACCAACGATACCACGGTTTTTGTTACAGTGTTACTTTTTGTTCTTCGCAGAACCCACAGAATCTACTAAACCACCCCCAAAATAAAATCCCACGATCATCAGCATGATCTCACCTATCCAGAAATCACCGATGATCTGTTTGACTGCGTCAATGTCGCCTTCACCGGCAAGGGTCATCGCAAGCACGAGGACAAACATGCTGAGGAACACTGCTGTGAACATGAGAGCGATGTAACGCTGGGCTAGCTTGAAGGGAGCATACGCATTCATTAAGTCAATTTTCGCTTTTGACTTTTGAGCAATCTCTTCTTCAGTGCTTGTATGCATATCATCAATCAGCTCCATGCCTTTCTTGATGACATCGCCCGAGCCAAGTATTTTACCTAATATGCCAATCATGCTCCGCTTCTCACTTGATCTGTCTGTATGCACACAGCTTCGTAATTAATCTTGGGCTGTGGTGCTGTATCTATAAAATACTGACGAGCTTCAAAGCACTCATCCATTGTTGCGAATGGGCCTTGAGGCATTACGCCGTACCCATTAACCGTAATGATGATTGCGAATAACATCCACACGTCAACCTCCTTTCGTTGCTATGAGCCAATATAGGAAGTAAGCGCATATCCCAACAGCAGAAAGGGTGGCAAGGGTAATAACAATGCCAAGAGTCCATTCCTTAATGAGTCTTTTCTTACGAGCCTTGGCTTGTGCGATACGTTTGCGTTCATTCTCTTTTAGTTGCTTCCTGTTAGCGATAAATTTTTGATAGTCCTCCCACAGTCCCGGACGACCACTGTAGATAAATAGTTGCTTGATTTCGGCTTCTCTCTGCTTAATCTTCTCAAGCTCAAAGAAGTGTTCCATTGAACCTTCCTTGGCTTTCTGCTCCATGACTTCCTTGGCATCGGCTAGCTTAGTAAGCTGTGGCCCCATCTCGCCTACAGACTGGATGTGACCTGCAAACTCTTTGATTGCACCGATTGCCTCATTGGCAATCTTGACGGCCGCAATTGCTTCGAAAATCATGACACGCTCCTCAAGGCTATTTGCCTAAAGCGTTATGGGCAAACCACGTCAGGAAGGCCCCTGTCACTCCGCCTGCGGAAATCAAGAACGCAATCGTTCTCCACCCACCTTTTGTCTGTTGAACTGTGTCACGCATCCACTTGATGTCTGCACGCAGTTCTTTCATCTCTCGCTCCAGCACGGTCATTCGTGCCGAAAGCTCACCAAGTTCTCTATCTATTTCAGCCATTATGAAATGCTCACGGTTACTGATCCAACGGAAGCAGACGAAGACAAACCGGCCGGGGCCGATGTGTGCAACTCTGCAATCTTCAAAAATCCACCCTGCTTATACACCCCGCCTTCTGGCAGTCCGACATCGTTTTCTTGTAATGCTGTCAGTGTCAGCTCAGTGAACCGTGCGTCTCCCGGATTATTAAACTGCTGTATAAATACAGAAAATTGACGGACAATCTCCGCCATGTACTGCGGGCTGTATTCGCCCGGCGGTACAGGAAATAACGGACGGACTAATCGACGGGATGCCACTACCTTCTCCCGTCACGCCGTATATCAATCCTCGGCGTGCCAAAGCGCCACGCCACATCCTCAGTGTCAGACTCCGCTCTGATCGCCATGGAGCGACCTCTGAGTCTTGTAAATACTTGATTTGTAAACTGTTCTACGGGCGTAGTCGAAGATCTTGTGACCGAGTTCTCATCACTGTTTAGGTAATTACCGCCCGGAAAGTTCCGTACTTTTAGTGTTAAGTCTACAACAGGCGATGTGGCCGTTGAGCCCTCAAATGTGAAGTCAGGCAAGACCCTGCGAACGAATGTGAAGTGCTCACCGTCTTCGATGTCGAACTGACTGGACTCGATGTACGCGGTCATTGCAGACCCATCATCATTCAATCCGTTCTCGTGCTCGTACAGGTATCCACCACTGGCCGCGACTGGGAAGTCCGAAATACCTCGGTCGATCCATGCCGTCCGTGCCAGTGAGCCGTAGTACCACACATCTTCTTGGTAATTGAACACCACGTACCGGTCAATATCATCCGACCCCGAAGAGGGATAGAACCACCACACCTCGTTAAACGCTGAGTTCAGACCACCGAACACTTTTTCTTTTTGCCCGAGGTTGAAATCATTGAATACGAATTGTTTCACGTTACATGGCAATGGCTGAACACGACCGTTGTACACATAGAATTGGTTCGCGCCCATCCAAAAGACCAAGTCATCGATTGCCACTACTGATTTCGGGCTCATGATCGTGGTGTTCTCCGAGATCTGGTCAATACCAAAAGTGAACGGAGGCCCCAAGAACTGCATGGCGTGCAACGACACATCGGTCCACACCAGAATCTGTTGGCGCGTTTCAACCGCCGCGACAATCTCTGAGCCGTTACTGATTCTCAGATCGCCTGCGGTGTTGGTCGCACTTGGATCCCACGTGGTCGGGTCTTCTTGATCCGAGAACCGAATGAGTAGCGGGTCTTCAGTGCCAATGTTGTCTCGTGGATCACAACCAAATAAAATGACGTGACGGTCTTGGTCTGACACAATGACTTGCTTGGCCACTGTGGGAGTGGTTGCGTCCGCGCCTGTCAAGCTTTGTAATTCAACGGCCCGTTGGAAGTTGCCCGGACTGCTGTCCGACTCATCCCAGTAATAAATGCCACCGTTTCTGACATTGATGATCAGGTCTTCACCGAAGTTGTCATGGCTCCACAAACGCAGAATGTCTGTCACTGTGTTCAGGTTAGAGCCAGAGCCCCACGTCCCACGACTCCAAGCACCTGTGCCCCAGCCGTTCAAGACAACAGAGGTGTCAAGACCTGTATTGATTTCGTACGCGCCCACCACACTGGCCCCGCCGTTGCCTGAGTCAGATGCGTTCGCTGTGACACTGACCACGATCTCGTAACTGTCGGCGTCAATCACGTTTGTGATCTGGTGATTTTGGTTGAGTATGTCGGCCGTGACATTGCCGCCCAAGGACACTGCCCCAGAGAATGTCACGAAATCGTTCTCTATGGCCCCGTGAGAGGTGTCTGAGACGGTCAGGGTGGCTGACCCATTGGTTGCCGAGAAAGTCACGTCTCCGGCCGCTGTGGTGGCTCTCAGAGGGGTGATGTCGTTATACCCACCGCCCTGCTCAATGTAATACTTTAAGTTGGTGCCAACACCGATGTACTGTGTGCCGTCCAGAGCAACGAAGGGATGCAGTGCACGAGCGCTCCCGAGGAACTGGTCTTCACTGAGTTTGACCCACCCGCCAATTTTTTCTGGATAGCCCGAACGAAAGCGAATCTTGTCGCAGTCGAACCAGCCCCCCTCATTGGTGTAGGAGGTTGTCTCCCGGTTGATGCCGGGACGCAAACTGACTTTGGATAGCGCCATATAAGGTCTCTGAAAGCATGATAATTTCTAGGTATATGATACACCAAGCCTTACCACTCACCCGTCCAGTGTTTCATTCCACAGGACTTGTACAAGGCTCGTTTTTCTTGCTCCCAGTCCAACCCATTGTCACCCTTAAAGATGATTGTCTTGTAGGGCGGGTCTTCTCGTATAATCTTGATGCCACCAATCTTGTCAGCCTCTGCTCTGACTCTGTCAAATGCTTCGGGCTCTGGGTTGGTGTTAATCATGTGGCCTGTGATGGCCACTGTCACCGCGTGCATGTAGGTCTGGGGTCCCAATAAATACACACTGGTGTGTCCTTCCATCAGACGTTGCATATACAACTTGATGGCAACATCAAACGCCGGGTTGCCGGGTGCAGTCATCATGAAGTCATGAGAGAAGTCGTATTCCCGACAGGTTGGCAGAAACCATCTTATTTCGGGCTCGTCCGGAAAGGGCGTGTCACAGAACCGATCAATGTCTGTGTACACTCCGCCTTCCTCGTAGAGCTTGATCAGTCTCCACAGGTCTGACTTCTGGACCACGTGTTTGGGTTGAATCGCTGTGTATACTTCGGGCGGGAGCTTGTCCTTGAGATAACTCTCAATCTCTTCGTCCGTGTACACAGTAAATTGCCAGTCTGGATTCAGCTCACGCATCTTCACAATGCCTTGCTGAATCAACGGTGACTGGTTGTCAAAGATGTTTTTGTCGGCCCACGTCAGGTGGACTTTCTTGGGGATCATACGGACAGATCGTCATTCCGTAAGGTTGACCTGCCTTCTAGCGGCCTGCCAAGTATTGTTGTATTTGTCTTGTCTCCGTCCCACTCGTTGTAAGCATATAAACCCATCTGGTGAATCGGGAACACATCCGCCCGCACAAGGATGTCGAGTGGCGCACAAATGCCCATCTTCAGGACATGCGCCAACAAGTTCTTTGCCACAGCAGGATCTATTGCGTATGCATGTGCCCTACAGATGAAGTGGTAGTTCGGGCCTTCACTTGCGTGTGGCGGCGTTGGTAATACCTGCCATCCCTGCTTGGCTTGTTCGTGTCCACCCAAGTAACAAATTGAGTTGTAGACACTGTGGCTCATGTAAGGCTGAACCATGATGCTGTCATGCTCTAAGACTACAAGCGGCTGATCATCAATCACACACTTCTGCCAGAGAGAGATGTGAGATAGCGCACAAGCAACTTCACCACGGGTCATGTAGTGGTCTGTAATCTTAACCATCTCCATGATGCCACTGTGATGCTCAGGGGGAACAATTGTCCCCTCTAAGCCGTTGTACGCATCCCAGTATTCCCACGGCATGCCAACCTTGTCGCAAGAATCCGCGCAACGCTTTGCCTTTTGCTCACCGTCTTCGTGCCCATTGACACGAATAATGTACGCTTTTGAGACAGCGGTGTTATACGAGTAAAACAGGGACTCCATTAAGAGCCGTAGCTGTCCACTTCTTCATGCGTAGTCAGCGCATCAATCGCTGTCATTGCGTTTTCGTACACAGTTTGTGCCGCCGCTACAGTTTCAGCGTTGTACTGTGTTTCAGGGAACTCATCCAGTTCCTTACGCAATTCTTCTTCGACAACCGCTTGATACGTCGCCTTGGCTTGACCCTTCAGGCCATCCTTGCGCTCATCTACAGTCAAGTCACGCTTTGCCCAGTTGATTTGTGCAGGCGTTACAGTGAGGTCGAAAGAATGTGTTGTGATAATTTCACGGTTTTCTGTGAGGTCAGGGAAGATCTCTACAGCCTCACGCCAGCCCGGAAGGTCGGCCTTCGGTCCTGTTGTTGGCTTGTAGTCCCATACGTCTTTAACCTGATCGTTTTCTACACGAATCCAGTATCCAGTTTTAGTTGTTGGCATGTTCAACTTCCTTTGCTAGTTCAACTTTTAGTTTTGCGAACGGAGCATCCCATTCGCCGTACTTTTCCTGACGGAATAATTTCACGGAATCATACCACGGAGAAGTGTCTCCGGGCAGTGCCCACAGATAATATGGCATCACAGGTGTGATAACCCAAGTCGGTATTCCCATGGCCGCACTGCAATGTGCGATGGACGTACACGAACTAATCACGAGGTCACACTTGGCAATCTCAGCGGCAGTGTCAGTCCAGTCATCTAAGCACACTTCTTGTGCCCACTCTGGACGCTCTTCTTTGCCTTCATCACGTTGCAAGCTGACATACTCAATGTCATGCCCACCGATTGCATCAAACATTTGTTGTGTCGGGAAGGTGCGGTGTTGCTCGTGTTCAAACTCTGGGTTACCGGACCACTTGAGGCCGACACGGAACTTCTCACCTTTCTGTAATTCGGGCTTGGTCAAATACGGTGACCCATCTAAGTCGTCCATCTCCAAGCCCAAGCAAAATGCCGCTGACATGGCGGGCACCCAGTAATCAAAGTACACGCCCTGTGCTTCTGCTGTCTTGTTTGTAACAACAGAGTAGCCCTCACGAGCAAACAACTTGGCGAGGCGTGGATGACAGGCAATGGTGACAATCGCACCTTTGTCTTTAAAATTCTTTGCGAAGCGGAAGTTGATGATCTCATCACCGAATCCACCCTCACAACGCAATAATACATGCTTGCCGTTTAAGTCATCTTCAGGGCGTGGGATTGGCCCACCAATGGGATCAGAACCAAAGACCTTGATGTAACGGCCCACGTTCATGCCCTCAAAGCCTTTCTTCAACTGCCCGTGGCGCATGTCGTGCCAACCGAGGTTGAATAGTACACGAGGGTCTTCTTGGTCCTGTGCCCGTAGGATGTCTTCAGACAAGTCCGGCTGGCCGTTAATAGCACAGCTTAGGGCAATGTCGAGTGGGTGAATGTCTTTTTCTAATGCGCTCATAGGTTATGTGATTCTAAACAGACCGCTAGAATGATCTAATCCTGCGGATACAGACGACCATTTAACAAGAGATCCAATCTGCACCGGAGAAGACCGGTTAATTATATCGCCCAACCCCATTCTACCGGTTGCGCCAATACCCCACGCCCATAGTGTACCGTCTGTTTTTAGGGCAAGGCTATGATAAGAAGCAGATACATCTGCCCAGTCTGTATCTGAACCTATTTGTACTGGAGAGGATCTGTCAACTTCATCGTTGTGCCCAGTTCTACCAAATGCTCCTCTACCCCAAGACCAAAGCGTTCCATCGGACTTAACAGCAAGTGTATGTGCGGCTCCTGCGGCTACCTTTGACCAGTTTGTCAATGCGCCCACTTGAACAGGGGAAGATTTTAATTCTGGGGTATTGATATT
>JGI11705J14877_10002137_pt1 | contig 10849 bp, 20 predicted proteins | sample Etolaghawater15m_FD_14877 | JGI IMG/M metagenome (IMG submission 14877) | reverse complement strand
CAACCACAACCCTGCGAGCTCCATCTGGATGCGCGAGTGGCTGGCGGCCCTCTATGAGGACGAGCCGCGCGTCACGGTGGACCAGTCGCCGGACCCCTACTATTGCTATGAGTGGGGCGACACCAGCTTGTTCTTCCACCACGGCCACAAGCGCAAGATCACAAATGTCGATGACGTTTTCGTCGCTAAGTTCCGCGAGGTGTTCGGGCGGACGAGGCACAGCTATGGGCACATGGGGCACTTCCACCACCGCCACGAGCTTGAGGGCAACCTCATGGTCATCCAGCAGCACCGCACGCTCGCGGCAGCGGATGCCTACGCATCGAGGGGCGGTTATATGTCCGGCCGCGAGGCCCAGGTAATCACTTACCACAAGCGACACGGCGAATGCGGCCGAGTCATTCTCACCCCTGAAATGGTTGGAGAGGGCACCAAATGATCACGACCAACGTCTACGCCCCCGGAATCCCCGACAGCGTGAAGCGCATGGCAGAGCGCCAGGGCGCGCAGATTTTTCATATGCCCGGCCATGGGCCTGACGCGCACCGGATCATCGCCGAGGGCGCTGGGGACGTGTTCGACATTCGCACCGACGTGGACCTCAACCGGGCGCTGAACAGCATTGTGGGCCGGGCCTACCGGGAGCGCGCGCACTATAAGGCCGCGCACGCATGACGCGCATTGAGTGGGAAGAGGACACGGAGACCGACGACCAGTGGGCGTCGATCAGCCTGACAATCGCGACGGACGACCCGGCGCTGCTGGCCAAGGCAAAGCGCCTGCTGCGCCAACTGCTGGCGGAGGGGCCTACATTAGCGGCGGTGCCGAGGAGGGATGATGGAGACGAGTGAGAAGATAGGCGGCTGGGCAGTGGTAGGATTCTTCGTCCTTGGCGCCCTCATCCTACTGCCCGCCCTGGTCCTGGCGGCGCCATGCTTCTGGGCCGCCCTGACCATCATGGATCGGGTCGATTAATCTTCCGGCATTGGCCTCGAGTCGATGGCGACGGCTTTGCCATCGGCCCGCTTCGAGATTAAGAGCCGGGTGGACTTCCCGCACTTGCGGCACTCGACTATTGCGGGACCGTAGGCGTCAACGGTCGACGCCTGCCGGTGCCCGCAGCTAATCCACTTACACGCCCAAGAGATAGTCACGGTATTCCCCCCTTACGTCAGGCATCCAGTCATCTTCGCTAAGGTGCTTGCGCACCAGGTCGAGCCAGAATTCGGCCCCCATGAATTCGATGAGCTCTTCGTCGCTCATGGCTTTAATCAAAGCATTCAACCTAGACTCGCTCGAAGCCAAGCTCATTGTGAACATCCTCCCATCCCGCGAGCCAGGCCATGCGGCGGCCGATCTGATCCATCCCGAAGGGGCAGGTGTCCCGCCAGCGATCCATCAGTCTCGCCTTTCGACCGAGCTGCGTTTCGCGAGCGTAGGTGGGCCGGCGCGGATTGTCTCGGCCCGCGTGGCGGCTCCTCGAATTGAAGGTGATGACCACGGGCGAGGGCCTTGAGGAGCTCATTGGCGAAACTCATGGCGGCCTCCATAGGCGGAGCAGTCGAGCTCAAACTCCGCAACCGAGGGCGGCCAGTAGCCCATGCAGACCATTTCCTCGGTGTGGTCCTGCTCGGCCTGGGCGTCCTCATAGGATTGGTCGGTGGCGATGGCTGCGCCGAAGAGGGCGATGAGGGCGATAAATGCGATGCGGTTCATGATTGTCTCCCGGGCGGCTCTAGGCCGCCTCCTGAACGTCGATAAAATGGGCTTTGGTGGGCCGCTTCCAGAAGCCAAAGAACTCATCGTCGTGGGATGCGGCGAGGGCCGCCACGAAGGTAACTCGATCGCCCTTCTCGGCGCGGTAGATCGCGGAGGGCAGGTTGCCCCAGAGGCGGAAGCCGCGGTCGTCTTCGATGAGGGCCTTGCACTGGGTGCCGTACTGGCTCCAATCCTGGCGGGTGGAGATGACGGTGCCGGTCACCTCGAAGCGACCCGTGGGCACCGGGGCCTTCGGGGGCTTGACGGCCTCGCGGGAAGCGCGGGCCAGACTGTAAAGGTACAGGGTGTAGTGCCCGCGATTCGCGGCCTCGATGGCGCGAGCCTCGCGCTCAGCCTGCATGGCGGCGAACTTGGCGTCGCGCTTGGCCTGGGCCTTGGCGCGATTCTTGGCGCGAACCTCGGGACTGGTCTTGTAGAGCCGGTATCCGCGGCCGCGGCAGGAGAAGCACGCGCCATAGACGACCTGGCCTATGGAAAAGTATGCGTATTCCCCGGTCCCGTTGCAGCGGTGGCAAGAATCTTTATAAAGCATTTTGATTCTCCTCATGCCGGGACCACCCCGGCCATGTGGTAAACCCTACTCCCGCACCCGCCTCGATGTGAAGCAATTCTATATACCGTTTTTGCATAAGAACGGGAGGCTTAGAACCTGCCCACGTGCATCCTCCCACCCCTTCCCCACGATCACGGTGTGGCCGATCTCCTCGAGATGCTCGATCCAATCCTTCTGCTTCGCACTCAGCCGCCCGCCCTGCTGGCGCTTCATCTCGACCCACAAATTCCATTCGGGCACGCAGAGATCGGGCACGCCGGCGCTGAGACCCTCCACCTTCAGCCGAGCCGCCTGCGCGGCGCCAACGTGCGCGCCGTTCGGCACGGAAAAAATGCGGACGTGGTATGTCTGCCGGAACCATTTGACGAATTCCCTTTGCTCCCAATGCTCAGAAGGGCACTTCGGCGAGCCAGTGGGGGCAGGCGCCCTCCGTCGCCGCGAAGTCGGCCGGCGGGGTTTGGTCGAATTTGGCACAGGTGTCTCCATCAAAATGGTCACAGGTATGGCAGCACTGAGGCGGCCCTTGTTCGATCAACTCACGATAGCGCAGCACGTTCTGAGGTATCTCCATGATGCTCCTCGCCCACTCATTTGCGGCACGGCGGCCGGCGTTTTCTTTGCGATGAGGCAGAGGCTCGGCGGCCTCCCCATCGGCCCAGGCAGCCCGATAGGCCCACATGATGCGGCCCTGGGCCTCTCGGCTCAGTGGCTCAAGGACTCGAGACAGGAAGCGCACATCGTCGCGGAGGAGGCGGACCGGGCTGGTGGTCATCACCACTCCATCCCCACCACTCGATCCCACCGGCCATCCTTCTCAACGACCACGACAATGGGCGGGCTGGCCCTGTTCAGCTCCTCGCAGAGCTCGGACAGGGAATTGGTCCACCGCTCGGCCTTGGACTCGGTAAAAATGTCCACGAGGCGCTGCTTGGCCTTCTGGCCGGCGTATCCCGAATTGAGCACCGGCAGGTAGTCCGTCACCGTCGGCTCGCCCAGGTTCTTGGGGTAATACGTCACCTTGATCATGCAATTACCCGAGCGCCTGCTAACGTGTTCGCGCCAGGCCCAATCACTGACGAACACCTCCCGGCGGGCGTTCCGACCCATGATGTCGTTGCCGGCGTCGAGCTCCCACTCGCGCTCGGGCCGCTCCCACTTGTATCCGCAGGCCGGGCAATCCATGACGCTGATGGCCACGAGCTCGTGACACTCCGGGCACGCCTTGACCGGCGCGTCGCCCTTGTCCCGATCCCCCGGCCCACGAGGCGGGCGCACATTAGTGACCGGCCCATGGCGGAGGATGTTGCCCGCGAAGTCGAGCACGAGGCAGTCCTCTTTCCCCGGAGCGATCCGCATACCGCGCCCAGCCATTTGCAGGTACAGCCCCGGCGACATGGTGGGCCGCAGGAACGCCAGCAGGTCGATGGGCGGGTGATCGAAGCCGGTGGTCAGCACGTTGGCGTTGGTGAGGGCTCGAAGGCGCCCGGCCTTGAAGTCGGCGATGATGCGCTCCCGATCCGCCGCGCTTGTGTTCTGGGTCACCGCGCCAGCAGGGTGCCCCAAAGCCGTCAGGCGCTCCGCCACGGCCTCGGAGTGATCCACGCCCGAGCAGAAGATCAGCCAGCTGCGCCGGTCGGCCCCATAGCGGGCAATGGCCTCGACGGCCTCGTCATCCTTGAGCCGGGCCGCAGCCTCAAGGTCGCGAGCATTAAACTCCCCGGCCACCTTCCGCACGCCACTTACGTCGATGCGGCCCTCGGGCGGCAGCTTGGACGACAGGGGCGTGAGGAAGCCTTTGGCCACGAGCTCATCGATGCTCACCACGTCGAGGATGTCGTCAAACAGCGCTTCATCGCCATCGGTGAGCAGGCCCTGGGAAAGCCTGTAGGGTGTGGCCGTGAGGCCCACCACGCGGATGCGCGGGTTGATCGCCGCGAGCTCGTCGAGCAGCTGGCGATAGCGGCCTTGCTTGGCGTTGCTCACGAGGTGGCACTCGTCGATGACCACAAGGTGGACGTGGCCAAGCTGGGGCGCCCGTTTATATATGCTCTGGATGCCAGCGAAGGTGATGGCGTCGATGTCCTTGCGGCCGAGCCCAGCGCTGAAGATGCCCATGGGCGCGTTGGGCCAAGCCTCGCGCAGCTTGCTCGCGTTCTGGGCGATGAGCTCTTTGACGTGCGTAAGCATCAGGACGCGAGCCGATGGATTCTCGCGCATGATGTCCTGGCACAAGTGCGCCACAATGTGGCTCTTCCCCGCCCCGGTCGGGAGCACCAGGCACGGGNTTCCCGATTCATTGTCTCTGAACCATTGATAAAGGCTATCAATGGCGCGCTGCTGGTAGTCGCGAAGCATTACCGATGCTCCTCTTGCAAATCCTCAATCACCTCCCACTCCTCGCAGCCCTTGGGCTCGAAGGATCGAGGGATGGTCGCACCGTGGCGCTCGCAGTAGAAGGTGGCGTCGTCCTTGGCCCTGGCGTAATGGCACGTCCGGCACGACTTCGGCACCGTCGCACCCCCGTGGCAGAAGCCATGCGCCGGGCACATCTTGCATTGCCAATGCGTGGCGTCAGTCGATAGCGGGGGCGGCAGGCGGTCGGACTGGCTGATGCGGTGGCCCCGCTCGACCAGGCCACGGGCCTTGTCCACGTCGAGGCGGACCCGTTCGCTGTAGAGGCTGTCATCGTCCTTGCAGACGGCGACGTACAGCGCCCGGTCGATCTCAAGGCCAAGCATGTACACCTGCATCTGCGCCCAGTGGATCGGCTTGGACTTGCGCACTCCGTCCTTCACCAGCGCCTTAAACGACTGCCGATTGTGCGTCTTGAATTCGGCAACGTGACGCCTACGCGGAGCCTCGGGCACGCCGGATTCGATCACGGCATCGGCCGAGCCCTTCACGAAGCCGCCAAAATCAACGCTTGCCTGAGCCTCGGAAAACTCAATGCCCACCGCCCTCATGTCCTTCATGAGCACATCCTCCTCCATGTGCCCACGGCGGAAGAGGCGGCGCATCCGACCGGGAAACTCCTGCGCCACCACCCAGCGGAAGTTAAGCCACAGCCAGCGGTCGCAATGATGGCCGAGAGCTGACGCCCCCATATGGAATCGGGGGCGCTCGCTTACCTTCTCATGGTGCCGGTCGATCAGAGCCGGCAGGGTGTTGATCGGAGGCGGGATGGCCGCCATTACTTGCCCCAAGGCAGGCCGCCGGAGGGCGGGGGCGGGGGCGCAGAGGGAGCCGGGCCGGCCGCACTTGGCGTCGGCTGATTGGATAGCGCCTTCCAATCTTTAACGTCATTGGAATCGCCGTACTGGTCCGACTTCTGAATGGCCAGCTTGATGGAGAGCTCGCCCCCAATGAGCTGATCGGTGTCGGTGACCTGGGTCAGCCCCATGGCAAGCATGAGCCTGGAGAGCTGCTGGCGGCCGATCTCCTCGGCCTTGGGGTTTGGGTTGCGCAGGTTAAGGTTGCCGAACACCACGCGGCCGGCGTGCGTGCCATCAAGCACGTCATACCGCACCTTGATGTAATTGCCCGTGCCGGCCTTGGTTTCCTTGATGTCGGCCTCGGTGATGCGGACCGTGTACCAGCCAGAAGGTAGGGGTGCGTAGTCGCTCTGCCCGGCATCGGGATCGGCGACAAAAGGGGTTTCGAGTAAAGCCATTTTTACTGCTCCTCATTGTTAGAAAGGGCAAAGGAAGGCCGCCCAGGTTTGGAGGTTATGGCGCCCTCCAGCGCTTTGCGGATGGAATCATCCGCGTTATTCCACTGCCGCAGGTTGATCTCCGGCTTCCACCGGAACAGCTCCCGCAGCTGCGCCTCGAGACCCGCCTCAATGGCGAGCTCATGGAGCGCATCGGCGTTCACCGTGCGGTTGATCCGTTGCGTGACCTTCATGACGTAGGCGCCGGCCTTGACGGTCTGCACGCCTTCGAGCTCCGTGAGGGTCAGGTGTTCGGCAATCTCATCCTCGATTAGCCGGCGCCGGTCCTGCCACGCCTTCTCGGACTGCTTTGCCTCCTGCCAGAATTGCATGAGCTCCTCAAGGGTCGGCTCTCGCTCAATCATCGCCATGCTTCACCTCCTGTACGCGGGCTTCACGCTCCATGGCATCGGCCATGCGGTAGGCGCGGAAGGCAAGGTGGCCCATGGCCGACTCGTCGTCGATGGTGTGAGGATGGTGGGCCAGGATCGCCGCCATCGCTTTAGCGGCAAATTCGTCTCGGCGGGTCATTTGCTCACCGCCTTCCGGGGATCGTCCCCGGTTGCGTAGCGGAGATACCAGAGGGCCTTCTGCACGTCCTGCTCCTCCTGGCCCTTGTAAGGGGCTCGCCACTGGTACTTAAAGGCATTGATCCGCGCATAGGTCCGCACGGCCTCTTCCCCGAACACCTGAACCATGGCGTCGATGCACTCTATGTCGCCCGTGCGATAGTGGGCGGGCTGATTGACCGAATCGGCGGCCACCTTGCGCGGTCTACCGCTCGCCATGACCCACCCCCACAATCTTCGCAATCACCGCGCCAAGGTCCGGCGCCTCCCAAGCATCCAGCTTCCCCGAGCGATCCTTGGCCGACCATAGACCGTCGGATGCGCACATCAGCGCACGCTGGGGCATTCCCTCGGCGTCCTTCTCGACCCGGAGGGCGAGGAGCTCGTCGAAGTAGTAGGGAAGGGACTGGGCCAGCTTGTTCCCCGGCATGGAGGGCGCGTAAAGCATCCGCCCCGCCTCGTCCTGGGCCTTCTCTAGCTTGGCGGAAAAGTAAACGTGCTTGCCGGGAAGATCGCGGAAAGACCGAATCACTGCGCCCATGACGTCCTGAAGCGCCCCATATGCTTGGCGCGGGTCTTTCGCCGTGGCCTTCTCCGAGGCGAGGACCACCTCGGCGATCTCGGAGATGCTATCAAGCGCAACCGACTGAAACTGCGCCGCCTCCGCCGACTCCGTGACCCACTGGTAAGCCTCTTTGAGATGGTCCATGGTCTTGATCTCGATGAAGGGCACATTCGCGTCCTTGATCGAGAGCAGCCCGCCCTCGGCGGAGAACACCACCGGATCGGGAAGGGTTGGGATGAGGCTGGTCTTGCCCGCCCCCGCAAAACCGTACACCAGAAGGCGCACGTTTACCGAGCCGACATCGCCCGTGCGTTTCAATGAAATGGCCATGATGGCCTCCTCTAATTGCCCCGGTTGGCACCGCGCCGGTCGGGGATTGGTTGCAATCCTAGGCCGATTAGGCTTATGGTGTCAACCCTTGTGACGAAACTTTGGGAGACAACATGACCACCTTGGAGGCGCTGCACCACTTCGGGGGAAAAAAGGCGCTGGCTCGCGCCCTTGATATTTGGCCCCAGGCCATCGGCCGCTGGGGGGATAGGCCGCCCATGGCTCGGCAATTCGAGCTTGAGGTGATCACCAACGGGGAGCTAAAGGCAGATCGCGATGACGTCACTAAACGTGCAACAGCTTGAACCACTGACTCTAAAGACCGCCCTGCGCTATGCCGCCATGGGCTGGCCCGTGCTGCCGCTGGTGCCGAACAAAAAGGTGCCCGCCACGGCCCATGGCGTTCACGACGCCACCACCGATCCGGCCCAGATCAAGCGCTGGTGGACCGAGAATCCCACCTATAACGTCGGCATCGCCGCGGGGAAGGAATCGGGCCTGGTGGTGTTCGACATCGACCCGCGCAACGGCGGCGAGGCAGGCTGGGAGGCGTGGCTGACGCTCGCTGGCCATCCCGACGAGGGCGCCATGCAGCTGACTGCTGGCGGAGGGTTCCACTGCCTGGCGCTCTATGATCCGGCCATTACCAGCTGCAAGCTGGAGCAGGGCGTCGATCTGCTCAGCGAAGGAAAATACTTCGTCGCCTACCCTTCGACCATCGACGGCAAGCGCTATGAGTGGGAAGGCAGCCTCGATCCCCTCGATGGCGTCGCGCCCTTCCCCGTCCCCCAGCGCTGGCGCGAGCTCTACCTCAACCGGGCTCGCAAAAAGGTCACCACCGCCGCCGAGCTCATCAAGGGCAACCGAAACGATGGCCTGACCGCCTTGGCGGGAGCCATGCGCCACCACGGCATGGGAGAGCGGGAAATCCTCGCGGCCCTCGAGGTGAGCAATGAGACCCGATGCGATCCTCCCCTCCCGTCCTCGGAAGTGGCCCGCATCGCCCGATCCATCGCCCGCTACGCCCCGGAGAGCGACGTGGCGGCCGAGGTGGCCATGGGCAGCGCCGCAGCGGAGGCACTCCTCGCGAACCACGCCCCGCCGCCGGCCAATGACTGGATCACCCACGCCGACGACTTCTCCGCCCAGCCCGCCGCCATCAACTGGTGGGTCAAAATGTGGGTGCAGAAGCAGGCGCTCATGATGGTCCACGGGCCGAGCGGCGGGGGCAAGACCTTCGTGACCCTCGACTGGCTCCTCCACATCGCAGCAGGACGACCCGAGTGGGCCGGGCTCAAGGTCAAGAAGGGCACGGTGCTCTACCTCGCCGGGGAAGGGCACGCGGGCCTTCGAGCTCGCATCGCTGCGTGGAAGCACCACCACCAAGTGCAGCACCTCGACTTCTTTGTGTCCCGCGACGCGGTGGACCTCAACACCCCAGAGGGTTTGCGCCGGGTCATCGAGGCCGTTGAGGCGCTCGGCTTTATCCCCGACATCATCGCCATCGACACGGTGCACCGGCACATGGTCGGCGATGAAAACAGCGCCGCCGACACCAAGACCTTCATCGACGCGGCCGACACGCTGAAAAAGCGCTTCAACGCCACCGTGCTGCTGGTCCACCACACGGGCAACAGCGACGAGGCACAGCACCGAGCCCGTGGGTCATCGGCCTGGCGCGGCGCTCTCGACATCGAGATCAGCGTGGTGCCCGGCAAGAAAGATGCGCCCATCCGAATCGTGCAGCGCAAGAGCAAGGATGCGGAGCTCGCCTCGCACGTTTGCGTGCAATTACAGGGCGTTTATATTCCGGGATGGTTTGATGATGAAGGAGAGCAAATAAGCAGCGCCGTGCCATTTATAACTGAGTGCGATGGGGCTGATGACAGCGAGCGCGCCGATGCCAAAACAGCTGCGGCCATCAGTCAAATCCAGGCCGCCTGGCGATCCACCGGCGAGGAGTTATTGGACGGTGATCCATATATAACCAAGAGCGGCTTATTATCATTTATTATTGCCAGCGGGGTGTCCGATAAGTCGGCTAAGCAGTATGTGAAACCCTCTGCTAAAGGCAAGCTGGCTAATCTTTTAATTGATTCCAATATTATTAAAGAAAAACTGAACGGCTTCGTGATCGTGGAGCCGGCCTTGGCTTCAAGCCTGCGGATGGGGAGGGCTGGTAACTAAAGTAACTGCTGGTAACTTTTGGTAACTCAGTTACCGGGGCGAGGCGGAGGGAGGCTGGTAACTGGTAACTACTACCCTAAGGGTAGTTACCAAAGTTACCACCCCGACGCGGCAGGATTGGGTTGTGTGCTATGCTCAAGGAGCTGACCCCCCAGCGTCCCCCTCTCCCTCGCTGGGGAAGGTCGCCGAGTGGCCCCGTCGACACCGGGGCGCCTGTTTCCACCTCGGCGGGCAATCCTCGCCCGTTGTCGCCCGTCGAGGTTTTTTATTAGGAGGCTTAAATGCTGGTTTATATATATGAGCGCAAGCACTTCGAGCAGTGGCCAGGAGGCCAGCGGCCAGTGAGGCCCAAGGTATTCTTGCCGAGTGCGGTATTATTTAACAAGACTGCAAATAATTATAAGGACGCCAAATAATGCAAATAAGCGTTAAACATGATTTAAAACAATTACAACGCAACCTTGATGATATTCAAAAAAAACAAATCCCCTTCGCCACGACCGTGGCCCTTAATGATGTGGCCTTCGGGCTGCGCACCCATCTCCAGCGCAAGGCCCAGCAAGACCTCGACAACCCCACGCCGTGGACGCTCAAGGGCTTCCGGGTGATGAAGGCAAACAAGCGCAACCTGAAGGCGATGGTCTACATCGCCGGCTCGCGCGGCCTGCCCGGAGAGAATCAGGACCGCAACAAGTACATGGCCTTGCAGGTGCAGGGCGGCACCCGCGTGCCAGGGCAGAACACCAAGGGCCGGGCCATCGTGATCCCGACCAAGCACGTCCCGCGCAATGCCTATGGCAACCCTAAGGGCCGCAACGTGGCCAAGCGCATCGTGCAGAGCAAGCGCGGCTTCTCGGGCAAGATCGATGAGACCGCAGGTATCTGGCAGAACCAAGGACGCGGGAAGAACGCGACCACCCGGCTCATGTTTCGATACAAGGACTCGGTGTCCTACCGGCCGCGCTTCCACTTCCATCGCTATGGCCGAGCCTTCGTCCGCCAGCGCTTCGGAGGCGCCCTCTCGCGGGCGATGGGCCAAGCTCTTAGGATGGGACCTCGACGTGGCTAGCGCGCCCCAGAACGGCGCACAGGCGGCCCTGGGAGACCCCCCGAGTCAAAGGTACTCCCAGAGCCACAGCCGGCGGGTCAATTCGCGC
>JGI11705J14877_10002136_pt1 | contig 10850 bp, 15 predicted proteins | sample Etolaghawater15m_FD_14877 | JGI IMG/M metagenome (IMG submission 14877) | reverse complement strand
CGATGAGTTTGGCGGTCTTTTCGTAGTGGTGGTCGACCCAGTGGAAGACGGTACGGATGTTCAGCTCGTGCATCTGCTCATCGGGCAGGCTGAAGTCGACCATGAGTACGGTGTCGTCGGGGTGGATGTCGGACCAGGGCAGCTCGTGCCCGTAGTCCATGGGGATGAGTTTCGCCTTGTGCATCATGGGAGCGCGCAGGGCGATGGCGGCGGCGCAGCGGCCGTCGAGATCGGCGTCGTGGTAGATGATGAGGTTGGCCATGGTGAGGGGGTCCCTGTGTTGTTGGCTGTTGTGATGCCCTCCGCCGGGTTGGCCGGCAGAGGGGGTGGTGGTGGGGTCAGAACTGGGCCGAGTACTCGCCCAGGTAGACGGGAACAAGTGTTTCGGTCGCGATGTTTTCAGCGGTCGCGTCAATGGCTCCGCGCAGCAGATCGGCGACGCGGATCATTTTGAAGTGGAACAGCAGCTTGCCCTCGCGCAGGCGATAGCGGAACAGGACGTCCGTGTCCATCGGCATGCCGCCGCGCCAGATGGGGGTGCGGATCGTGATCCGGTCGGGGATCTTGAGGGTGCCGTCGGCCCCGCCCACCGCGCTTGTCTCTGTGCGGTAGTTGAAGGCGATATCGCCGTTGTCCAGGCGAATGCCCTTGTCATACCGGACGGACTGGGTGGCCTTGAGCGTGAGCGCCAGCTCCTGGAGTTTGGCCGCGGGCGGATTGAGGATGGTCAGTTCGGCCTCCTCAAGAAACTCGGCGAAGGCCAGTTGGTCCATTGGATCGTTGTTCCGCCCGTGCCACAGGCAGAAGTCCGGGTCCTGTTCAAGGGCGAGGACGATGCGGAAGTCGCACCAGTCGCCTGCGTCCGTCATGGGGTGGACAAAGTTGACGATGGCGGTGAAGGTCGCGCCCGTGCCGCTTTCCCGGCAGAAGATCCGCGTCCGCTCGCAAGAATGGTCCTTCAGGAGATCGATAAAGTCAGCCGTCCGGCGGACGGTGATGGTGCCGGTCTTGCGTGAGGGAGCTTCGCTCGGCTTAATGGCCGCAATATCGTAGCCGGAGGGGATCAGGAAATGGCGGGCCGAAGTAATGCCGTCCGGCAGTGCCTTCAGCAGTGCCTGAGTCTCGAGCGTGCAGCGGTTGCGCTCCAAGGAGGTCGCAATCTCGTAGATGCCGTGTGTCTCGCTCATGGGTGGGTCACTCCTGGTCGTCGCTGAAATGGAGCTTCAGCTGGTTGGGGTTTTCACGGAGAAGGGCGCCCCGCTCCGTGGTGTAGAAGAGGCTGGGGGCGATGGACGGCTTCGGGGGCTTGGCCTCGCAGCCGCCGTGGACGAGCACCTTGGTGGCGTCGCCGCCGGCGGCGGGCTGGATCTGCAGCTTGATGGTGACGCTGCCCTTCTTGCCCGTCTCGCGGACGGCCTCGGTGACGCGGGTCAGCTCGTCGGCGATGTCCATCATCAGCTCGCCGTCCCGGATCTGGGTGAGGATGTCGGTCGCGCTGTTGGCGATGACATCCGGCTTGGTGGTCTGCTCGTTCACGGTGTGGGTCCTTTCCTGTGGGGGGTTGCCCGCCTGGTGGCGGGAGGGTGAAAAATCAGAGTATGCGTAGGTGTTGCTTGGCGTCGGCGTAGGCGGCCCAGCGGCTGCCCCAGGTGGTGGCGCTGCGGGTGATCCGTCGGTATGAGCCCACCAGTAGTCGTCGGTGTCCAGATCGTGGATGACGACGGTGCCCACGGGCAGTGCCCGGCGGAAGCCGACGGCAACGTGGCGGCCGGGCTCGAGGGCGTGCGCGCGGAACACCTCGCGCAGGATGTGTACGCCGATTTGCTCAACGGCACGGGCGGACTGCACGCCCATTCCGGTATAGATGTGCGTTGACCGCGCGGCGTTGGCGGTGCGCGCGGATCTCGCTGTCGTGGCCGCCGCCGTCGACGGGGGTTCCGTGGGCGTTACGGTAGAGCGCGCGGGTGCCCGGGATGACGAGCCGGTACAGCCCCCTGATTTTGCGGACGGCGCACGGACCTTGGCTCGCAGCAGAGTGAGAATGGCGAGAGCACATGTTCGTTCCTCCATCTGATAGCGGTGTGCAACGCTCTTGCGGACGCGGGTGACCAGCGTCCCGTCGTCGTTCAAGTAGAGATTTCCGTACTTGGTTTTGCCCAGACACTTCATGGTCAGTCATTCTCGATATCCGATTCGGGAACCAGGCAATGCTCTTCGAGCCAGCGCCGGATCTCGTTGGCGTCGTAGCGCAAACTCTTGGCGTAGGCCCCGTCGCCCAGTGTGGGAAGCTCGTACTTGCGGAAGCTAAGCTTGTGCTGCTGCTGCAGTTTGGTGAAGGTGGCCGGGCTGATGCCCATAAGGCGGGCGGCGTCGCTGGCCTTCACCAACTCCAGGTCGTCGTACGGCTGCTCCTGGTTTAGGCTGCGGAGGATGGAGCGCTTGCGCGCGGCGCTCATGATGTTGTCCAGCTCGAGCGTGGAGGTGATGATGCTGACGGTCTGGGGGCGCATCTTGGGTTCGTCGGGGATGTTGCTCATACGACGGTGATCTCCTTCATGTGGCGTTGCAGGATTGCCCTGCGGGCGCCTGGCTTGGTGCGATGCAGCAGTTGCAGCAGCACTTGATAGTGCCTGGCTTCGGCCTGCTCCCAACGGATGATGGTGCGGGTGCAGACTCCCAGGGGCCGGCTCAGCTGGCGCTGAGTGTAGCCCAGGTGCTCCCGCAGTTGCGCACAGGTGGTACAGGTGGTCATGTTCGCCTCCATTTGGATCGTCTTGCCGGTTCGGCGGGCGGTGGGGGCGGGGTGTCTGAGGTAGGTACGGGTTCGGGTGCCTGTCGCTCGCTGACGGTGTAGGCGGCGGGGGGGATGATCATGTGACGCTGGGGCACGTCGGGGTTCGGTACCCAGACCCGGGCCCGGCCGTTGGCGTCGATGGCGGCCAGTTTGTCAATGCCCTGAGGAAGGCGCATGCCTGGATAGCTGAGAAGGCGGCGCTGCTCGTCAGTCAGCTTGGCGGTGATGACGTGTATCCAGGTCATGCAACGGTCTCCTCTCTGGTGATGTCGGTTATGGGGGCGGTGCCGGAAGCGACGGCGGCGGCGCGCCTGTCGGCGGCCCGGTCGCGCTCTGCGGTCAGGATCTGCTCTTGCAGGCCGAGGAGGTAATCCTCGCCGATGGCGGTGGGGTGGTCGTGATCTGTCCAGGACAGGAAGACCTGCTGCCAGGCCCCGGCCGCAGCCATGATGGCCGGGCCGACGGGGGCGCTGTGCCGCTGCATCCACTGGCGGACGGCGGCGGCAGCGCGGATGGCGCGCACCAGTTCCAAGGGCAGCTCGATCCAGTTGACCAGCTCGACCCACCACCAGGCGTCGGTGTCCCCGGTGTAGGGACTGGCGACGGGGGCGAGCAAAAGCGCGGAAACCAGCATGCGCCCGGGAGTCATGCGCTCGTCGGCAGTGATGATGCGCTCCTCGCCCCTCGGGGCCGGGCGGGCCGCGATGGCGGCGCCCTGCAGGACGGCCATCGGGGTGTGAGTGAGTTTGGCGACGTGCCGCAGCTCGGTGATCTGCACCAGGGGGTCCGGCTGATCGTTGACGGCCGGAAGGACGACGCGGCTGACGGCGCGGGCGGCGGCGGTGGCGTCTGGCAGGTTGGTGTGGGTGACGACCAACCAGTCAAGATACGGTGTGGGGATGTACTCGATTGGCTGGCCGACGGCGAGTAGGTCATCGGGATCGAGTTTGTCCGCGGCGGGAGTCAGGCCGTCGGGGCGGCGGAGGGTGGCCACCTGCACGTCGAGCCCGGCCCGGCGGAGGGTGGACGCGGCGCGGACGGTGGCCTGGCGGCCGGCGTCGTCGGCATCGTAGGCGAGCCAGACGGTGGAGTTGAGCCGGGCGATCAGGGCGGCCTGGGTGCTGTCCAGCCCCGTGCCGCCGGGGGCGACTGCCCTGTATCCGGCGGTCTGGGCTGCAATGGCCTTCAGCTGCCCCTCCAGGACCAGGACGGGGCGCTCGCGGTCCATCTGCGAGGCGGCGCTGTAGCCAAACAGGCATTCGCGTTTGCGGTACAGGGCCGTCTCGGCGGTGTTGAGGTACTTGGCAGCGGTTTGGTTGCTCTCGAGGCAGCGGCCGGCGAAACCGACGACTCGCCCGGTGGGGCTGCGCAGCGGGATAATCACGCGCCCGGCCAGAGGATCGTAGGTACTGCCGTCCTCGCGCTGTTTCAGGACGCCCGCGGCGACCAGGTGTGCCTCGGGAGCGCCGCAATCGGCCCGCCCGTTGCCTCGGGCGTAGCCGAATTCCCATTGCGCGGTGAGGGCGTCGCCGAAGCCGCGCTCCGCCAGGTACCGGACCGCGGGCTCGTGCTCGGCCAGTTGCTCCCGGTACCAGGCGTGCGCTTTGTTGATGGCGTCGTACAGTTCGGCGCGCGTGGGGCCGCTCGAGGGGGCACCTGCCCGGCCCCGGTATTCCTCCCATTGGATGCTCTGCCCGGTGATGTCCGCCAGGATCTCCACGGCCTCGGCGAAATCGGTCTTGCGGTCGAGGTTGTGCCAGCGGCACACGAAGGCCAGCGCGTCACCGGTCCACGTCTGGCCAGATCCCCGGCAGCTGCTCCAGCAGGTCCACGTGCCGCGCTCGGGGTTGACCTGAAAGCTCTTGTGCTCGCCATGGTGAAAGGGGCAGCGGGCGGCGTGCGCGCGGCCCTTGACCGTCAGGTCCGGCACAAACTGCTGCACCACCGACAGGACGTCGGCCCGGGCTATGATGTCTTCGGCGTTGGCAATGCGTTGGGCCATGGTCAGAATGTCTCCGTGTCGTCGAGGTCCATTTGGCCTGCGCCGACCTGGGTGGTGAGATCGCGGCGCTCGAGCGCGCGCTGCTCGTCCTCGGTGGCGTCGCGGTCGGACGCATCGTCCCAGGGGCGGTAGCGGAACGAGTAGCCGGTGAAATGCAGCCAATCCCTGCAGGTGGGGCCGCCCTTGTTCTTGGCCAGGTGCACTCGCAGTTTGTTGGCCGGGGCGCTGGGATCATCGCGGCCCTCGCGCCAGAGCAGCAGGGCGGCGTAGGCGTCCTCCTCCAGGTTGCCGCTCTCCTTCAGGTGCCGCAGTTCCGGCTCGCGCCCGGAACCGTCGCGGTTGAGCTGCGCCAGCACCAGGCCGGGCACCTGGCATAGCTCGATGGTGTCCTTCCAGGTGCCACTTGCGACCAGGGCCTTGTTGCGCATGTCGCCGTCTTTGACGGTTTCGACGTTGATGGCTTGCTTCTGGAGGAAATCGACGACCACCAGGGGGCGCTTGCCCGCGAACTCGGTGGTCATGGTGCTCTGCAGCAGGGCCCGGCATTGCATCGGGCTCAAGGACCGGTCGCAATACAGCTTGATCGGGGCCTGGCGCACCCAGGTCAGGGCCTCGCGGTAGCGCTTCTCGGTGGCGGCGTTCAGCCGGGCGGTCTGTGCGTGACTCCAGCTGACGCCGCTGTGAATACAGGCGAGGCGCGACAGGGCCAGCTCGGCGTCATCGTCGAAGCTGAAGAACACTACGGGCTGCGGATCGCGCAGCCGCAGGCAGAGTTCGATGATGTTGCAGGCAAGCGAGGTTTTCCCGTGGCTTGGCCGCGCGGCGAGCAGGACCATCTTGCCGTAGGGCAGGCCCATGAGGTTCTGGTCAACCAAAGGAATGCCGGTGGGAATCCCGGTCATGTGGTTGCCGCTCTTAATGGCGTCGTACTGTGTCTCGATCAAGGTGATGATATCTCCTACGTGGGTTTCGGTCACTCCAGCCGAGGCAATGGCCGCGCACCTGCTGGTGACGGCCGTCGCCTCGAGTTCAGGGCTCTCTGCCTGCCCGGCCTCGATCCTGGCAGCGCTCCGGCGGAGCAGGTCCGCCAGTACGCGGGACAGGGTGACGTCCCGCAGCTGCGCGGTCCGCTGCAGCAGCACATTCGGGGCCTCGCTGAATGCGGCCAGCTCCCGGATGGTCTCCTCGGAATCGTCGTCGGCGCGGGACTGGACGGTGAGGGCGTCGGGCAGTTTTCCCGCAATGACCAGGTCGCGGATTGCCAGCGCCACCGAGCGCCGGCCGACATCGGTCCACGCATCGTCCCAGTACGCGCCGAAGACGCGGACTGCCAAAACGCCGCTCTCCGGATGGGCGAGTATGGTCCCGAGGACCAGCGACTCGAGCTGACTTGGGTGCTGTGACACGCATCACTCCTCTCGCTGTGTGCGGTGGACCAGGTCTTCGTAGCCGGGCCACTGTTTGCTCAGGTTGGCCAGCGCGCGGCGGCTCACGGTCGGGCGGGTATGCTTTTCGGCGGGGCGAGGCGATCCGGCAGCGCCTTCGGGGAGCGGCCTGCCCAAGGCCACGCGGAGCCAGGCGACGATGCCGCCCGGCCGGGGGTCGCGGTTCATCGCGTCCACAATGCCGTGCTTCAGGCGGCGCTCGAACTCGGGCAGTTCCAGGGCCGTCTCGCTCAATAGCAGGCTGTAGGCCTGGGGGTAGAGCGTGGGCCAGATGTCGCACGCCCCGGTGCCCGCCAGCCAGCCGGCAAACTCGTTGGTGACGATGCGCACGGTGTAGCTGCTCCTGGACCATTTTCCGGCGTCGGCGACGGTGACGATGCCGCGCTCCGCGAGGTCCTGAAGCCAGCGCCCAACACTCTTACGGGTGCCGGTGTGTTTCTGATCGGCCTCAATGGTGTACTCGGGGCCGGTCTGATTCAGCATGACCCGGCCCATGAGGGCGAGGGCCCCGTCTCCGCTGGCGGCCAGCTGTTGTGCGGTGAGCAGCAGCATTCATCTCCTCCAGTGAAGGGCGGCATTGACGCGGCGGCAGAGTTGCCGCCAGAGGATGGCGGTGCAAAACCTGATCGGGTGCAGCTCCGCGTCGTCCAGACGGTCCTGCAGCGTCAGCATGGCCTCGGCGTCGGCGCGGCGGAATCGCCGTTCCCGGTCCAGGTCGTGGCGGATGGTGGTAAGCGCCGCCGTTAGGATCTTGCGCTCGTCACATGACCGGCCGTACATGACGCGGATGGACTCCAGCGCCTCCTCGGTGTGCTCCAGGACCGCCTGGAGTCGTGTGCATGCCCCTTGCGATTTGAAGAGTTGATCGCGTAGGGCCTGGATTGACGCTCGTTCCTGGGTGCTCTGGTGGGCCATGGTCAGTCTCCTCGCTGCGCTGCGACGTCCGGAATCAACGCCCCGGCGACCTCAAACACACGTTCCTGGTCCACGCTGCCCATGGCGCTTCCATCGGGCACCAGGGCGCGGCCCAGCGCTTCCCGGGCCCGGTTCAGATTCGCCTGGCTCGGATCTGTGCTGTAGTCCAGCAGCGCGGCGGATGCCGCCAGCTGGCGTTCTGTGTCGACCGGGATGGTGATTCTGCGGATCATGGTTTTCCTCCTCGGGTAGCGTTACAGGACGTGGAAGGTGTAGGACTGGCGGGACCAGCGGCGGTGATCGTCGACGCGCACGACTCCGGCCTCGTGCAGGTTGCGCAGCCAGCGGCCGACGCTTTTGCGGGTACCCCATCGCCGTTCCCGGCTGTCGACGGTGAGTTCGCGCCGTCCCGGATACTCAGCCATCACCCGGCCGAGAAACGCGATGGCGTAGCCGTCGGCCCGCGCAATCGCCTCGGGAAGAAGCCCCGCCGGCCCGGCGGGAAAAGAGGAAGGGAGGGAGGGATTGTCCGGGCCGGCGGAGCCAAAGGGGGTGAATTCAACGCCATCGGGAAGCGAGTAGCTGCCCGTGCGGCGGATGGATGGGAGGACCTCGTGCGTCACCCACCGGGTGAAGTGACGAGCGTAAGGTTTGCGGCTCTTGAAGGCCAGGCGATACAAGCCAGATTCGTCGATATGAACAACGTCTTGTGTGCCGCCGTCCGTCTTGACAGGGAACGTCTGTATTTCGTCATCCTGAAGGGGTCCCATAGTAGCAGACCCCTTCCACACGATGCCAAGCGCCTCGCAGACGTCCTTCGCAACAAACCAAATGACCGCTTCTAAAATCTGGAAGCGAATCGGTTTGGGGATGTGAAACGTGAGTGACTGAATCATCGTTAATCATCCTCGGCGTTAATGAGTTTCCTCATTTTTTGAGGCACGCCAGAATCACTCGCACACCACCGTTCAAGAACGTTTTCGACTGCGTCCCGAATCCGAATGCGCCGCCCGCTTGCCGCCGACAGCGTAGCTACTTTGGCGCGTACACGCAGGGCACAGGCCTTTGATACCGTCACAGTTGTACGATCTGTCATGTGAGTCTCCTGTGGTTTGACTACTCCCTACTAATATTCCGTTATCTCATATTTTGCAACATGCCGTTATGAAAAAAATGCAACAATTACAGATTTCCGGCGTCGGAGTCCAGTTGGAGAATGGAGGAGTGAACAGAATGCTTATGTTAGCCGCCCGTATATATGACGCTCTCTGGGAAGCCTATGCCCGCTTGGGGACTCAAGCGGAGATGCAGTCACGCACGGGGGTTGGACAGGCGAAGCTAAACCGGTACCTCAACCGCACAGCCAAAACTCAGAACATGACGGTGGGAACACTGGAGCAGCTTCTCCCGATCCTAGACGGTGTGCAGGTCGTTTACGGGTCCTCCACCGTGTCGCAGGTCCCGGAACCCCTGGCCGAATTGTGCCGACAATGGCACCGCATGCCGCCGGATTCCCAGGCCGCCATCACCGCCCTCTCAAACGCCATGCTAAACCAGCACGGCTTAAAAGGGGGCAACGGACCTGGTCACTCAATACAGCCAGCCGCCGCTGAAGCCGGATGACGCAACGGCGGCGTCCAAGCAAAAATCGGCCCGCGGTCAGGAATCCAACCGCGGGCCGATTTGTTTGTGTGGGGGGCGGGGCTAGATGAAGCGCACGGCCCCGGAGCTTTGTCCCGACGGCGGATAGACGTTGCGTCCATCCGGGCCCACCAGATAGCCGTCGGGACCGACGATATAGACCGTTGCCCGGCCGAATCCTCCCTGGTCCCCACACCCGGCGTTGTGCTTGTCGGCGGCTTCCCCTGCCGATTCGCGGCTCGTTTTCGGGGGGCTCATCCATCCGGTGACGTCGTCATACGCCACGTAATGAGGGGATAGGGCATTGATGGCGTACTGGGGAACCGTTCGCCTCCCCTGCTCCCAATGCTCGACCGCCCCGGGAGTGACGCCGATCAACTCGGCGGCCTGCCTTTGCGTCAGGTTATGAGCCTGGCGCAAAGCCACGAAATGTGCCACCCGGGCAGCGTCTGGCCGCGACGTGGACACCTGGTCGGAGTCACTGTCGGCATCCGCGGGCATGATTTTGACGTCAATGGTCATGCCGCCGTCGTCCGTCCCGCTGTACAGCCAGCCACCGCCCGGCTCGCCCGAGTCTAACTGCAGAGTGATGCAAAATCCGGTGACGGCGTGCGCCAGCTCATGCGCTTGACTGCTGTCGCGGTTGGCGCATGTGCCCACCTCGACAACGATGTTGTTCGCCCTGGTTTCAAATTTGTACGTCATGGGCTTATCTCCTGTTTGGTTTCTGTCTCGGTCAGACCATCCGACCGATGAGGCGCACCCGCAAGGATGCGCCCGACGGGGGGAGGGGCTACCAGCGATGACTGACAGGCGGCGGCTCGGGCAACGCAGCGCCGCCCCATGGTCCATTGCCCTCGGCTTCGGAGTGAATCGCCCAGCATGCCCACCGTGCCCAGTGGTGAGCTATCAGCGCGGCCAAATCGCCACGCGGAGTACCGTCTGGCACAAACTGACGGTCGCCGTTGATGGCGTCGGCGAGCTCCGAGACGGCATCGGGGCCGCTCGCAATCGCCTGTGCCGTTTCATGGTTGACCGCCATAGCGGCGGTCGCGATGTCTTCGTAGGTTGCCGAATTGGCGGCGGCTGTGAGTTGGTCGTGTGTCATTACCTATCTCCCAGTTTATGCGTCACCACGTCGGCAATGTGCCGAGCGCGGATTTCGCATGGTTGAGCGGCGTATGCCGCGTGTCCCGTTTTTATACCCAGCCTTCAGCGTTTAATATTTCAATCCCCATATTTGTCAAAGAATCTTTTGCGGAATCATCAACCCCGACTAATCTCCAAGTGCAGTAATTGTCTTCAAGATTTTTCTCTTTAATTGATATAGGTTTCGTCACATCAACAACTCTTTTTGAAAGCCCGACCAAATGTTTTACTGTTACTGATTTCATTTTTGTTCCTGTTTTGTTCCGTTGACCATCCCCGCAACACCTATATACTACACCATACATTGTATGGGCACAAGTGGTATTTGGGAAAAAACCTGAAAAAAATAGATGGAAGGAGAATTGCCTGGTAGGACGTCCACAAAACCAATGCATCACGCAGGACACAAAACCACCCCATATGTGTAAGGTCTGACACATGCCCACGCAGATAATGTATCACCGAGAGGAAAAACACCCTACGATGTATCACCAGCGACGCATCTGAGCGTATGTGTGCATCACGCAGGACACAAACAGGGCATAGTTTTCCCACGGCGGACACATTGCCTCGCGCGCGCGTCCACCAGAGATATGAAAAAAGAAGAAGGTTCTTCTCTTTTCTCCCCGGCAGCTCCAGCGGAGTCCTTCTGCCAAACGCTGCGGCCTGACCTATCGGTTCCTGCCTGTAGACGCATTTTGAAGTGACAAGATGTCACCTCCCCGTTGTGCCCGAGCCACACATACATACTGTGGTAGTAGTGGCCAGTGGCAACGAGGTGACGATGGCAGACTCACCGACAACTCAGGCAATGCAGCAGCTCCTGCTCCTACCGGATGAGGTAGAGCAGGATCTCATGTCGCATAGCACCCGTTTCCGCGACCTGGACGATGACCGTCGGCGA
>JGI11705J14877_10002134_pt1 | contig 10853 bp, 11 predicted proteins | sample Etolaghawater15m_FD_14877 | JGI IMG/M metagenome (IMG submission 14877) | reverse complement strand
GATGAGAAGCCATGGGGAGAAAAGTTGTGTCGATTTTTAAGCTAACGCAGTTTGTCTGGGTAGTCGCAGGATTACTGACGGTGTCCCTTTACGGCCTCGATGGAACGGAAAAGCGATCTATTGCCGTTCTGGAATTTGAGGGCAAGGGGGTCACTGAAATTGAAGCGTCAACCCTGACAGACCGCTTCCGTTCGGAGCTGGTTCGAACGGATATGTTTGTCCAGATCGAACGCAGCCGGATAGAAAAAATATTCGAAGAACAGAAACTCCAGCTATCCGGCGTGGTCAGCGATGACAAATTGCAGGAGATCGGAGAACTTCTGGGAGCGGAATTGCTGGTCATAGGCTCTATTGGAAAATTAGGATCTACCTACACCATCGATCTGCGACTGGTGGAAGTATCCACTGGTGAGATCATTGCCTCATATTTCAAGGACCATCGTGGTGAGGTTGATGGGTTGTTGGGACAATTTCAGTTGATTGCCAGTGAGATAGCTGGCAAGGAAACGGCCTACGAGGCGACCAAGTCCAGTGAAGTACTCATGGCTCCAACTTCCGGGCTTGTATTGACTGATATACTCAGCGCTCAGATCCAGGCCCGCAATGATGCCCGGGAGGACCTGTCAAAGTTTGCCTGGAGTGTTGGTGGTGCCGCCACGGGAGCTGGGGGAAGCTGTTTGATCCCCGTGGTTGGAGGCGCTGCTGGAGTCGGCGCAGCCTACGGTGCCGGATATCTGATGAATGCCAACCCACCACCGGAGCGTTTGGCTGCCATTCAGTCCTCAGAGATGAGTATTCAAACGGCCTATATCAAGGCCTATGAAAAAGAACTGAAGAAAAGTCGCGCAAAATGGGGTGGAATAAGTGGGGTCATGGGCTGTTGTGTAACCACCATTCTACTGTTGAGTGTGCTCACCAGTGCTGGTGCTGGCTCCTAAAAAAGAGATCAAATCATGAAGATGCGTATGAAACAGATCGTACTGTTGGCCTTGATGGTATCACTTGGGAGCGGTCAGACCGTCCTATCCCAGTATGCCCAGGCAAAGGTATTCACACTTGACGGCTTTATCCTGGAGGGTGAAAATCTGCGCTTGTCTCCCACAAGCGCTACCATTGAGATTGGAGGCACGGACCAGCTTATCCCCCTGGAAAATGTTTTCCAGGTCATGGCCAAAAAAGGACTGGGGAAGAAATACGGAAAAACCTGCGGCGTCATCGCCCTGGCGGTTGGCGGTCTTTCCGTGTTGACACCAGACAATGGCTCTGACGATGAAACCCAGTTGTCTGAAGATGATGAAGATGAAAATGATCCATTCAGTTCTGTGGTGGGAGCCGTAATGGTCAGTGGTGTCTCTTATGGAATTGGGTATGTGATTGGCCTGGCTATGGATGACTGGCAGGTAGTTTATTTGAAACGGCAATAGGAAACTGAAATGAATAAAAAAGTACTCTTTCTCTGCACGGGAAACTCGTGCCGGTCCCAGATTGGTGAAGGTTTGTTGAGACATTATGGTGGCGATAGATATGAAGTATTTTCAGCAGGAGTAGAGCCCAGTCGGGTTCATCCCATGTCCATTTTGGTCATGGAAGAACTGGGAATTGATATCAGCCAGCAAAGCTCCGACGATGTCAAAGATTATCTGGACAAGGGCATTGATATTGTGATCAGCGTCTGTGATCATGCTGCTGCCACCTGCCCCACCTTTCCAGGTAAAGTGGAACGCATCCACTGGAGCATCAAGGATCCTTTCCACGGCTGGGATATTGATGAAAGCAAGTTGCCGGATTACCGGGCCACCCGGGAAGATCTCAAAACGCGTATCCTGGATTTTCTGGCAAAAAGCTAACAGGATACCACCATTTTTTATACCACAGCGCTAACGCCTATTGGCAGCGTTTGTCTGGCAGGCGAGGGGGAAGCGCTTTGTACCCTCACCTTGGGACCCCAGGCCAAGGAAAAGCTGCTTCAATATGTGTCCCTCATTTACCCCTCAGGTGAGATCTATCCAACAAGTGAGCCGTTCCAGGAGGCCCTAAATCAACTTGAGGCCTATTTTGCCGGTGAGCTGTTTGAATTTGACCTGAAATTGAGTCTCCAGGGGACGCCATTTCAGAGATCGGTATGGACAGCCTTGCAAACCATTCCATATGGTAAAACGGTGTCATATGGACACTTGGCAAAACAATTGAACACTCCCGGGGGAATGCGGGCTGTGGGTGCAGCCAATGGACAGAACCCCATTCCCATCATTATCCCTTGTCATCGGGTCATTGCATCAGATGGATCATTGGGTGGCTACACCGGTGGGCTGGAGATAAAACATCAACTTCTGGAGATGGAAAGGCAAAAGACCACGCCGACGTTGTTTTGATATTTTCAGATCCAGGTTGGGATTGGAATCCCAACCTGGAATGATTCAAACCCCGATTACAGCAGATTGGAAGCCAACTCAGCCAGGGCGGAGCGTTCCCCTTTTTCAAGATTCATATGGGCATAAAGCCGCTGACCCTTGAAGCGATCAATGAGATAGGATAGTCCATTGGATTGACTGTCTAGGAAGGGATGATCGATCTGAAAGATATCTCCCGTAAAAACGACTTTGGTTCCCTCACCAGCACGGGTGATGATGGTTTTGATCTCATGGGGTGTCAGGTTCTGGGCTTCATCCACAATAAAGAAGATCTTCTGCAGGCTGCGCCCCCGGATGTAGGTCAGTGGGGCGATGACGATCTTTTCCTCTTCAACCAGCTTGTTGATCTTCTCGAACTCCTGGTTGTCATTCAAATACTGATTCTGGATCACTTTCAGGTTGTCCCAGAGGGGCTGAAGATAGGGATCGATCTTTGATTTGATATCACCAGGCAAATAGCCGATATCCTTATTGCTCAGAGGGACGATGGGCCGGGCAATGAAGATCTGTCGATAGGCCCGTTTCTTTTCCATGGCAGCTGCCAGCGCCAGGAGCGTTTTTCCAGTACCGGCCTTCCCGGTGAGGGAGACCAGCGGGATGTCATCATTGGTGAGGATATCCAGAGCAAAAAGTTGTTCGGCATTTCGGGGGGAGATCCCGTGAGCCGGTCGTTTATCCAAGCGTTGAAGCAGATCCTGGTTGGGATTAAAAACGGCCAGAGCCGATTTCTGATCATTTTTCAGGATGTAGTGGTGCCAGGGAGCGGGTTCATTTTCCAGTTTTGCTTCATCAAAGGGCACTTCGTAGGGTGTCTGGTACAATTTGTCTATGAGGTCGGTATCCACATGCTCAAGGGTTGATTTTCCGGTGTACAGCTCATCCACACTGGCCACTTTGTCGGTAAAATAATCCTGGGATTCAAGCCCAATGGCTTTGGCTTTTAGACGCAGATTGACATCCTTGCTGACAAGGACAACCCGTTGTTTGGAAGCCTTGGCCAGCTCATATGCCGTGTATAAAATACGATGATCTGTAATGTCCTCACTGAAGACACCGGCCAGGTCCTTGCTTGTGGAATTCATCTCAACCCGAAAAACGCCCAATTTGGTGCCCAGTTTGACGCCCTTCTCAAACATTTTTTCGGTGGATAGATTGTCAATCACCCTGACAAAAGCACGGGCGTGATAATTGAGGACATCATTTCCTTTTTTAAAATGATCCAACTCTTCCAGCACGGCCATGGGCAGGACAATATCATTGTCCTCAAAATGGTAGATGCAGTCACTATCGTGTAGAATCACATTGGTATCGAGAACGAGGGTTTTTTTCATGTGTGCTCCCTTTATGTGAGGTGTTGGCAAATGTAACATGGAAGAAGGAGTTCTCCAATTCTTTGACCTGCATGGTCGGGGACTGATTGCGGTTCTTTGTCCTCACTTCCTGTATTTATCAGGTTCCTCATAACACAGGAAAAACTGAGCCATGAATCCTAATCCTACCGGTTACTTTCTGTCGGCTACCTGCGTGTAATAATTCCCCCATTTTACAATTCGGCGCTTATTTTACAGTTCTTAATTAGGTTATGACAAGCAGGAGATAAATACATGGCTCAGAAACGCTACATCAATCGTTCAGACGTAAAAGATTATCTGGCAAAAGTCGACCCGGAGGTTCTGGACTATATCCAGCAATGTGAGATACAGATTGATAAGCTGGCCGAGATCGGATATCAACTTTCAAAAGAGCGGGATCTGCCCACCTTGTTGAACCTGATCATCGAAGAGGGCATGCGGATCACCAACTCAGACGGTGGCACCCTCTATTTGCGGACCGAGGATGATCGTCTGGCTTTTGAGATCATGAAAACCAATTCCCTGGGAACCAACTGGGGAGGCATCAGTGAAACCCCCATACCAGATTTCATTTATCCCGTCAAACTTTATTTACCAGATGGCCAGGCCAACGATCATATGATCTCAGCCCATGTAGGGCTCAGTGGAGAAACCTTGAATATCCCGGATGCCTATGAGAACGATCAATTCGATTTTTCCGGTACCAAGGCCTTCGACTCTAAAAACAATTACCGATCCAAATCATTCCTCTGCATCGCCATGAAAAATCATGAAAATGATATCATTGGCGTGCTGCAGCTCATCAACGCGGCAGATCCCACGACGGGTGAGATCATTCCCTTTTCCCGTGATATGCAAAAGCTGATCGAGTCCCTGGCCAGTCAGGCTGCCGTGGCCATTACCACGGTGCGCCTCATTGAGGGGCTGGAAACCCTGCTGGAATCATTTATCCAGCTCATTGCTGACGCCATTGATGAAAAATCACCCTATACCGGCGGTCACTGTTCACGTGTCCCTGCTCTGGCCATGATGCTGGCAGAGAAAGTCAACCAATCCAGTGAAGGACCCTTTGCTGATGTGCAGTTTTCACGTGAGGACATGGATGAGCTTCGAATCGCCGCCTGGCTCCATGATGTGGGTAAGATCACCACACCTGAATATGTGGTAGACAAGGCCACCAAACTTGAGACCATCTATGATCGGGTTCATGAGCTCAATGCCCGGTTTGAAATCCTCAAGCGGGATGTGGAGATAGAAACGCTGAAAGCCCTGGCCGAGACATCGGATGAGCTTGCCCGGGTTGAGCTGAAGGCAACCATGGAACAACGCCTAGCCCAGTTGGAAGATGACAAACAGTTCCTCAATGAATGCAATACGGGTGGCGAGTTCATGGCCGATGACAAAAAAGAACGTGTCAAAACCATTGCCAAATATCGCATCGTGCTGGATGGGGTTGAACAGGATTTCATGAGTGAAGAATGGGTCATGAACCTGAATATCTCCAGAGGAACGCTGAATGATGCAGAACGCGAGAAGATCAATGACCATATTGTTGTGACCATTGATATGCTGGAAAAACTCCCCTTTCCCAAACATCTCAAGCGGGTTCCCGAATTTGCCGGCGGACATCATGAAACCATGATCGGTACCGGTTATCCCCGAGGATTGAAAAAGGAAGATATGTCCATCCAGGCCAGGATCATGGGTATCGCCGATATCTTTGAAGCCCTCACCGCCAGTGATCGACCCTATAAAAAGGGCAAGACCCTGTCAGAGGCCATGCGGATCATGGGCTTCTTTAAAGCGGATCACCATATCGATGCCGATCTGTTTGACGTTTTTCTGCGCGAACAAGTCTTCAAAGAGTATGCAGATCAGTATCTGGATGCCAAATATATCGATGAAGTGGATGTCCAAAAATTCCTGGAGATACAGCCCAAGGCACTTGATTAAGGATCATCCACTAAATTTCACCGGCTAATAGCAGGTGAGAACAGGAGGGGATCATGCAGATTAAACCGGATGTAAAACGATTGATGCGGCGGGAATTGTACACATTTCTCACCATCAGCCTGGTGGTCATCTTATCAACGCTTATCATTCAGGCCCTGGTTGTTGGGCTGGATGACGAAGTCAACAACACCGAATTTCTTTACTATGTCTGGTCCTGGGTGGGTGGCTTTCTGTTGATCTTCTGGACCCTGGGTTACTGGCTGGCCTATTTATGGATTATCAACTTGAGTTATGCCATCGAGACTGAACGGGTGGTGGTCTCCAAAGGGATCATTACCAAGAAAAAGGTCAGCATTCCCTACGCAGCCATCACAGACTTCACCCTGAGCCGCTCGCTCTATGAACGCTGGTTGGAAATTGCTACCATCTTTATCCAGACAGCAGGTCAAGGAGCTCAGGCGGGTGGTCATGAGGGAAAATTGGAAGGGTTGGTGGATTTCGAAGACATTCACAAAACCTTGCGGGCCAGGGTGAGAAACTTCGAAACCTCAGCCAGCGAAGAAAGTGACTCCAGTACAGATTCAGAGTTGCTCCAGTCCATTCTGGATGAGGTCAAAAACATCAATCAAAAATTGAACTGATCAATTGACAGCCGGGCGACGCGCTCCCCGGCTGTGATTGTTTTCCTATTTCGTAGGTTTCAGGAAAGCTCTGAGAAGAAACAACAGAGCCAGGAAATGAACGCAAAAACCCAGCAACAGATCCAACCAGACCCAGGCTGATTCGGCCTGGGAGTGGATCATGGCCTTTGCTATCCAAAAGGGGGGCAGGGGCGCGGTGAGCCAATGCCAGGGTGAATGCCAGAGAAAGACCACAGGGACAGCCACATACAGGATGCCCATCAGCTTGCTAAAGGCCAGTCCCTCCACCTTGTTCTCAGAGAAAGCCACAAGGAAAAGGGTGCCGATAGCTGATTCCAGGGCCACCAATGCAGCCAGGAAGGCGGCATGGATGGGGTTGAGTTCGATGAGATTGGTGCCATATATCAACAGAAAGAAAAATCCGGTACTGAGTAAGGCCGGCATTTGAAGTTTATAGCGTAGATAACCTTCTTTTTGCAATGGGGTGATGGAAATGAATTCAATGATATCTTCATCCCGCTCATCCAGAATGATAAAGCCGTAGATCATACCAAACAGCATGCTGGGAATCAGGCTGAGGAATGACACCACCAGAAGTCGATAAGGGGTCAGGTCAAACTCGAAGCGGTCAGAGATGATCGATTCAATACCCGGCAGGAAAAAAAGCAGCAGAAAAATTTCCAGGGGACCGAACACAGCCAGGACCATGGTGGAATCCCTGAGGATGCTCTTGAGGTCGGCTTTTGCCAGGACTGCAATGGGTGTTTTCATCTCAGGCGGGATGCCTCACATGTTTTTCAAAACGAAGCCAGGCCCATCTCCAGGTTATCAACAGCCAAATGATCAGACATACCACGGCATAGGTGATCTCCCCAGGGGAATAGTCCTGGCGCATGATATCCAGCAGGATCAGGGTTGCCCGGGTAGGCAGGACGTAGAACAACGGGGTGTCAATCAGTTGGGCATATGACAGAACCGGTGCGCTGATCAGCAGCCCGATACCCAGAACTCGAACAAAGTAATCATTCACATGCCTGGCCTTGGCGGCGAATACCAATCCAAAAATGGTATAGACAGGAGCGCTGAGGAGCACCCCGAGACCAAACCAGCCAAACCGCTCTCCCCACAAACCGGCCCCTGTTATGATGATGATCGTAGAAAGCAGGGTCAACGCGAGGAATGAAATCTGTTTGGAGAGGAGGTATTCTGTGAGGCGGATCGGTGTAACAAAGAGACTTTGGGTAATGTTCTGCCCCTTTTCCAGGAGCACCAGTGCACCGATGAAGGTGAAACCAAGAGCACAGGCATCGGTAAAGAGAATATAGGTCAGAGCGGGATATCTATAAGAAGGCGGCAACACATGCAGGATAAGTATATATACTACGCTTAAGATCATATAGACATAGTAGAAACCATGCCTGAACTGGAAACGCATATCCTGTTGAATGGCAGCGAGGAGTCTCAGCGCAGGGCTCTCCCGGTGGTTTTAACAAAGACATCTTCCAGGGTTGCCTCCCGGGAATGAATGGTTTCTATGCTATGGTTTTTCAGGATGTCTTGAAAATCAGAATTGGCGGCAAGTCCCTCCATGGGAATCATCACCTGCTGGAGCCCCTGATCCGATTGGTACTCCACATCGATAAAGCGTTCACCGTAGAGCAGCTTTAACTCTCTTGGGCTATCGATGCATTTGATCTCCCCGCCTACAATGAAGGCCACCCGGTCACACAGGCCATCAGCCACATGCATATCATGGGTTGTGATGCAAACGGTAGCTCCCCGTTTCTGCTCAAGCTTGATCAGGGACATGATCCTGCGCAGACTGACTGGATCCAGTCCTGAAGTGGGTTCATCCAGAAAGATCAAAGCAGGATTGTTCAAAAGGCTGCGGCAGAAATTCAAGCGAACCTTCATACCCTTTGAAAAATCACTGACCCTGGTGTTCACAGCCTCCTCAAGCCCCACTGCCTGCAGCAGGTCCATGGGGTCCCGGGTGGGCGCTGTGTAAAATTGACTGAAGAAATGAAGGTTCTCAAGAGCGCTGAATTTTGAATACAAATTTGGGGTCTCAAAGGCGACTCCGATAGACTCATAGAAATCTGAGCTGAGTGAGTTGAGGTCGGTACCGTTTACGGCAATTCCCCCGGTGTAGTTTCTGAGGATACCGATGAGCAGTTTTTGGGTGGTGCTTTTCCCTGCACCGCTGGGTCCCAGAAAACCAAAGATCTCACCATCCCGAACGTCGAATTCCAGGCCGGTGAGGGTTTCCCGGATATTACCGGGATAGGTAAAATGAAGCTGGTTGACATGGATCATGGTGCATCACCCCATGGAGGTCGTTATTTTTTGTCAGTGACCAGTCGGATGCCCTCAGGCTCCAGTGTGATAAGCCTTTTTTTATAGAGCGAGCCCAGAGATCGTTTAAACACTTTTTTACTTAGACCAAATTTTTGATAGATCACATCAGGTGGGGTCTTGTCAGTAAAGGGCAGAAAGCCACGGCCACCTCTGAGCGCTTCCAGGATCATCTGGCTGGCGGCATCCACATGGATCTTTCCCCCCTCGTGGAGGGAGAGATCGATCTTGCCATCTGGCCGGACTGCTTTGATGTAGCCTGTGAGACGTTGTCCCTGAACCAGGGGCGAAAAGACCTGGTCTTCGTAGAGCAGGCCCCAGAATTCGCCATCTACAATGGCTTTGTATCCAAGATCCGTGCGTGCCGTAATAAAAAGATCAACGTTATCATCCGGTTGATAAGCAGGTTTTTCCTTGCTGAGAAATTTGTCCAGCTTGGTGCTGGCAGCGATTCGATTGCTGGCGCGGTCATAGTAGACCCGAACCACGGCTTTACGGCCCTTGATGAGCTTGTAGCTTTGCTCTCTGAAGGGAACCAGGAGATCTTTGGGAAGCCCCCAATCCAAAAACGCCCCTGTTTCATTGGTATCAACCACTGAAAGAAAGGCGAACTCATCCACCTGGGCTTTGGGCTTTTTGCTTGAGGCGACAATGATGTCCTTGGAATCAAAATAGATAAAGACTTCAAGGGTATCATCCACTTTGGTTCCAGCGGGGACCTGATTGCGCGGCAGGAGAATATCACCCAATTCTTCGCCATCCAGATAGACACCAAAATCAACTTCGCGCAGGACGTAAAGTGTGTTCATTCGACCGATTTGTGACATTGTAATCTCCCTGTGTGAGTCTTGTAAGATAGAGTGAGGTAAGGAATAAGTAAGAAGGAAAAAGGAAAAAGGGCAAGGGTGCATGATAAATGATCCGCACCCGTGTGGCCGATGGCCTTAGTGATTCGGGTCAGGGCGGGGAAATTTAACGGTGCTGTCCAAAACAAGGGTAACGGGTCCATCGTTCATGATATGAACCTGCATATCAGCACCAAACTCACCGCTATGGACCTGGATATCCTTGCGCCAGAGCTGATCCATAAAGAATTCGTAGAGGGGAACCGCTGACTGGGGTTTGGCTGCTCTGGTAAAACCGGGTCTGCGGCCGCGTTTATAGTCTGCCAGGAGGGTGAACTGGGAGATGACCAGGGCTGACCCTTGAACATCCTGGAGCGACAGGTTCATCTTCTGGTCGGCATCCTCAAAGATCCTCAATTCGGCGATCTTGTCAGCCAGCCAATTGGCATCCTGTTCCTGATCGTCCTCAGCCACACCCAGGAGGATGACCAGCCCCTGGTCGATCCGGCCGCGGGACTTCCCCCCGATCTTGACCTCTCCTTCACTCACTCTTTGTATGACTGCGATCATCTAAAATATCCTTAGGACTGTTTTGAGTCTTAGAATAGGAAAAATCAGGGTCGCTTAAAAGGGATATGTTGGGTGGTGCCTGGGATTTTCTGAGAATGTCATCTGTTTCCAACGATTGATACCCTTCTATCCAGCGTCTTGGATTGATACGGACCAATATGATATCGGTCTTCCGCAGGTTTGGATCCAGGCAATAGCCCCGGGCTTATTTAAAGCTACTCCAGGGGTGGAAGAATCACGGCTGTTTATTTAGGTTTGGCTAGGCTTTGCTCGTCTGCTCGTAACGGAGCTTGAACTTGTTTGGGTTTTAAGCTGGTCAGCATATTAAGCGTCCGCGCGATTAAAATTGGTGATTTTGGCACAACGGCTGAATCAAAATAAACAGTGCTTTGTGTTTCAGCTTCCAATCAAGCCAAAGCAAGCTTTCATGGTTTGGAGGGCCGGGTGTGTTGGGTTGTCGGGGTTATTATACTGATCAGCATAACACTCAGAATAGAATGTTAAACAGGTGGGGTCAGGATTGCTGGTCAATTTCAGGCATTTCCTGGAAACACCGTTTGTTGCTTGGGCAATAGCTACTCAGTTAACCAGTTCTCGATATACTTGATTATCTCGATTTCAAGCCCATGATAATGCTTGGCTTTTTCATAACCTTTTAAACCGGCCATTGTCTCAAAATAAAGGGATTGTGGCGCATGTTCCCGCAATTCAAAATTCAGTAAATAA